>LGOV01008893.1_pt2 | contig 10306 bp, 9 predicted proteins | sample 469881 | NCBI WGS metagenome assembly LGOV01 (sample SAMN03857199, study PRJNA290197) | marine sediment metagenome | biome: marine cold seep biome; feature: cold seep; material: marine sediment; isolation source: sample #5579, elevator 3A push core 41 containing 12 cm of sediment... ...
TCACCGCACCGACCGGCGTTGCCACATTCGTTAGAACGGCCGGATTCGCGATTTTTGAAACTTCTCTGAAATCTCGCTGAACCAATTCCAAATCAGGCTTTGCAAAGCCGTCATAAAGACGAATAACCGGCCGCATGGCGATGTATAGCATCAGCAACCGCGCGATCACCGAAGCTATCGCCGCTCCTTCCAGCCCAAGCCCGACACCAAAAATCAGCAGTGGGTCGAGTGCCGCGTTGGCAACGGCCCCGTAAAGCGTAGCCGACATCGAACGACGGGCATCGCCGTGGGCGCGCAATATTGCCATGCTGACGATCGCCACAGCCATAAACGACATTGTCGGCATGATTATCCAAAGATAGCTAGAGGCCAGTTCGGCAACTTCTCCGGTGGCTCCAAGTACACCCAGAATTTCAGGCAGGAACGGTAATGTGGCAACGGGTACGATCAACCCGGTAATCACCCCAAAGATCACAACACTCGTGGCATATTCGCGCGCAAGCCCACGTTCCTTTCGCCCAAGCGAGCGTGCCACCAGCGAACCTGCCGCAATCGAAAGCCCGATATTTATCGAGTTGGTGAAAAACAGGATTGTTCCGGCGTAGCCCACCGCAGCCGCCAGCGCATCATTGCCCAGCATCGAGATGAAAATCATATCGACAAAATCTACGGCAAACATCGCCATCAGGCCTATGCTGCCGGTGAATGACATAACCGACACATGGCGCAATAGGCTACCTCGCAGAAAGATCGGGTCCGCTCCGCCTCCGCTCATTCGCTTGCATCCGTCGCTTGTCCAGGCGGAAGCCACGCCCTATCAGCCGCACCGGCACTGCGTTTCCGAACGCCTAGAAGCGCTTCTTCCTCTTGCTTGGTCGCTTCTTGCAAACCGGCCATATACGCTTTGTTTTCAACGGCCGGGATATCCGGGTCGTATACTGACGCAAGTTTATAGAGCAGCCTTTTATCACTCTTTACAAATGACTGCGCCATTTTTTCAGCTTCGTGTGGGTGAATGCCAAACCCCTCAAGCGCACTGCGCCCTGCTCTAACAGCACTATCGAAGGTCTCGCGGATAATATCATTCGCTCCGGCGCTATAGAGTTCGTAGACGTGGTTACGATCCCGCGCACGCGCAACAATATGGATGTCGGGCCTATCCATGCGCGCGTGTTTTACAATCTCGGTTGTCCGCTCGCGATCATCAATCGCGATAATCAGCATTTCTGCATCACGCAGGCCTGCGGCGTGCAGCAGGTCAGGCCTTGAGGCGTCTCCAAAGAAGGTTTTAATGCCGAATTTGCTCATCGTATCCACAGTTTCGGCGCTTAAATCCAGCACAACTGTTTCGTAACCACTAGAGCGCAACATCCGGTTGATTATCTGGCCAAACCGTCCTGTACCGGCAATAATCGCTGCTCCTTTGATGTCGATCTCGTCAACGGCACGGCCTTGACCGTCCGTCAATCTTGGCATGATCACTTTATCAAAGATGATAAACAAAACCGGAGTTAGCAGCATCGACAAAGCCACCACCAGCAATAAGGTTTGGGAAAGGTCCACCGGAATGACCCCGTTTTGCACCGTAAACGAAAGCAGCACGAAGCCGAATTCACCCGCCTGAGCCAAGCCAAGGGTAAACAGCCATTTATCCGCCCCGCGTAGTTTGAAAATAACCGCAAGGCACCAGAAAACCGCTGCTTTCAGCAACATGAGCCCAAGGGTCAACCCGAGGATAAGCCCGAAATCAGCAAACAGGATAGCAAAGTTGATACCTGCCCCAACAGTGATGAAAAACAGCCCAAGCAACAGGCCTTTAAACGGGTCGATATCACTTTCAAGTTCGTGCCGGTATTCACTGTTGGCCAGCACCACTCCGGCAAGGAATGTGCCCAACGCGGGGGAAAGCCCGACCAGCGTCATAAGAAGAGCGATACCGATCACAAGCAGCAACGCCGTCGCAACAAACACTTCGCGCAGTTCGGCGGTTGCAATAAAACGAAATAATGGCCGTGTCAGGTAATGCCCACCAACCACCACGGTCGCGATCGCAAACATAGTGACGCCGGCCACTTGCCAACCTTCGAGCCCTTCCACAAGGCTCATTTCAGCTGCATGTCCACCGTCAGCCGCACCGTGATGCAACGCGTCGAGCAGTTCGGGCATCGCCAAAAGCGGCACTAAAGCCAGCATTGGGATTACGGCGATATCCTGAAACAACAGCACCGAAAAACTGGCTTGCCCACCATCGCTTTTCATTAGCCCCTTTTCACTAAGGGTTTGCAAAACAATAGCAGTAGACGATAGCGAGAAAACCAGCCCAACGGCCAAGGCCACGGTCCAACCAAGGCCAAACAGCATGCCAACACCCATAACCGCCAACGCAGTTCCGGTGACCTGAAGGCCACCAAGCCCAAGCAGTTTATGTCGCATTTCCCATAACTGTTTCGGCTCTAGCTCAAGTCCTACGAGGAACAGCATCATGACCACGCCGAACTCGGCAAAATGCTGAATATCTTGCGTTTCGGCGCCAACCAATCCGATCACCGGACCAATAACTATACCCGCAATCAGGTACCCCAGAACCGAACCAAGCCCCAACTTTTTAGCGATAGGCACAGCAATTACCGCAGCTGCAAGGTATACAAATGCCTGAAATAGAAATCCGCTCATTTAACAGCTCCTATTGGCAAAGAATTGGCGGTTAAAAGCTTCTGTACGCGCGCTGCGTTAACGTCGAACCGGTCATCCCGTATCGCTTCAATCCAGGCGCGATATCCTGCTGCGTGGCCCTCAATATCGGGGGCATTTAGTGACGAAAAAAGTGTATAAGGCGCGATATACGGCATTTGGCAAAGATTTGCTGTCGCTTCCATCGGCGATAACAGTTCTCTTAGTTCAAACTTGTTGTGCCCATCCCGCCCATAGGCGGCCTCTGGCGCGCCGACACTGACCGCAGTCAACCAAAGTTTGCCAGCCAATTTGTCACCGCCTGCACCGTAGGCAAACCCGTATTCAAGCACCAAATCTTGCCATTCTTTCAATATCGGCGGGGTCGAATACCACATCAGCGGAAACTGAAATAGAACCGCATCGTGTTCCAGCAGTCGCGATTGTTCCTTCTCGACATCGATATCCATGCGGGGATATTGCGCATACAGATCAACAAAAGTTACGCCTTCGGTTTTCCGCGCAACATTCGCAAGCGCTGTGTTCACCTTTGAGTGTTGCTGCGCTGGATGCGCCATTAATACTAGTAACCGCATATACTTCCCCATTTTATTTTATCGTTACACTCTCGCACCAAAATAGCAATCTGGCGAAGCTGACTTGGCTCCGCCAGATTTTATTCGCATATTGTTGCTCAGGCCGCGCGTAAACTTTCCAAATTCAAAGCATCCACATCAGCTTCCGCTTGCTTCACCACGGCCTCCGGCTCCTGTGCTAAACCAGTCGCAACGATGTAGGTTATGTCGGTGATCCCAATGAAGTTTAGAACCTGTGTAAGATAAGTAGTCGCGTGATCCATAGGAGACCCGACAGGCACGCCTCCAGAGGCCACTGTCACGTAAGCAGTCTTACCGCTCAGCAATCCTTGCGGGCCATTTTCTGTGTAGTGAAATGTTTCACCAACTCGGCAAACCAGGTCAATCCATGACTTAAGCGAGGTGGGCACACCGAAATTATAGATCGGCAAACCAATCACCAACACATCAGCGGCACGAAGCTCGGCAACCAACTCGTCAGATTGAGCAAGCAACGCCGCTTGCTCGTCGGTTCGGCCGCCGACAGGCGTGAAATTGCTCCCGGTCCAGTTTTCAATTACGGCCGGAAAGCCCGCCGAAACATCGCGTTCGGTTACGCTTGCTCCGGCCTCGCTGGCAATATGGTTGTAAGGCTCGATGGCATTTGCGATTGCTTAACCCCGTACAGCTGATTCAGGCGGATGGCAGAAAAAACATCCAAGTATGTCATGTCTAGACTTGAAATTTCATCGTCGAGCTATAGTTAGTGATTAACTAATCACATAATGTGAGCCAATAGCCTAGCGGAGCCTTTAGATGAGCAAACACAAAGTTGACGGAACTCTTCCGCTCTCTGACACGGGGACTACCGCGAAAGCATCGGCTTCGCCTTCTGCACGGCCAAAGCGTTCGCTGCTGAAAATGTTGCCGCTGGCCCTGTTGCTGCTGTTTAGCGGCGGTGTGTTTGGCATGTATTTTCAACCACCATTGCTTCGCGCTTTTTATAAGGTAACCAACCTGCAACCGGGTGGCGGGACCGAGACCCCTATCGCACAAGCAATAGAAATTGTCATAACCCACGAAGAAATCGCGGTTGTTAGCGAAGGGGACGTTGTGGCGCTTGGCCGGCTGATCCCCAAAGGCGATGTTATTACGGTGGCGACGCCGTTTGGCGCCGGTGATGCGCGCATTTCAGCCATCGAGGTGGCGGTTGGTGATCAGGTTGTTGCCGGACAGACACTGGCTGTACTGGATAACCTTGGCCAACTTGAAAGCACGCTCAACACGGTTCGGGCGGCACTGGACGTGCGTGTGGCAACGCTGGCACAGGTGGAACAATCGGTTGCGGCCAGCCTGCAGGAGGCCCAAGCCTCGCTGGAGCGGATTGAGTCTACGGCAGAAACCATCCAGACTGATTTGGCCCGCGCGACAACCCTGCTGGAACGCGAAGCTATCACCCGCGTAGAATTTGACACGACACAGGCCCGCGCTATCGAAGTCGCACTAGATGTCGAGCGGGCGCGTGTAACGCTGTCACGTTTTGACACGCAGAATGGACTGCCGCAGCCGGATATTGCTGTGGCTGAGGCTAATCTGAATGTCGCCCGCGCTGATCTGGACCGTGCGCAGCAAGACCTGAGCAAGGCCTATATCCGTGCCCCTGCGGATGGCACAGTGTTGGACATTCACGTCAGATCGGGTGAAAAGCCCGGTGCAATGGGCGTGCTGGATCTGGGCGATACTGAAAATATGACCGTCGAGGCCGAGATATACCAAACCCTGATTGGCCGTGTATCCATCGGGGATACCGTCAAGGTTTTTGCCGATGCACTTGGACAAGAGCTGACCGGAAGTATCACAGCTATCGGCATTCAAATTGGTCGCCAGACCATCACCTCGGACGACCCAGCCGCCAATACCGACGCCCGCGTTGTTGACGTGATTGTAGCGCTTGATGATGCTTCCTCGGCACTGGCCGCGCGCTTCACGAACCTTGAGGTTGTGGTGCGGATTGATACGGACCCTTCCGAATGACCCGCATATTAACGTGGCTGTTTGGGCGACTGCCCATTGGCTGGCTGCAACTTTCACACAGCAAAACTCGACTTATGGCGGCGGTTTCCGGCGTCGCATTTGCCAACATTCTGGTTTTTACCCAGCTTGGCGTTCTCGGCTCGCTGGGGATTTCGACAAAGGCGCCATATAGCCTGTTTACCGCCGATATCATGGTCTATTCCGAGGACGTTAACGCGCTGACGGATGGAAGCAATATCGCCCGCCAGTACATGTACCAATCACTGGCTGTTGACGGTGTGTCAGAGGCCACAACCCTGTTCATCGGAATGCTTACTTGGCAAAGGTCGGGCGAAAAAACGATTTCGTTGCAGGTGTTCGGTATCGATCCTGACACGTTGAGCTTTACCGAACCGGACATCCAGTCCGGTCTCTCGAAGCTCCGCCTGCCGAACTCCGCACTGATTGACGCCAACACAAGGGGCATTCCTGCTGAATTATTTGAGGGCATCAGCCTTGATAACCCGCTGTTCCTAGAGGCAAACGACACCAAGCTTTCGGCGGTTGGTGCGCTGGATATCGGCGGTGGGTTCGGGGCGGATGGCACACTGGTCGTTTCAGATCAAACCTTTCTGGGATTATTCCCACAGCGCAGCGCGGGCGCGCCAAACTACATTCTTGTGAATGCCGAAGAAGGCGTACCCCCCGAACTGGTAGTCGAACGCCTGCGAAATGCACTTCCGGCAGATACCGTTCAAGTGAATACGCTCACTGGCGCGGCCAACGCGGATCTAAAATTCCAGACCACCGAAAAACCGACAGGTATCATTTTTGGCTTTGGCGTTTTGATCGGAGTGCTGGTTGGAATTGTCATTGTATATCAGGTTTTGTCCACCGATGTTGCCAGCCACTTGCGCGAGTACGCGACCTTCAAAGCGATGGGGTTTGGCCAACGGTTTTTTCTGGGCATCGTGTTCGAGGAAGCCATAGTTTTAGCCGTATTTGGCTACGTTCCGGGTTTTCTTATCTCGGCCGCGCTGTACAAAGCGTTGAATGTTGCGGCGGGGTTGCCGGTCAGCATGGACTCAACCCGGGCAATTATAGTTTTTGTCGGAACGCTGATTGCCTGTACGATTTCCGGCGCGATCGCAACACGCCGACTGGCGGGTGCTGACCCCGCAGATTTGTTCTAGGAGGTCGTGATGACAAATACACCACCGATTAGTGTATCTGGCCTGAACCACTGGTTTGGCGCTGGCGAGGCAAGAAAACAGGCCGTTTTTGACATAAACCTGACCGTTGCAAAAGGAAGCTTAACGGTTCTTATGGGGCCGTCGGGGTCTGGCAAAACCACCGTACTAACCTTGATGGGCTGCTTGCGGGTTATTCAAGAAGGCAGCGTTGATCTGCTTGGCACCCAGCTGAACAGCGCTACCGAGGATCAAATGGTTGCGACCCGTCGAAAACTCGGGTTTATCTTTCAAGCGCACAACCTGCACGAAAGCCTTACCGCCGAGCAAAACGTCCTGATGGGCCTTCAGGTGCATGGCCGGGGCGATGACAAGCAACAACGGCTGGCCACCAAGCATATGTTGGGGCTGGTCGGGTTGGCGGATCGCACCGACTATTTGCCCTCCAACTTGTCAGGCGGGCAAAAACAGCGCGTTGCTGTAGCGCGGGCGCTAGTTTCCAACCCCGAAATCATATTCGCAGACGAGCCGACAGCCGCGTTGGACAAGGACTCAGGCTTTACGGTTGTTCAAATGCTGAAAACGCTTGGCGAAACGCGCGGGACGACGACGGTAATGGTCACCCATGACAACCGGATTCTAGAGATGGCTGACCGGATTATTACGCTGGAAGACGGGCGAATTGTCAAAGACACGGGCTAAATCGAATATATTGACCTAAATCATGTCAGCTCAGCCTAATCCTGTTTACCGTTTCGTTTCGATACAAACTCTCGGGGACTACGGCCATGCAAGAAACCTTTGAAAAGCTGCGCAATATCACAAATGACAAAACGCTGAACCCTGCCCAAAAGGCGCGTTACTTGTCGCTAGAGGCGGAAAATATGCTGCCTTACCCCGATCTGGATGCCGAGACCGCCGAAGCGTTAGAGCAGCGCGTGATTTGCGACATGTTTGAGGGCCACGCCCCCTATAAGCCCCGGTATGTGCTGCCCGATTACGCCGTGGTGCTGAAAAATGGCAGTGAATATCTGGAACTACCCGCGCCCGAAACGCTGGACGAGGCGATCAATACGTTAATGATTGCGTACCATCATGTGCCCTCGGTCACGGGGATTCCGGTGTATATCGGGCAGCTCGACGATCTGTTGTTGCCGTTTTGTGACGGGGTTAGTGACGATGACCTGTATCGGCAGATAAAACTGTTCTGGCGGTATCTGGACCGCGTGCTGCCGGATGCGTTTATGCATGCCAATATCGGGCCAACTGACAACCGCGTCGCCCGCACAATTTTGCGCGTTGATGCCGAGCTGAAACAGATCGCGCCGAACCTGACGTTCCTCTATGACCCCGCGGTCAGCTCCGATCAGATTTTAGCGATTGCGACCAATAATATCGTCGAATGCTCCAAGCCACATATCGCCAATCACCCCATCCACGCCAAACTTTTTGATGATCGTGGTTACGGGATTGTCAGCTGCTACAATGTTCTGCCCATGGCGGGGGGCGCATCAACCCTTACCCGCGTGAACCTGAAAGAGGTGGCGCTACGAGCCGATAACGTCGAGCATTTCTTTGCCGAAGTTCTGCCCCATTACATGGAACTGAACTTCCGTTTAACCGAGGCGCGGGTCGATTACCTGTTTAACAAATCCAACTTCTTCANNCTGATCGAGGAAGGCTGGATGGATCGCGACCGTTTCACCGTCATGTATGGCATTTACGCGATGGCCGAAGCGGTGAATATCCTTCAGGAGAAAGAAAACCGCGAAGGGCTGTATGGCTTTGACGATGTCGCCAATGAAATTGGCTATCGGATGTCAAAAGAAATGGCAACGGTTGTCGAAAACAGACCGTTGGAAAATGTTTGGCGCGGGCGTGCAATGTTGCACAGCCAAGCCGGGATCAGCATTGACGAAGGCGCAACCCCCGGTGTGCGTATCCCCTATGGCACAGAACCCGATCCCGTATCTCATGTGCAGGCACTGGCCCCGCATCACCAGTATTACGGCTCAGGTATCAGTGAAATTCTGACGGTCGACGAAACCATCAAGAACAACCCCGAAGCCATGCTGCAACTGTGCAAAGGCGCGCTTGAAAGCGGCTTTCGCGAGTTCACGGCCAATGTCGCCAGCAACGATTTGGTGCGCGTGACGGGGTATATGGTCCGGCTGTCGGATATTGCGAAGTTCAAGGAATGCAAAGGCTCGCGGACCAATACGACGGCGTTGGCGTCAGAGGCAGCCGATGTAACGGGAATACTTGATCGGAAACCACGGGTGGTAGGCAATGAACTCTCTGCTGGCTACGGTCAATAATATCCTCACCTATTCCGTCGTGGATGGGCCGGGAAACCGTTTGGTGATCTTCTTGCAAGGGTGCAATTTCAACTGCACAACTTGCCATAATCCCTACACTGTTGGCGTGTGCGATCACTGCGGCGATTGCATCCCTGCCTGTCATGCCGATGCGCTGGAAATGGTCAACGGCAAGGTCGTTTTTGACGCGGCGACCTGTGACCAGTGTGACGCCTGCCTCGATGTTTGCCCTATCAGCGCCAGCCCGATGGTGCAGCGGCTTAGCGTTGCCGATATTCTGGAGGTCGCCCGCAAAAACAAACCTTTCCTAAGCGGAATTACCGTATCCGGCGGCGAGGCGACGTTGCAGTTGAAATTCGTCATCGCGTTGTTCACAGCTGTGAAGGCCGACCCCGACCTGAATGGCCTGACCTGTTTTGTCGACACAAACGGCCATTTGGGCGCGCATAGCTGGGAACGCTTGTTGCCTGTAACGGACGGGGTCATGCTGGACATCAAGGCGTTTGACCCTGCCCTACATCACACGCTTACGGGGCAGAATAATGCGAAAACCCTGAAGGCCGCCAAAATTGTGTACGACGCTGGCAAGCTCTATGAATTGCGGTTCCTGACGATCCCCGACAAGACGGACACCGATGCGGAAGTTGCCCGCCTGACCGATTTCACCCTCGCACTTGGTTCAGATGTTCGGATCAAGCTGAACGCCTTCCAGCACCACGGCGTGCGAGGCGAAGCGCTGGAATGGCACAAAATGACGGAATCAAGTGTGAACAAAATCGCGGAGCATCTAAAAGCGGCAGGAATTGCCGAGGTCGTCACCCCCGCTTTGTATTTGTAAGCCCGTAACAAACATCATTTCGGGATCGCCGTGGTGTCATCAAGTCGGTTTCACTCTTTGGCGGGCGGCGATTGCCCCAGACCAAAAATCCCGTCCGGTTTCACCCTAACAATATCCCATGCTCCTCGATGTTCCATGGATATTTGGGCTGTTCATCCGAGCGGAAAACAGGTACTTGTCACGCAAACGAAAATAAACCGAACATTACGAACTTATTCTTGCGCGATACTTGAATAACACGAATGTTAATTTGTGGGACACGAGGATTATGACTAAAGCCAAACCATATGACATAATGATAATCGGCGGCGGCGTTAATGGCTGCGGGATTGCCCGTGATGCAGCGGGCCGCGGGTTAAACGTGGCTTTGGCCGAGATGAACGATCTGGCCTCGGCTACCTCCTCGGCATCGACCAAACTGTTCCACGGCGGGCTGCGATATCTGGAATACTACAAGTTCCGTCTGGTCCGCGAAGCACTGGTCGAACGCGAAGTTCTTCTACAAGCCATGCCCCACATCAGCTGGCCCATGCGCTTCGTTCTGCCTTTGCATAAAGAAATGCGCCCCGCATGGCTGATCCGTTTGGGGCTGTTTATGTACGACAGTATGGGTGGGCGGAAAATCCTGCCCGGCACCCGTTCTGTGAACCTGAAGCAAGACGAAGTGGGGCGCCCCCTAAAAGCCAAATTCACCAAAGCGTT
>LGOV01010021.1_pt3 | contig 10297 bp, 8 predicted proteins | sample 469881 | NCBI WGS metagenome assembly LGOV01 (sample SAMN03857199, study PRJNA290197) | marine sediment metagenome | biome: marine cold seep biome; feature: cold seep; material: marine sediment; isolation source: sample #5579, elevator 3A push core 41 containing 12 cm of sediment... ...
CACACAGATTCGATAAGAAATATGGTTTACTTTGGGGGGCTACAACTTCCGATTGGGGCGATGTTCAGCCAGAGCACGATTGGGGAGTGGAAATAGACGAAAACACACATTATAGTATAGATATTTACGATAATGCAATGTTTGTAATTGCATTAAACAACATGATAGAATTTGGAGTAAATAGCCTAGATATCTCAAAATGGACTACCGTAAAATCAGATATAGAAAAAAATATTGCAAAGTATCTTTGGGACAATGAAAATCAGAAATACATTCCCCATGTTTATCTTGATGGGTCACCATTTCCAGATGATTTTGATGAGAATAAAATTTACTACCACGGGGGTACTGCAATAGCCATAGAAGCAAATTTATTAACAAAAGATGAAATACAAATATCGATTGATAAAATGATTGCTAATGTCAAAGAATCAGGAGCTCCGTCGATTGGTCTTACAATGTATCCAACATATCCTGAGGGTTATTTCAAAAATAAAGGAATGTATCCATACGGATATCAAAATGGAGGAGATTGGACTTGGTTTGGAGCTAGAATGATTAAAGAATTGATTGATAATGGTTTCGTTGAAGAAGCCTGGGAGCAAGCTCAACCAATGTTTGATAGAGTTATTGAAAACGATGGTTTTTACGAATGGTACACAAAAGATAATAAACCAAATGGATCGGGAATGTTCCGTGGTTCAGCCGGAGTGCTTTTAGATGTTATAGATTCTTTTGATCAATGGGCCGAAAAGAATAATACTAGTTACGATTCAAAATAATTACCCTATTACATATCTAGAATAATATAGTTTTTGAGAATTATAATAAGTTAAAGAACTTGACTATTGTTTAGTTAGGTTTTATAGAATACTGCCCCATTTGTAATAAAAACAATTTTTTTTGCAGATGGGTTTATGTTTTATGTAGACATTTTGATGTCCTTCATCTTTAGTATCTGTGCGTTCATCACATTTATAAGCAATAATGCTCCTTGTACAAGCATAAACGTGCACATTCATGCATAAAAATCATTATCTTTGTTTGTATTATAAAAACATGCATTTTATTGATAATGGACAGAAGGGACTTTATAAAGAAAACTACTCTTGCATCTTCAGCTTTATTCGTGAGCAATGGACTTCTTGCAGGCAGTAAATATGTTTCAAATAGACCACGATTAAGTGAAAGAAAATTTTCTAGTGATATAATCGAAAAAGTGATTTTAGAAACTAAATCAAAAATTTCTAACAAGAAACTTGCTTGGATGTTTGAGAATTGTTTCCCTAATACAATAGATACAACCGTTGATTTTTCGTTTGATAAAGGTAAGGCTGATACTTATGTAATAACTGGCGATATTGATGCTATGTGGCTTCGAGATAGCTCAGCACAAGTATGGCCTTATGTAGATTTTATCGAAAAAGACGAAAAATTAAAACAACTTATTCAGGGAGTAATTAATCGTCAAACCAAATATGTTCTAATAGATCCTTATGCAAATGCTTTCAACAAAAATGATGAGGGAAGTAAATGGAGTAGCGATTTCACAGAAATGAAACCTGAACTTCACGAACGTAAATGGGAAATTGATTCGCTGTGCTATACAGTTAGGTTAGCGCATGGTTATTGGGAAAAGTCATCAGACAATTCAATATTTGACAATGATTGGTTAAAGGCACAGAAGTTAATCGTTAAAACTTTTAAAGAGCAACAACGAAAAGATGGATTAGGGCCATATTCTTTCATGCGAAAAACTCAAAAGCAAGAAGATACTGTTGCTATGTGGGGGGGAGGAAATCCAGCAAAACCAAATGGACTTATTGTTTCTACTTTTCGTCCTTCCGATGATGCTACTATTTTACCTTATCTAATTCCTTCAAACTATTTTGCTGTAGAATCTCTTAAGCAGATGGCAAAGATGGTTTCTGAAATTTATCCAAATGAGAAAGAATTTGTTGTTGAAATAAACTCTTTAAAAGATGAGGTAAATGAAGCTTTAAATGAACATGCACATGATTGGCGAGATGATTTAGGAGAAGTAATTCCTCTTGAAATAGATGGTTTTGGAAATATGCTTTTTATGGACGATGCCAATGTACCAAGTTTGCTATCTCTTCCGTATTTAGGAGCAATTGATAGTAATAGTACTCTATATAAAAATACCAGAAAATATATTCTAAGCGAAAGTAACCCTCATTATTACGACGGGAAATCTGCAAAAGGAATTGGAGGTCCACATGTAGGATACGACTATATATGGCCGATGAGTATCATTATTCAAGGACTTACATCAAACGATAAAAACGAAATTAAATATTGTTTAGAAACCTTAGTAAATACTGATGCTGGAACAGGCTTTATGCACGAATCTTTTCATAAAGATGATCCAGATAATTATACAAGATCGTGGTTTGCTTGGGCAAACACACTCTTTGGAGAGTTTGTTTTGAAAGTGGTAAAAAATCACCCGGAAATAGTGTAAAAGTATTTACAAGCATTGACTTGTATAAATTGAAGTTTAATAATCGAAACGAAAAGCTAGAGGCTGGAGCTTATAGCAAAATAGATAAATGAAATTAGAAGTTAGTACATATAATATTGAAGGTGTAATTGAAGCATACAGATTAGGAGCTGATAGAGTAGAATTATGTGATAATATTAAAGAAGGTGGAACAACTCCGAGTTATGGTTTTATAAAAAAATCATTGGATGTAGATCATCCTGAAGTTTTTATTATTGTTCGTCCACGGGGAGGCGATTTTTTGTACACAGAATATGAGTTTGATATCATGAAAAATGATATCAAAATGGCAAAAAAACTTGGTATTGATGGGGTTGTAAGTGGTGTATTATTAGCAAATGGCAATATAGACATCGTGCGTACCAAAGAATTAGTGGAATTATCAAAACCTATGAAATTTACATTTCACAGAGCTTTTGATATGACTAAAGGTTACAAAAAATCTATTGCTGAACTTATAGATATTGGCGTTGATATTGTTCTTACTTCCGGAATGGAGAATAAGGCTGAGGATGGTTTAGCAGTGTTAAAAGAATTGGTTGAAACATCAAGAGGAGAGATCGAAATACTTGTTGGAAGTGGAGTTAATCCCAATAATATGGAGAAGATTTATATAGATTCCGGTATTACAAATTTTCATATGTCTGCCGTTAAAGAAATAGAATCTGAAATGACTTTTTTTAATAAACGATTGAGTATGGGGAATGTAGAAGCCGAAGAATACACAAAACTCACTGTTGATAGTAATAAAATTGAAGGAGCAGTAAAAGTTATTAATCAACTTAGAAAACTATAAGCATAGCAATATGAAGAATCTAATCATCTTTTCAATATTAATATCATCAATATTCTTTCAATCTTGTGATGTGGATGTGAAACCAAATATATCAGAAACTATAAATGCAGAATGGAAGTTTAAGCAAGCTGATACTGATAATTGGCATGATGCTATAGTACCAGGGAATGTTCATATAGATCTTGAGAATAGCGGTATTATAGAGAATCCTTTTTATGGTACAAATGAAGAAGATATTCAATGGATAGAGAAAAAAGATTGGGTTTATGAGGGTGTTTTCGAAGTGAAAAATGAACTTCTTGAATATGAAAATATAGAAATAGAGTTTGAAGGATTAGATACATATTCTGATGTATATCTAAATGATGAAAAAATAATTACAAGCAAGAATATGTTTATTTCATATTCTGCATTAATCTCAAAACATATTAAAGAGGGAGAGAATAAATTAAAAGTAGTATTTCATTCACCAATAAAAATGGCGATGCCTCTTTTCGAAAAATCAAAATATACCTATCCTGCTGATAATGATAGGTCGAAAGAGCATTTGAGTGTATTTACCAGAAAAGCTCCTTATCATTACGGTTGGGATTGGGGGCCTAGATTTGTGACATCTGGTATTTGGAGACCTATAAATATTAAGGCTTGGAATAATTCTATAATAAGAGATATACACATAGTTCAGGATAATCTTTCAGATGAAAAAGCTCAATTAAGTTTTAATTATGAAATTGAAAGTGATTCAAAAGAAGATGTAACAATAGAAATTAGTGCAAAAGAATTTTCAGTAGTTAATAAAGAGTTAAAACTAGAATCCGGGCTTAATAAGTTTGTTGTAAACGTAACTATTGATAATCCTAAAAAATGGTGGCCAAATGGTATGGGTGAAGCTTATTTGTACAATATCATAACTAAGCTAAAGCATAATGATAAAATCATATCAGAAAAGAAAAATAGGGTTGGATTAAGAACAATCGAAGTAATTAATGAGCCAGACTCTTTAGGCGAAAGTTTTTATATGAAAGTTAATGGGAAACCAACTTTCCTAAAAGGCGCAAATTATATTCCTAATGATAGTTTTTTAGGGAGAGTAACAGATTCAGTTTATCAACAAAACTTTAAAAATGCAGTGGCTTCTAATATGAATATGCTTCGTGTTTGGGGTGGAGGAGTATATGAGGATGATAGATTCTACGAGCTTGCCGATGAAAATGGAATTCTTATTTGGCAGGATTTTATGTTTGCATGTACAATGTATCCTTCTGATGATGATTTTCTGAAAAATGTTGAGGATGAAGCAATTTATAATATAAAAAGATTGAGAAACCATGCTAGCTTGGCTATGTGGTGTGGTAATAATGAGATTCAAGTTGGCTGGGACAATTGGGGTTGGCAAGATTCTTATAATTATAGTGAGGAAGATCAGAAAGAACTTTTAGAAGGTTATGATAAACTGTTCAATAAATTGCTGCCTCAGAAAGTTAAAGAATTAGATGGAGAAAAGTTTTACTATCCGTCATCGCCAATTAGTAATTGGGCAAATAAATCTGATTTTAGTATTGCCGACAACCATTATTGGGGAGTTTGGTGGGGTAAGAAGACTTTCGAAAGCTTCAATGATATGGTCCCAAGATTTATGAGTGAATTTGGATTTCAATCTTTTCCAGAGATGAAAACTATATCTGAATTCTCAGAAAAGAAAGATTGGGATATTGATTCTGATATAATGAAATCTCACCAAAAAAGTTCTATCGGTAATGTCACTATAAAAGAGTACATGGAACGAGATTACATAATGCCAAATAATTTTGAGGATTTTGTATATCTCAATCAAGTAATGCAGGCCGAAGGAATGCGTATAGCTTTTGAGGCTCATCGCAGAAATAAGCCTTTCAATATGGGAACACTTTATTGGCAATTTAATGATGTATGGCCCGTAGTTTCATGGTCAGGAATAGATTATTTCGGGCGTTGGAAAGCAATGCAGTATTTCGTTAAAAAATCGTTTGAACCAGTGTTTACATCAGCAGTTTTAAATGATGGGATACTACAAGTTAATGTAATTTCAGATTTAATCCATTCTCAAAAAATAACTAGTGAATTGAAAATAGTAACTCTCAATGGTGAAACTGTTTGGAGTAGAAATCAGGAAATTAATTTAGCGGAGAATTCTAATATAGTAATACTTGAGGAAGATATTGAGAAGCTTCTATCAAATTACAAAGCTAATGAGGTAACACTTATGATGAATACAATTTATGAGAATAAAAATATAGAAAGCACATTCTTGTTTTCTAAAGTGAAAAAATTAAAGTTGACAAAACCAGATATTAAGGTAGTATCTTCTGCAAATAAAGATGGTTATACAATAACATTAGTATCTGATACTTTCTTGAAAAATCTTCAGCTTTCTACAAATACTGAGGGTAATTGGGATAATAATTATTTCGATATGCAAGCAAATAAGGAATATACCATTCAATTTACTACATCAGAAAAAAATGTTGATTTTTCAAAGTCATTAATGTTAAAGTCTATCCGAAATACCTATTAAGATGAATGATATATCAAAATTAAAAAATATTTTTATACTGTTTGCATTAGTGGTATTTAGCTCTTGCCAAAGCACAAATGATTTACCACTTGAGTTATCTAATAAAGTAGAAATAGCTTTAAACAAAAGTGGAGAGAACAGGATTGAGCTAAATAAATCTTTGTCAACTTATGAAGGCGAAAAGAAAGAGGCAGTTGCTTTTCTTATTGCCTATATGCCAGATAGAGATTTACAAGAGCTATCATCAGATTTTATTATTAGCAATGTTGAGTTAGCATATAAGGTAAAGAGTGAATTTACATGGACGCAAAACCTGGATAAAGAGACCTTCTTTAATGAAGTATTGCCATATGTATCCTTAAACGAAACTCGTGAGTTGTGGAGAAAGGATTTCTATAATCGTTTCAAGAAATATGTAGAGAATTCTAAGACTATAGAAGAGGCTATTTGGGCAGTAAATAATAATATTCAAAGTGAAATAGGCGTAGAATACAATACAAAAAGAGAGAAACCAGACCAAAGTCCTTTCGAGTCGATGAAACAAGGTATGGCATCGTGTTCAGGGTTGTCAATATTGTTGGTAGATGCGTTCAGGTCTGTAGGAATACCTTCAAGGGTTGCCGGCACACCCGATTGGTACAATAATTCAGGAAATCATAATTGGGTAGAGGTTTATGTTAACGGCAAGTGGCATTTTACAGAGTACTATCCATCAGGGAAATTTGATGAATCGTGGTTTTTGGAAAGAGCAGGTAAAGCCGATAAAAATAATAAATCACAATGGATGTATGCTTCGTCATATAAACCAACAGGCTTGTCTTTTCCTTTAGTTTGGGACGATAGTATTAAATATGTTTATGCTGAGAATGTAACTGATAGGTACATTAATTTGTATGAAGCAGAAGTACTAGCAAAGAAAAAATTAGAAGGAAAAATAATGGTTCAAATTGTTATGCTAAAAGGAAAGGATTGTAGCATATCTGGCAATAACCGTGTAAAAACTGAAATTCATATTTTAGAAAACAATTCTGTGAGTGAGAGTGGCTTTACAAGTGGATCTATAGATGATATGAATAATTATTTAGATTTTCAGTTAGAAGAAAATAAGAATTATTATTTCAAATATAATAATGAATCAGGAATGCCAATTCTTAAAAAAATAAAAACTGGCGAAGATGATATGCAGGTAGTGCTGTATTTCAACGAAGAGCCCAAAGCATAATTATCATTATCAAGATACAAGTTATTACTTTATAAATAAGAAAGATATAGGCCAATGAAAAAATATTTACTAGTATTAATAATGTCCATATTCGTGCAATATAGCTTTGCCTGTACAAATTTTCTTATTACAAAAGGAGCTTCTACTAATGGGCATACGTATATCTTCTACGCAAACGATGGTGCTTATGCTCCTGCATTCCCAGTTCATGAACGTGGTATTTTCTTAAATGGAGATAAGATTAAGATTGTTTCATGGGGAAATAAGCAAGAAGGATATATACCTAATCTAAGAAAAGAGTATCATACTATTGGTTATCATATAAACGAATATCAGGTTTCTATTGGCGAAACAACTTTTGGGGGGAGAGAAGAACTTCATAATACCGATGAATTTTTAGAGTATTGGCACTTGATGGAACTCGGATTAAGACGTTCTAAAACAGCTAAAGAAATGATTACCGTAATAACCGATCTGGTAGAAAAATACGGTTATGGTTCGGAAGGAGAAAGCTTCTCAATTGCAGATCCAAATGAGGCATGGATATTAGAAATGTCGGGAAAAGGAAAAGGTAATAAAGGAGCTGTTTGGGTAGCAGTTAGAGTTCCCGATGGATACGTTTCAGCACATGCAAATCACGCTCGTATTGGGAGTTTCGATATGAATGATAGAAAAAATGTAATGTATTCTGATGATGTTATAGAGTTTGCAATCGAAAAAGGATATTACGATCCAAAGTTAGGTGTAAAATTTAGCTTTAGTAATGCTTATGATCCTGTGAATCCTGCAAAATTGAGGTATACAGAGATGAGGGTTTGGGATTTCTTCCGTAGAGTTTCACCATCACTAAATATATCAGCAGATTATGCCCGTGGAGTACAGGGAGCCGAAAGAATGCCGCTTTGGATTAAACCCGATAATAAATTGTCTCTACAAGATATAATGGATTTATCTAGAAGTCATTACGATGGGACAAAATGGGATATGGAAAAAGGCTACAAAGCCGGAAGTCATGGAAATCCAAATCGTTCCAGGCCACTAACTTTTAAAGTAGATGATAAAGATGCTTCTTGGGAGAGACCAATTTCTACTCCACTAACAGCATATGCTTTTATAGCAGAGATGAGAAGAGAAGTGCCTAATTCTATTGGGGCAATTTTATGGCTAGGTCTTGATAATACTTATACTAATATTTATTTACCAATTAATAGCTCAGCAACAAGTGTTCCTCAATCATACAGCAATGCCGATTACAACAAATTCTCTTGGGATTCAATGTGGTGGGTTTTCAATTTTGTAGGTAATTATGTTAACCTAAGATATTCTGATATGATTGTTGATGTGAAGTCCGAGCAACAAAGAATCCAGAATCAATTGATAGAAAACCATAAGATAGTTGAAGATAAAGCTAGTCATATGAACATTAGAAAGGTTACAGAATATTTAACAGCAAATTCGAAGGAAGAAGCAGATAAATTAATTACTGAGTGGACAAGCTTAGCAAACAAATTGATAGTAAAATATACTGATGGTCTGGTGCGAGATGAAGCTATGAGTCCTAAACAAAAGGGATATTCAGAAAGTTTTTATAAAGAAGCAATAGAGGATGATCCAGAAAGATTACTTCCTGTTTGGGAAGAAAGTGCAGAAAATAAAGAACCTAGAAATTATTAATAAAAATAGTTTTCGAGTATTTACAAGGTGTGCCTTGTTTATTTAATAGATATCAAAAAAGATAAAATGAAGCTAAAAATATCACATATTATTCTCCTAATTATGATTTCATTCAATGTTTCAGCTCAGGAATTCAAATTCATTGAGCCTGAAACATATTTGTGTAATAAAATAGATAGGCCGATAAATGTTGATGGCAAACTAGATGAAGAAGAGTGGTTATTAGCAAAATGGACCAATCTGTTTATTGATATTGAAGGTGATGAGAAAGCAAAACCATATCTGGATACTAAGGCTAAGATGCTTTATGATAATGAATATTTCTACTTTGCTTTTAAAATTGACGAACCACATATTTGGGCTAATCTAACAAAAAGAGATACAATAATATTTTTTGATAATGATATCGAGATCTTCATTGATGCTGACGGGAGTACTCATGATTATTTAGAATTAGAGTTGAATGCACTAAATACAATATGGGATTTATATTTAGCAAAACCATATCGTGAAGGTGGTCCTATTTTGAACGATTGGGACTATAAAGGTATAGAAACTGCCGTTTATATTGATGGAACATTAAATGATCCCAGAGATGAAGATAAGGCCTGGTATGTTGAGGTTGCACTGCCTTGGTCTTCAATTGTAGCTACAAAACGTCCTCATACAATTCCAATAAATGGAGAAACTATGAGAGTTAACTTCTCAAGAGTTCAATGGGAAACAGAGGTGGTAGATGGGAAGTATGTAAAGAAAAAAAATACTGAAACGGGTAACAATCTTCCAGAAAATAATTGGGTATGGTCGCCAATAGGGGCTATAGATATGCATAGGCCGGAAATGTGGGGAGTAGTTGTTTTTAATGATGTTGACACTAATTTTGAAATTAAACATTCGAATTCTATTTCACAAGAGGAGCTGCGTCAGGTAGTATCTCATATCTATAAAANNTAAAAAGCAAAAAAAGTATAATTATAGAAATGGCAGGTATGCTGATAATTTAGAAGAGCTAAGGATTAATAATTTTTTAATTAGGAAGTATAATTTAAGAATGAGTGTACTTAACTATTCCTTTGAAATTGTCGGTACTGACCCCAATTCAAGAGTGTCTTGGATGTCAAATACGGAAGGTAAGTTAAAAAAATTATAGAGTATAATTCAATAGAGTAAACAAGTAGATGCCTTGTATATATAGAATAAATCAACCATAATATTAATATTTATGAAAAAGCATGTAACAATTTTATTCGCAATTGCGATTTCATTATTATCATCGTGTAATAGCAATGATAGTAAAACAGTGGATAAATCTGAAGCTGTTAAAAAAGAAGTAGCCAGTAAAGAAATGAATTGGATTTGGATTCATGCAAAAAAAGATAAAACAGTAGACCAATGGGCTTCTGATTTTGAAAAATATAATTCTGCTGGAATTACAGGAATATTAATTGGTGCCGATAAAGAAATTCTAGAAACTGTAATCCCGATTGCTCACAAACAAGGCATTGAAGTTCATGCTTGGATGTGGAC
>LGOV01016135.1_pt4 | contig 10296 bp, 10 predicted proteins | sample 469881 | NCBI WGS metagenome assembly LGOV01 (sample SAMN03857199, study PRJNA290197) | marine sediment metagenome | biome: marine cold seep biome; feature: cold seep; material: marine sediment; isolation source: sample #5579, elevator 3A push core 41 containing 12 cm of sediment... ...
GGCGTTCTTATTTCATGAGAAACTGTTGCTACAAATCGACTTTTTATTCTATTCGATTCTTCTGCTAACTCTTTTGCTTCATTAATAATAGTAACATCTATAAATGATAAAAAATTAACTTCTTTTTTTTCAAAAATAATTGTAGTTAATTTTATAAAAATTGATTTTTCAGTTCCATTTNNCCATTTTCCATCTCAATTTTAATTATACCATCATTCTCATTATTTTTAATTTCTAAAAATTTACTAATCATTTCATTAGGAGTTTTCCCTTCTATAATTCCTATTTCATTTTTAGCATATTCATTTGATTTTACGACCATATTTGAATCATATAATACAATACCAAATGGAACAGTATTAATAATTTTATTTATACTTCTTTCTGACTCATTTAAATTAGACGCAATTTTCTTCTCATTATCAATTAATATTGTAAAATAAAAAATTATTAATATCATCGTAATAATGAATACAAATATTAATGAAGATACTTTTATAGTAATTTCTTTAATCAAAGAAATATAATAAACTGAAACTCCAATACCATATTTATACTCGTGAAAAAAAACAGGATAATATGATGTAGAAACACTATTATAATTATCATACATTATTTCATTCTTAAGAAATCCTTTATATCCATTTTTAATTTCAGTTTTAATAAAATCAAGTTTTGACATGGTAAATCTATCATTTATATTATTTGTTTTTGAATACTCTATTGGTATTAGTTCGCTCTTATCATTAATATACCAGGTCCAATATTTACCATTTATATAAAATTCTTTCATTAAATCTCGAATTAGCCATTCAATATCTAATTCAATTTTATAATTTTTTATTAAAATACCATTTGCATCACTAAACGGAACAATAATATATTTTAATCCAAATTCCTCTATAATTTTAACTTCTCCAGTCATAATATAGTTATCATCTTTAAATCTTATATTAAAAAGATGATTACTTTCATCAAAATTAAATTTTTCAGCTTTTTCTCTATCATAAATATAAATACTATTAACAATATTTTTATATTTTAAAAGAAATCTTTTTATGCTTATATTACTTTTTTCATTCCCATGAAACATTCCAGACAAAACATCAAATATTATTTCATCTTCAATACTATTAATTCTATTTTCTATTTCAAATCCAATACTTGAAACTTGTCTATTCATCGAATCATATGTAATTTCAGTAAAATATGACTGAATATTCATAATGAAAAATGTTATAATTAAAATAAAGAATACTACTAAAGGTAAAAAAAAATGAGTTAATCGTATTTTTAAATGTTTTGATAATTTATCAATAATATTAATCACTCCTCTAATTTACTCGTATCAATTCCACCAAATAACTATCAATAACATCTACCTTTTCAACAACTACAATATACTCATTATCAATTTTATATTTAAAATAACTACCATCATTTTGAATAATATTATTAAACAATTTTCTTATCACTATATCTTTATTTTTTGATAAATTATACGAATTACACAAATATTTTTCTTTCATAACCATTTCATAATATGAAGATTTATCAAGACTAATTATTTCAAATATATCAGTTAGCGAATTATCAAATGCAATAAGATTTCCATCAGAATTAACTAAAAACATATTTTTTTTCAAATATTGTTTTCTTAAATTATTAATAACCATATCAAAACCTAATACACCCAACAATTCATTATTATCATTATAAGAAGGTGCAATTAACGAAATAATCCAAGCTCTTCCAGCTGGATCTAAATACGGTCTATTAATCCAAATTGCTTTTTTTTCTTTATTATGAATCTCATTAGCCAAATAATAAAAATTAAAAGCAGAAAGATTCCCTTTCGGCAAAACATTTGCAAGTACATCAATCCCTGGAAAAATTCTTAACAACCCATTTTTATCATTAATATAAACTTGATCAATCTCTGCATAACTGTTATATATATCAATAAATTTTTCTTCAATCAATTCTGATTTAAATAATTTTTCTTCTAAATTATCATCTATTCTTGTATAACCCGTTAAAACACCAGCAGAACAATTTTCATAATTAGGATTGTATAATAATCCGTATTCCGAATAAATATATTTTTTCTCTATCTCTAATTTTTTTTCAATTGGTATATCCTCACTTAAAATTTTTGAAAATTCTTTTGATAAAGACTCAATTTCACTCTCAATCTCAAAAAATTCTTCATTCATTTCTTTAGCAATTATTCTAATTTCACTCTCATTTAATAAATTTTTATCATTGCATCCACCTAAAAATAATAATCCGAATAACAAAATAATACATGTAATTACTTTAGACATTAATACCACCTCTTTATTATTTTATAAAAGCAAAAACGTGATCGATATTTCTATAATAATCTCCATAATTTAATCCATAACCAACAATAAACTTATCTTCAATTGTAAAACCAATATAATCCGCTTGATAATCTACTTTTCTTCTTGAAGGTTTATCAAGTAAAACACAAGATTTAATAGTTTTAGGATTTTTTTCTTTTAAATGATTGATTACACTTGACATAGTAATAGCAGAATCAGTAATATCATCAACAATTAATACGTCAAATTCACTTAAATCATTAATTTCAAGATCATGCTTAAACTCAACTGTTCCCACGCTTTCTTCACCATGTCCATAACTTGAAGTTGTTATAAACTCAATTCTAACTGGCAAATTTATTTTTCTAACTAAATCAGCAGTGAAAATAAAACTCCCCTTCATCAATGATATTACCAATAAATTTTTATCTTGATAATTATCAGTAAGTTGCTTTCCTAATTCAATACATCTATTATCAATTTCTTCTTTTGAAATTACTACTTCTCTTTTCATTTCTTCAACATTCATAATTTTCCTCCATAAATACTTTAGTAAGAACATTTTATAATACTTCTATTTCTTTTACAACAAAAAAAGTGGCATAACCACTTTTAAAAAACAACATTATTTTTCCTTCATATTAATCAAATGAAGTAATTCAATAACTTCTTTTAACAACCGAATAATTAAATTAAGTGAATATTGTATAGATATTACAACAACAATACCCATAAAAATCATAATAATCTTAATATCTAGCATATTTATTTCCTTTCGTATAATATAAGCTCTTTATTATTAAGTTTTTCCATATTTAGACTATCCTTAAAAATACTAGGTATTGTAATAGTATTTATATCACCATCACTTATATACTTTTTATCTGGATTCTTCTCAAAATAATCAATCCAATAATCTAATTGATATTCCATTGATCCTGCTTGAACTCTATTTATACTATTAGGATTAAAATTAATACTTATAGGCGAATTTGCTGGATTCCAGCCCACATTAAGTACTGCAATATTATTATATTCTTTATCATTATATATTCCAGCCTGTACTAATTTCGCTAACTCAGCATCTTTTGGTCTTATACCAAAAGGTAGAGCTAAAGTATTAACATTATAATCATTCAAATAACTCTCAATTTGTTCTTTATTTTTACCTAAAGTTTTTTGAATTTCCTCTTTTGTTAATTTAGATAAGTCTTCATGTCCATAACTATGATTACCTATATCATAACCATTATCAATTAAGTAATTTAATTTGTAATCAATATATTCTAGTTGCCCAAACATTACATTTCCATTTAAAAAGAAAGTTGCCTCTCTACCAAAATCATTATTTTCACTATAAAACGCATCCATTATCCCAACTGCCGAATCAGGATCTATCTTAAATTCTGTATCTTCATTTAAAATCCTAAAATTAGAACTATGTCCGTCATCAAATGCAAAAACAACAGGTGTCTTTCCTGCAGGAATATCCATATTATTATTTACATAATCATCAAGACTTACCAACACATATCCTAATTCATTAAATACAATTAGATCTTCTCTAAAAATATCGGGCGTACTTACAAATTGTTTTTCCTCTTCCCCAAACGAATGATACATTACTATCATAACTTTGCCAATTTCATTTGGTCTTATTTCATCTAAATCTATTTCTTCAACAACTTCACTTTCCTCTTCAACTACTTCAATTTTCTCTTCAATCAATTCAATTACTTGAATTTCTTCTTCAACTACTTTTTCAATATTAGTATTAGTATTATTTTCAATAATTTCATTATTTTTTATATTCCCAACATCTTTACTACACCCTACAAATATTAGCGATGCAATTATTACAAACGTAAATAGTTTTCTCATTTTATCACTCCCACTCTATATTCTACTATTTTTCTACAATAATTCAAGATATTTTTACTTTATTCTACTAATTATTTATGATATAATGACTAAGCGAAGTTTTAGATGGTGGTGAAAAATGTTTAATAATAACTCAGACTTACAAGTTAAAAATAAAATGATAATTTTACAAGTTCTTAGTACATTTGGAGTTCCTTTAACTAATGATGAGGCAACTGAATTTATCTTAGAAAATGAATTAATTAATTATTTTGAATTACAACAATATTTAGTTGATTTAACAGATGCAAAAATGATAGAACTCAATCAAATGGACAACGAGGAACGTTATTTTTTAACTGATAGTGGTAAAAATACCCTTGATTATTTTAATAATAGGTTAGATCAGGATTTAAGAAGATTTATTAATGATCAAGTTGAATCTAAAAAATCAAGAATAATAGCTCATACAAATATAACGGCAGATTATTTTCGGCTAGATAATAATGAATATTTAGTTGAACTCAAAGTTGAAGAAAACAACTCAACTTTAGTCAATTTACAATTAAATATTGTCTCAAATAAACATGCAAAGCTTATTTGCAAAAATTGGGAAAAAGATGCGCAATTTTTATATGGTGATATTTTAGCATTATTAACTACTGAAAAAAAATAGAGGTTGTTTTAAATAGACTCTATTTTTTTGTTCGTTTTTTTTGAAAAAACACTTGATATTTAAGTTGACGAAGACATTTTTAGATGGTTATAAATAGTACTAAATAGTCGAAAGGTTTTAATTTAATGTTTATAATTTATAATAAAAGGTATAATAATTATATTAACAACTGTATATATTGGAGGTTTTTATGAATTATAAAATTGTATATTTTACAAGAACTGGATCATGCAAAAGAATTGCAGATAAAATTTCGAAAAGACTTAACTGTGATACAGTAGAGATAACTGATGATAAGAATTGGAAAGGTTTTATTGGATTTTTTAAAGCTGGTTATTACACAATAACGAATAAAAATGTAAATATTGAATTAAATGGAACCATTGAAGAAAAAGATAGTATTATTGTAGTTACTCCCCTTTGGGCAGGAAGTATTCCACCTGCAACTAGATTGTTTTTAGAGGGTAGAAATCTTAATGATATTAATTTAGTAATAGTTTCATCTGGCAGTAATATAAAAAGCAAACCTAATTGCAAATCTATAAATGAGATTATTAATAAATTAAAAAACGAAAATGAAATTATTAATGAATTATTAAGTAAGCTTGATTAAAGTTATAAAATAGACCATACTCTGAAAATTTACTTTTCTGAAGTATGGTCTATTTTTATTTTTTTGTTTTTTTTTCGTAAAATTATAGAATTTCTTTTACTCTACCAACAATTCCATCTTCTAACATAACTTTTATTCCATGATGATGATTCGGTGATTTTGTAAGAAGTCTTTGAACTATTCCTTCTGTTAATTTCCCTGAACGCTGATCTTGCTTTTGTACTACCATAACCTTACTTCCAATTTTAATATTTTCTCTTTTAGTTCCCATCATATATCGTATCCTTTCATAATTCTCAATATTTCAAATATCTTTTCTAATTAAACCTCTCTATTTTTTATTACTTTTCTAAAATCACCAATCATATATAACGATCCAAATACTATTGTTACATCAAAATCTTTTGAATAATCTTCTATATTTTCTATTGCTTCATTTAATGATTTATATTCTACATTTTCATTATTTTTTTTAACTAACAAAAATAACTTATCCTTATCCATTTTTCTGCTATTATCAATATCAGTAACAATAACTTTATCAAAACAAGTCATAATTTCTTTTACAACTTCATTAACATTTTTATCACCTAACATACTGAAAACTGCAAGTATTTTTTTTCCACTAAATAAATTTTGTATACTTTTTTTAAGAGCTTTTATTCCATCTAAATTATGAGCTCCATCAATAATTATCAATGGATTTTTCTTTACTATTTCAAATCTCCCTGCCCATATAGCTTTCTTTATACCCTCTTTAATTTTTTCTTCAGAAATATTAATCAAATTATCATCATTAAGTTTTCTTAAAGTTTCAATTGCCAAGATAGCATTTTCCACTTGATATTCAGCAATCATTGAAATATTAAATTTTTCATTTTGATATTTAAACTTTATACCATTAATGCTCATATCCACAATTTCGTATTCTTTTGATTTAATAACAGTCAATTTTGAATTTGTAGATTTTGCCTTCTCTTTAATGACATCTAATATTTCATTTTTTAAATTTGTAGTTATAACAGGTTTATCTTTCTTAATTATCCCTGCTTTTTCATAAGCAATCTTTTTTAATGTATTACCTAAATACTCATTATGATCCATAGAAATGGAAGTAATCACTGAAATTAAAGGGTTTTCAATTACATTAGTTGAATCAAGTCGTCCACCCATCCCTACTTCTAAAATAGCAAATTGAACTTTTTTTCTTTTAAAAAACTCTAATACAACAGCCGTTAACACTTCAAATCTAGTTGGATGATTCATTCCTCTTTCTATCATAATATCTATTTTACTTTTAACATATGTTGTTACATCTGCCAAATCATTATCCGAAATAAATAATCCATTATATCTAATTTTTTCATTATAATATGATAAGTGTGGCGTAGTAAATAAGCCAGTTTCAATATTTGCATTTACTAATGTTTCATAAATGAAATTTGAAGTTGACCCTTTACCATTTGTACCAGCAATATGAATAATCTTTAATTCATTTTGAGGATTATCCATTAAATCTAATAAATTTTCAATATTTTTTAAACCTAATTTTATTCCAAATTTAGTTAATGATTCAATATATTCAATAGATTCATCAACATTCATATTCATATCCATATCCATTTCTACAACTTTCCTTTTATTGATTCAATTCTTTCATTAACAGCTACTAACATATCTTTATATTTATTAATTTTTTCTTTTTCTTTATTAATTAATGCTTCAGGTGCTTTATCAATAAACCCTTTATTTGAAAGTTTTCCTTCTGCTCGTTTAATTTCAGATTCAAAACCTTTCTTTTCATCTTCTAATCTTTTTAATTCAATTTCAAAATTAATTAAATCTGCTAATGGAATAAATAATTCTCCCCCATCTATTACAACACTTATTGCATCATCAGGAATATTAGATTTTTCTTCTAAAACAACTTCTGAACATGAAGCTAAATCAATTAAATATTGTTTGTTTTTAATAATATTATCTTTTATTTTCCCTTCAGCAACAACTAATAGCTTAGCTTTTCTTTTTGGAGCAACATCCATTTGAGAACGAATATTTCTTATATTTTTGATTGCTACCATAATAGCATTCATCTCTTTAACACTATTTTCATCTAATCTATTTTCATCACATTTTGGCCATTCTGATATAATTAGAGCCTCATTTATATCTATCATATGTGACCATATTTCTTCAGTTATAAACGGCATAAATGGATGCATAAATTTTAAAATATCTTTAAGCACTGTAACTAATACTTTTTGTACTGTTAATTTTGCTTCTTTATCTTCACCATATAATCTCTTTTTAGATAATTCAATATACCAATCACAATATTCATCCCAAACAAATTCATAAATTTTATTTGCAGCTAATCCCAATTCATATTTATCTAAATTATTAGTAACATCTCTTGTTACTTCATTTAATCTTGATAAAATCCATTTATCAGACAAATTAAGTTCTTCAGTCCCATTTAATTCAAAATTATCATTTGAATCTTCTAATCCCATTAATACAAATCTTGATGCATTCCATAATTTATTCGCAAAATTTCTTGAAGCTTCTACTTTTTCAATAAGAAATTTCATATCATTTCCTGGTGAATTACCTGTCATCAACATAAATCTTAATGCATCTGCGCCATATTCACTAATAACATCTAAAGGATCTACTCCATTTCCAAGTGATTTCGACATTTTTCTTCCTTGAGAATCTCTAACAAGACCATGAATAAATGTATGCTTAAAAGGAACTTCATCCATTTGCTCTATTCCTGAAAACATCATTCTTACTACCCAAAAGAAAATAATATCATATCCAGTAACTAATACATTAGTTGGATAAAAATAATCTAATTCTTTAGTTTTTTCAGGCCATCCAAGTGTTGAAAAAGGCCATAATGCTGATGAAAACCAAGTATCTAATACATCAGGATCTTGTACTATATTTTTACTTTTACATTTAGGACAACTAACAGGCGCTTCTCTATTAACAATAATCTCATCACAATCTTGACAATAATAAGCAGGAATTCTATGACCCCACCATAATTGTCTAGAAATACACCAATCTCTAATATTTTCTAACCAATGATTATATATTTTATCAAATCTTTTAGGAATAAATTCCATATCCTTATTTGCAACTGCTTCTAAAGCAGGTTTTGCTAATTTTTCCATTGCAACAAACCATTGCTTAGAAACTCTTGGTTCTATAACAGTACCACATCTATAACATACTCCTACATTATGAATATGGTCTTTAATTTCAATTAATGCTCCCATTTCATCCAATTCTTTAACAATTTCAACTCTACATTTATCTCTATCCATTCCTTCAAAATGCATTGAATTTGAATTCATAAAACCTTTTCCATTTATTACAGAAATTTCTTCTAAATTATGTCTCTTACCTATCAAAAAATCATTTGGATCATGAGCCGGCGTAACCTTTAAAGCACCAGTTCCAGTTTCTAAGTCAACATACTTATCACCAATAATAGGTATCTCTCTATTAACTATTGGTAAAATTACAGTCTTTCCAATATATTTATGATATCTTTCATCACTTGGGTTAACTGCTATAGCTGTATCTCCAAGCATTGTTTCAGGTCTTGTAGTAGCAATTTCTAAAAATTCATCTGTTCCCTTTATCTGATACTTAATATGATAAAAATGACCTTCTTTTTCTGCATGTTCAACTTCTGCATCTGATAAAGTTGTTTGACAATCAGGGCACCAATTAATAATCCTATTTCCTTTATATATTAAATCTTTTTCATACAACTTAATAAACACTTCGGTAACTGCATCATTACACCCTTCATCCATAGTAAATCTTTCTTTAGACCAATCACATGAATTACCTAATTTTTTCATTTGATTAACAATTTTACGACCATATATATCACGCCATAACCAAGCTTTTTCTAAAAATTCTTCTCTAGTCAAATCATCTTTAGATTTCCCCTCATCTTCTTTAATCTGATTAAGAACTTTTACTTCGGTAGCAATTGAAGCATGATCTGTTCCTGGTAACCATAAAGTCTCAAACCCTTGCATTCTTTTAAATCTTATAATTACATCTTGTAACGTATGATCAAGAGCGTGACCCATATGCAATTGACCTGTAATATTTGGTGGTGGTAAAACAATAGAAAAAGGCTCTTTTTCATTATTTACATTAGCTTCAAAATATTTTTTATCCATCCAATATTGATATATCTTATCTTCAAATTCTTTTGGATTATAATTTTTACCCATTAATAATTCAGACATTTTATCACTCCTTATTCAAAAAACTAAAAAATCCTCCATCTAAAGGGACGAAAGATTATTACGCGGTACCACCCTAATACTATAATAACAAATAGCACTTAGAAATTTATAACGNNAATCACACGGCTATGCTTACTAAACTCAGCATAACATCTTAAAAGCTACAACAAATAATAAATTCACCTAAAATTCTCACAGCCAAGGAATTTTTTCTCTTTTGGTTATATTATTTGCACTCTTTCACATCGATTATAAACAATTTATGTTTTTAATTTTACCATATATTAACTATATGTCAAGCCCATTCCATCACTACTTTAAACAATATGAAGCGTTTTAATATTAATTAAATAATGTGATAAATCAGAAACCATATTACTGTAACTTAAGTTAAAAACTTTCCAACCTTTTACAAAATTAACATAAATTGTTCGTTTAATTGTTACTGATGGTAAAAACGGATTTCCTTCAACATCTCTAGTATCATTATAAATGCAAAGTCTAACAATTTTACCATAA
>LGOV01009514.1_pt2 | contig 10291 bp, 2 predicted proteins | sample 469881 | NCBI WGS metagenome assembly LGOV01 (sample SAMN03857199, study PRJNA290197) | marine sediment metagenome | biome: marine cold seep biome; feature: cold seep; material: marine sediment; isolation source: sample #5579, elevator 3A push core 41 containing 12 cm of sediment... ...
GCACTGAGAAAATACCCCTCATCACCCACAAGGAATCCCTCAGGGAACCCTCTGACCGAACTCAGGCCGCCAACCTGGAACTGCTTTGAGGAGGCCAATGGATGGCTATCAGACAATTGCGCATTACCTCGAAATATCGTGAAGACTTCGTTCGTATGCATAAGTGTCCTTACCATATCCAGGTTGTACAATAGGAAGTTATTGTCCCCATTACCCCTCTCACTCCCGTGGGTGAAGGTGTTACGGCAGTACCAAAGGCCGTATTTGTCAAGCAGTGTAAAATCGAAACCCACAGGGACGGAGCCAACCTTGGACCGGGAGATGGTCACCCCTGCAAAGTCGGTGCTCGAATTATTGTAATTATATCCCGCAAAGAGGTTCATGGTGAACTCAGGGCTGAAGATGAGCGGGTGGTTGAGGTCGAAGTTGTAGGAGTACGAGTCGCCGCCAACATCCAGATCAGCGAAGGGGCCGGATTGGATGTCAACCTGATTAAATCCATAACCTGCGGCAATCCTCGTACCCAGGTCGTTTATGGGGATACTATACCCTGCGGAAACGGTGCTCGTCCCTTCTGAAATATACCCGGTCAGGATCAAAGGATCCCGATAGCCAAAGAGACTAAAGTCTACAAGTTTCAAGCCCACTCTTTCTTCGCCAACGGTTTCGGTACCGGCGTTATCCGCAAGGATGCTTACCTCGTAATTCGGTGGCTCCACGGCTTTGAGCAACAAGTCGGTCTCTCCGGTCCGTTCTCCTGGCCTCAATGTTGCCCGTACCTTCACATCGTTTACTGCATTGAAATAGACGATGTCTTTTTCCAGGGTATCTAGCCTGACCAGCTCCCCTTTTTTCAGGGAAAATTTGCTCAGGAAAAATGAATCTCTCGTATGCTCGTTACCTTCCACCAGCACATTGCCGACCCGCCCTTCTACCAGACGGATTCTAATCACACCAGCCTCTACTTTTTGAGGCGGTAGTAGCGCTTTTGCGGTTATGAATCCCTTGCTGCGGTAGAGTGCATTCAGCTTGTCCACGATCTCGAAAAGATCATTGATGGTGTGGAGTTTACCCTCGTAGCCTGCTGTAATCTTTCTGATCTCCTCCACAGAAAGAATCTCGGACTTGTCGGTCACAATATCCTTAATGACTATCCTGGTCTCGTCCAGCCGTTTTTCAACTGGGGCTTCGCGAGTTTCGTCCTTAATCCGCGGTTTTTCGTCGGGCTGCGCTTTCTCTTTCAACAGCTTTTTAAGACGGTAATACTCCTGCACGTCGTCGGAATGCTTTTGTATGGCACCTGAAATTTCTATGGCAGACGCCGTGGTCGATGCAAAACAGATTAAGATGAACAGTACAAGTCTAGCTGTCTTCATGTCACCCTCTTAAATATCAATATTCAATGGCAAAAAAATTACTCAGCAACAATAACTACATCATTAAAATCGACCAACTCTTCCTCTTCACCTATTCCCAAAACATCGCCTTGCAAAATGAAAGTGTCCCCCGGTTGAACCTTATGTGAGGGCTGAAGATTGGAAAGCATATCGTACCCATAGAAGTTCCCCGCATCTTCCGAGAGTTGCAGTTGTTTGCCCACAGTACGCAACATACTGTTTTCAGAGCTGTATTCGTTTACGATAAATGACGGGTCGTAGTTGACCACTCTGGCATCGGTCTTGATACGTTTGTCGGCAAACATCTCCAGACTGAAGAGACTCGAACCGGTGTAGAGTTGTACATCGGCGGGATGAAGCACCTTGTTCTTATTGTCCACAATCACTTTGTACTTGTTATTATTCACCTCGGCAAAAGAACCGATGAGGGTGTGGTTCAAAAGCAAGTTGTCCACCCACGCATTTAGATAGAAGTAGTCGGCTGAAACGCTATCGAAGATGATTGGGGCCTGTGATGTCGTGCCAATCCTCACCATGTCGGACATGGGGTACCCGCTCACGTTGAAGTGCAGTGGCCCGGTTCCGTCGGGGTTGATAACGTTGCCCAGGCGGATGTTGTCCGCCTTCACTGTCATCAGATTGGAGACCTGGGCCTCCTCCACATTTATTGACCCGCCTCTGGCTTCGAGGGAGAGGTTCTTTATTAAGCCCACCTGTGGGCCGGTTATAGTAGAGGTTATGCTGCCTTCAGCGACCAGATTTATGGAACCCTCAAGGGCCTGGCTAGTGCCAAGGTTGAGGTCGTCTGCCTCGTGAATATTGGCCTCGCCGTCCCCACCGAGGGTGACTTCAATAGTATCCACTCTGGTCTCTATCGGCGCGCCGCTACCCATGCCCGTCTGGGCTTGGAGGACCAAGGTAGAGCCAGCTGCGTCAATGTTGACCGCTCCTGGGGCGAGATTGTTCTCAATGGAACCGCCGGAGCTGACAAGAGTCACTGTGCCGCCGCCTCCAGTGGATACTGACCCCAACCCTAAATTACTTGCGGCAGAGAGCGAAATAGCACCTGTCGCCGTATCCACTACGCCTATATTCATCGGCTGGTCCACGCTTGCCACGTAAACACCAGTGACTGCGCTGCCGGAGAAATAACCATCCGGGTTCAACCCGATTTCCAGATAGTTGTCGAAAGATCCAATCGCGCCGCCCGCCATCAGGCCGATGGAAGCGCTACGTATGTTGGTCTCATAGTCGCCGATGGCGTCGAAGATCGATCCAGGAGTCTCAAGGTAAACTGTACCGCGCGAGAAAATGGAGTCGACGTTAATGTCATTGGCAGCCTCAAGGATGAAGATGTCGCCGTCGGCGCGCATGGTCAGGGTGGGAGCTACGCCTGCGGAGGTGAGGTCTATCTGTAAGGGATTGCCGGCAACACCGATGCCGCCGTTGGAGGCTTCCAGTATCAGGTTCTCCCCTGTGATGTGCGCTCCCGTCGGGTTAGCTACTCCGGTTATACCCTCGGTAACTTTGAGCCTGATGTCACCCTGAGCATCCAGGTTGACGAGGTTAACCGAGCCCTCTGAGCCTATGTAGGCGTAACCGCCTGCGGTGGCATCGAAGCCGCCGTTGACTCCGTCCATGCTGATATCGAGAGTGTCTCGCTGAGTGATATTGAAGCCGTCGATATCTACGCCGTTGGCGTTGTAAACGGCCTCTATATCAGCCCTTTCAGCGGTCATAAGGGCGAGACGAGCTTCTTGTGCTTCCGGTGTGTCTGCGGTGAGATCATCCGTGACTGCAATGAAAACTGGTGCTTCGGTAGAACCGATATTATCACCCGAGATCAACGTCACGCTGTTTCCCTTGACGTTGGGTTCCTCAATCATGATCCTCGTGTCGGTGACCTCCTTCAACATGCCGGGAGTCATACCGAGTCTTAACTGCTCATCGCTCCATTGAACCTTGTTGGCGAAGGCGTCATGCTCTTCGGTAGTTGCCTCGTAGGTGTAAAGAGCATCGTAAATACCATCATTAAGCCCCCCAACATCTCCATGCAAGAAAAAGTACTCGTCGGTTTTTGACTGAACATATTCGTCGCGTTTGTCCTGCACGAAATCGTTCCGCTGCTCCTGGGTAATCAACGTCTCATCCCGAAGTGCCTGAGCCTCATACTGCTCAGTGAGCGCAGAACTTTGAACATCGGTCAGCATGTAAGAATAGTTAGGATCATAAGGAGCATACGAATCGTCAGCAGTGTCCGCAGTGCCGTTGTCGTTCAGGCGCATCCTCCAGTAGTTCTTGTAGTTCTGCGTCTTGGAATTCTCGTAGGCGATGACGGTATCGTCGACCTTATCCAGAGCCTTTTGCCCTTGCAAGCGCATCTCATCCCACAGCGCCTCAAGCTCTTCAATGGTGCGGACATCGGCGTACTGTGCACTGTTGTTGTCAATGATCTGGCCAGCACCTGCATCTACCCTGACGTCGCCTTGCTGTGACTCCACTGCCACAAGGTAGAGATCGCCACCGCCCTTTTGGACGATATTGATGGAATCGCGGGAGAGCGCCTCAAGCCCGTAACCATTCCTTTCGTTAAGGTCGTTGGGATTTGCGGGCTCGCCAACCTCTACGTTAAAGGACAAATCGTTGGCTGGTGTCTGGACGTCCAACACGCCTATCGAGCCGTTTCTGGCTATGAGATTAACGTAATTACCCTTCACCAGCGAAGTTGCAGGGTCATTCATCAGCAAAGAGCCGTAGGCGTCGAGGTTCACATAGCCATCGCTAGTGGTCACGCTGTCTACGATCAGATCACCGGTGAGTTGGTTGACAAAGACGTCGCCGGAGGTAGTGCCAGCGCTAAGGACGCCGCCAGGCCTCACGTTGGTCTGGATCGATTGGCTGCCGCTGCCTATTCCGGTGGCGGCGGCCAGGTCGACCGCACTTGTAGCGGTGATCAGCGCAGTATCGGACTGCTGGCTGATCGAACCGGAGTTGGAGGTAATCGCCACGCTGCCGGACCGGTTGGTGACATTGTTGCCCAGCATGACGTTGCCCTCGGACCAAACGTTGATGGAGCCCTCGCTCTGGCCGATGAACTCGATACCGACATCGTAGTCGGCCTTCAGTGAGTGAGTACGTATGATCTTGTCTACGTTGTACCGGTAGACCTTTGTGTAATTGGTGGAATCGATACAGAGCGTCCACCAGTTGCAGTCGGTCCATGAATCGACGATGTAATCTGTCTCACCAAGCGATATCGGGGGGTCGGACTCTGTGTAGCTATAGGCGCCCGCACCGTCAGTCGTGTAATATTCGCTGGCATCGAGATTGGAACTGCTAAGATCAGTCGGACCTTCAAGAAGTATGCTCGGCGTCTCGCCGCTGGCGATCTCGATAAGGCCGATGAGGTTCTGACTGTAGTAGAGGAGCGTGGACTCGCTTCCGGTCACGACCCCAGAAGCCCACGAGTAGCGGGAGCCGGTCCGTGGGTTGTAGGCTGTCGTTCTGGTATTGAGTAGCGAAGAATCGCTTACGGGCGAGAGATTATAAACGAAATTTCCGTCCGTATCCTTTGTCGCAGTGGCGGTTTCCTTGATGATGTTACCGTTAGCACGATCATAGGTGTAGACGGTGCGGTAAAGCTGCATCTCAGGATTAGCGGCTTCGGTCACATGCACATCTGTGATGCTGATGACTCCCTCTGTCCCCCTGCCTGCATCCAAGCCGTTAATCATCAGATCCATACCCGTTTCATTCCGGATGTCGATCCTTCCGTACCCGTCGAGAGCCCGCAGGTTACCTGCGGCCTCGACCGTCACCGTCTTGGAGCCGAAGCTGGTCTCATAGGCCTTCGCCGTGTTTATGACCTGTCCAAAGATATCGATGTAGCCGCCAAGAACTTGGACACCAGAGACCTCAAGGCGCTTCTCAAGTGCATTGTAAGTGACGGTTATGTCGGCAACCTCTTGCCAACCAGGATTTCCAGTATAACCAGTACCACTAACTGCGTAGAGACCGGTGCCGCCATGGGCTGCGTAGTCGGTGTCGGCTTGGGTGAAATCGGTGGTAAAAGAGCCACCGACGTTTACCTGAATAGTGTTGGGAATCCTGACGCTCCAGTCAGCATAGCCACTCTGGACAGTGCCGTTGAGGTTCAGGTAGCGGCCGGCCATGAAAATACTGCCGTTTGCTGTCAAACTTCCGGCGTGCTTGGTTTGGTCTCCAAAAATTTCACTGGCCTCCCCCGCCACGTGCCTGAAACCGTCTACGTAACTCTGAATGATATCGCCGTTCTTTGTCCCTATCTGGATGGTTCCCGCATTGACGTCGCCGCTTATAAGGATCCCACCCGCCTCGCTATCGATACTGAAGAGGCCTCGAAGATTGTTGGCGTCACCGTTGAGCATAATGTCTGGCGCGGGGCCGTTGTAGGTGGCGAACTTGGTCGCGTAGTCGGGGGCCGTGTCATCCAGGGATGGCTTGGGACCGAGGGGATCGTAGTGACTGGTTATGAGTATCTCTGGGTCGGCGGAGTTATCCGTCGTGAATACCTGCATGGAATCGGTCTGTCCCTTGATCTTGTTCAGCGCGTTTATCTGATCATTGTTACCGACCTCCAGGCCGTTAAGGGTGACCTTGCCGCCTTCGTCAGCAGGTATGTTCAGCGCTCCAATATCGAGGTAGTCGCGGCTGTAGTTTGTGATCTCGATCTTGGCATAGCCCTCGCCCTTCAGGGTGCCGCTGCCTACCAGGGAATCAGCCCGGACGTTTACGTCGCCAACCTTGGCCTCCATGTTCGGTAGGATGTGCATGTTGGCGGTAATGCCCTCGGCCGGGTCGCGGCTCAAGTAACCGTCTTCACCTACGTTTAGCGCCATCGCCGTTGCAATATCGTCTCGCTGGGTGTTGAAGTTGGTTATGTCCTGATCGTAGCCGTCGACGATCGATTGATTTGTCGAAATGGTTAGGTCACTGGTCTCGATAGTCTGGGTGTGCCCGTCGTATTGGCCAAAAAAGTCATTAAGCTCATTGTAAGCGGTTTCGGCGTCAGCAATAACTCCAGCTGCGGCTCCGTCAGTAACAGCAGTTTGCCAGGTGTCGTATCTTGCCTGCCTTTCAACGTAGTAATCCACACCACTGTAATCGGCAGGGTCGTAAAGCCCCAGTTGCGAATCTTCAGCGCTGGTCTTCACGGTGACCGCGGTATCGTAGGCCTGAACCGCAGGGTCGGCTGCCTTGGTGTTTGTGGTATCAGTGATCTTAGTGTCCAGATTGTCGCGCCGGGCTTCCGCAAGAGAATAAGGGCTCGGACCAGCCTTACTCGCCGCTCCGCCGTCGGGGTTGGCGATCGCCATCTCTGCAAGCTTCTTCTCCAGAAAGGCGATCTCATTATCGAGAGCCGCAACCTGTACTGGCTCGCCGTCATACTGCGCCTTCCTGCTGCGAAGCCAGGCGATGCGGTCGGTAATGAACTTGTCCACCGGTATACCGCTCTCATACCCAAAGTCTGCAAGGTAGTCACTGGCGGCGTCATTTGCGGTGATGAGACCCTCCGCGTCAATGGTGATGGATTTGATGTTCATCACGCCCGCCCTCGCGGTGCCGTCGACCTGTACCGTTGTCGATCCGCCGGTGGTCTTCTCTCCTACAACAGGGATATCGAAAGAGACGTCGTCACCCCCGAAGAGGTTTGAGATGCCGCTAACGACCGCGCCAGCCGTTTCACGGTAAATATCCTTACCGACACCAGCAATATTTGCGTTGAGACTTCCCCTCTCAGCAAAAAGGTTGATATCGTGCGCCGCGGAGACGTCCGCGCCGGCATGAATATTTATGATTGCATCTCCCGTGACAATAGCATCGGCCTTGGGTTTGGTTGAAACCGGGAAGGCCGTCTTGTTCCACAGATCGGTCTGGGCTTTTACGTTGATGTTGTTGGAAGAACCTGCTTCAAGATTTACGTCGTTCATCGCAAGGAGGTAGGACAGCTGCCCCACCTCTATCGAGTTGTCGGCGTTGTAGCGCGAAACCGATTTGCCCGAGGGCGCCCCGGCGAGACCATAGGCATCGGCCGAAGACTGAGTGTTGATTGTTCCAGTGCCATACACCTGAATATCCAGATTTTCCTCGGCCATGAGGGTGGCGCCGTCGCCGACAACCACGCTGGCGTCGATCTGGTCGGCGGTGATGTGAGACTGTGCGTCCGCAACCGAGATGAGACCGCCGGAGTCGAGCTTCACCTTGTCATAGGCGACAACATCGTTGGTCGCTTTAACATTGAAGCTGTCCGGCGAGGCTCCGACGTTTTGCAGCAGCTGTGTTCCGTTGCCCACGTTAACACTCGTGATGTTTATAATGTCCGTCTCGCTTCTGGCAGCCGGAGCGTCGATCACGCCACCCGAGCCTGACTGCACGTTCCAGCTAGGTCCAGTGGGTTTGAGGACATTGTTGCTGGTGCTTAGCACAATCGCGTCGGCTTTTACGTAGGTTCCAGCAGTCCCCGCCTGCACCGTCGAATTGGAAACATTGTTGGCGAAGGCACCGCTGGCTCCTACTATCGCCGCATTGATGCTGTTAACCGTGCTGTCAAATGTGGAGGTATGATCGGCATCGACATTAAAGGTTGCCACATCAATACCGCGAGCATCTGTGCCGCTGCCGATGGTGGCGCTTGTGAGCGAGGTTGTGTTGGTCTTTGCGATAGCTGCCTGCCCAGAAATCACCCCGCCGCTGCCAGCAACTGAATCCGCATAGTTCTCATCTGTCCCGGTAGCCTGAACAGTTAAGCTCGTGCCGGAGACGGCGACGTTGTTCCCAAGAGAGGCCTTGGTAGTGGCATCGGAGTTAGCGTCCGCGACGTTCGCTCCAATAGCCAGAAAACCGACATTGAGGCCGGTGGCGTCGGCAGTTTGCTTGGAGTCTGAAGAAGCTACAACGGAAGTTGCTCCGGTCGTGGTTATCGTGCTGCCATCATTCACTGAAGCGGTCACACTGCTTTCGTCCTCCGCCGTACTGCTGGTTGCACTAACACCGAGCAGCAAACCGCCGCTTGCACCCACGGCATCAGCATCCGCTGACGGAACGGAAGAAGCCAGTTTTTTACTTGCGGCAACATTCAAACTACCAGCATTTATAGTGTTGTTGCTTCCAAGCGAAGCAGTAACCGGCGGACTGACACTTGCTTTAGCGGTAGAGGCTCCCACACTACCCACAACGGAGATCGCTACGGCACCTGAAACTGCCTTAGCCTGCGGTGTCGCCTCGGCATTAACCTTCATCTCGCCATCCAGATTCACGGTATTATTGGAACCGGTAGAAGCTCCAACCACAGAATCGTTAGCTGCGGTCGCTACAGCGCCGCTACCGGAGTAGATGCCCGCTGCCCCTGCAAGAGAGTTGGAGATGACAGCGTCCTCACTGGTGGCTTCCACTGTGAGGGTACCCGCGTTCACGCCATTATTGCCAACTTCCACATTTGCGCCGGTGTACGCACTAACGCTGCCGGTCGCCTTGGCGTGTGAAAGTGAGCCACCAACTGCTCCTGCGCCGCCTGCGGCACCAACAGCGTTGGAGGTGAGGGAGATCTCTTCACGCGCGTCTACAACGACATGGTCAGCGCTATCGATTGCCACGCCATCCTCTAGGGAAGCCTTTGTAGTGTTGTTAGAGTCGAGGTAAGCAACGGCTGCGCCTATACCGATGTAGCCAGCGGCAGCACCGTAAGCTGTTATCTTGGAACCTTCTGCGTCCACATCTTCAGTATCTGCGTTGACAGCCACATCACCCACGGCATCGACAACAGTACCGGCACCGATGAACGCTTCGGTGGTGGACTTTTTGATCCCGATCCCAACGGCTCCACCAACGCCTGCGACCCCACCGACAGCCAAACCGCCAGTAACGATCTCGATTTTTGTCTTGTCCACCGCCGATACGTTTACGTCCCTACCTGCATCAATAATGGAACCTGCACCAATGGAAGCTTGAGTCTTGTCAGCTGCGGTGGTCGCATCGATATCAGAGGCAACTTCTACGCTTCCGCTTTTTGTTGAGACATCAGTCTTTATGCCCTGTACATGCTCAGAATCTCCTAGTTCTCTGGAGACGTTATCCTGGCTCGCCTGTTTATTGATATACGCTGAGGTGCTGTTACCACTCTCTTCATCGTTTATCGTCTTCTGGGAATCGGTGTCGAGCGCCGAACCGATGGTGACGAGCGAAACGGCCCCGCCGACCCCCACGACTCCGGTGAGAGACGCAGCTATAGTGTTCGAACTGACATCCTTGGTAGAATCGGCCAAGACAGTTACATCCCGTCCTGCGTCTACTGTGACGGAGTTGCCTAGATACGCCGTGGTGGTGTTCTTAACAATGTTGATATCCGCTGTCCCGCCAAAACCGGCGATGCCGATAGCTGCAGTTCCAGCGCCACCATCAATGACAACGTTATCTTTCGCTTCAACGATCACATCCTGCGCTGCCCCAGTGAGGTTCTGGTTCACCTTTGCGCCATTGCCTATATAGGCGACGGTTGCAGAGCTGACGACCTTGGCGGAGACAGCTCCGGCAACACCCACACCACCACCTGCAGCCGCGCCAGTAACAGAAACTATCTTTTCGGTAGAATCAGCTTTGACCTTGGTAATTCCCCCAGCATCCAACTCTGCTGCGCCATCCTCGACATAAGCCTTGGTGGTATTATCGATCACACCGACGGAGACCCCGCCGCTCACAGCGGTAATACCGCCAGCACCAGCAACCGTTGTTATCAACAGATCGGTGTCTTCCTCAGCGTTAATCCCGAGATCACCGGTGGCATAAATATCGGCACCACCGCCAACCGAGGCGATCGTCTCGTTGGTCACAACCTGTACGCCCGCTGCGGCACCAACGCC
>LGOV01020910.1_pt3 | contig 10290 bp, 10 predicted proteins | sample 469881 | NCBI WGS metagenome assembly LGOV01 (sample SAMN03857199, study PRJNA290197) | marine sediment metagenome | biome: marine cold seep biome; feature: cold seep; material: marine sediment; isolation source: sample #5579, elevator 3A push core 41 containing 12 cm of sediment... ...
CCCTGGCAGACACTGCTGCGCATCGAACTGCCCTTGGTGTGGCCCGGCATTATGTCAGCGGCAGCGCTCACCTTTGCCCATACGCTGGGCGAATTTGGCGTCATCTTGATGGTGGGCGGCGCTATTGATGGTGAAACCCGCACTCTCGCCATTGCCATCTATGATCGCGTCCAGGCCTTCGATGAACAGGGCGCTGCACAGATGTCGGCGCTGTTGATGTTGGTATCGTTTATTACCTTGGGGCTCGTCTATGGTCTGGCCGGGCGCAGGCGGTGGGTACGTGGCTGATTCGCGCATCACAGAGCCGGTCTTTGGGCCGATTGCAGGGTTGAGCGTAGCGGTCAATCAAACGGGGCCGATTCCACTGGCCGCCGAGTTTGTTTGCCAACCCGGTGAACTACTGGCGCTGGTAGGGCCATCGGGCAGCGGCAAAACCACGCTGCTGCGCACCATTGCCGGGCTTTATCGCCCCCAGGGCGGGCGAGTGGAGTGCACTGGAGAGGTTTGGTTTGACGCCGAGCGTAAGCATTCACTCTCGCCCCAGCGTAGACAGGTCGGCATAGTGTTTCAGGACTATGCGCTATTTCCGCACCTAACCGCCTCGCAAAATATTCAACTTCCCCTGCGCTACCTGCCCCAACCGCAACGCCGTGAACAAGCCGAGCAGTGGCTAGCCAAGGTGCGTTTAGACGGGCTGGGCAAGCGCTACCCCAACGCGCTTTCGGGGGGGCAGCGCCAGCGTGTGGCGCTGGCCCGTGCCTTGGCCCGCGACCCTAAAGTGCTGTTACTCGATGAGCCGTTTTCGGCGGTGGATCAAGTGACCCGGCGGCGGTTGCAGCGCGAGCTGGCGCTGCTGCGTCAGCAGATCGATATCCCTATTGTACTGGTGACCCACGACCTGGAAGAAGCCGCCGCGCTGGCCGACCAAATCTGCGTATTGCATAACGGCGTCAGCCTTCAGCAAGATGCCCCTGACGTGCTTTTTCGTCGGCCGTTGTCGCCGCTGGTGGCGCGCTTGTTAGACCGCCATAATCTGTTTGAAGGGATAGTGGTGGATGAGTACGGCAAGCGTCGGCTGCGGTGGGGCGAAAATTATCTAGAGGTAGCCGAGGGACTAGATAATCTGACGCTGGGTGAAAAGGTCACCTGGTACTTGCCGCCCTCCGATATTGTGCTTCACCGTCGCGGCCGCCCTTCACACGGCGAGCGGGAGAACCCGGTCGTTGCCACCGTTAGCGAACTGGTCGTACTGGGCGGCATCACTTCAGTTTCGCTAAGCGTCAATCACGGCGATATGTTACGTTTTGATATTGCTACCCATGCCGCCCGGCGTAACCAGTTAACCAGCGGCGCCGTGGTGAAGGTTTCGCTGCTGGCAGCAGGCATTTACCTTTTGCCAGGCCACCAAGTTCGCGCAGATGCGCATGACAAAAGGAAGTAAGCATGGATCCCACGCGTCGCACGCTGCTTAAGGCGTCTTTACTGTTACCGATGGCGGCGCTATTGCCGATGTCGCTACTCAGCTCGTTTGCTTGGGGGCAGGCGTCTGCGCAAGAGATGCAGACGCTGGCGCTGGCTATTCACAGCGAGGGCGGCCCTCATCGTCTAGAGGTTGAAGTGGCGGAAACGGCTTCTCAGCGTCAGCGCGGGTTAATGGAGCGTGAGAGCTTGCCCGAAAAAAGTGGCATGCTGTTTCGCTTTGAGAGCGAGCAGTCGGCCAACAATGCCTTTTGGATGTATCGCACGCTAATCCCCCTGGATATTGCCTTTATCGATAGCGATGGGCGGATTGTGGCGATTAATACCATGCAGCCCTGCGAATCCTCGTCGCCGAGCGACTGCCCCTCTTATCCAGCAGGTGCGGCTTATCATTCAGCGCTAGAGGTTAACGGCGGCTACTTTGCCGAGCGTGGTATTAAAGTTGGGGACTGTGTTTCGATTCCTGAAGAAGCCGGTTTCTGCCAGCCTGCCGATTAAACTGAGGGACGTCGAAATCTGGCCACAATCAGGACTATACCCGCGACCACTAAGCCGCCGTCGGCGCCTAGGCTGTCGTCCATTAACAGCGCGCCGGTACCTCTTCCGCCTGCTGCAAGACAATTAACAGCAGAACGAAGCTCAGACGGTCATTGCATACGCTGCGCGATCTCTCGCCACAGCGCGGCGTAGGCGCGACCGCCCCGACTGCTGCGGGCGAAATGCCCGACTGGAGCGCGTTCGATACCCATACGCTCGACCTCACTGGCGTTGGGCACGGTCGTCGATAGGCGCCTCGGCCAGCGTTCGCTGAGACTCTCCATCACCTGGCGGTGCAAGTTCTTGCGTCGGTCGGCGAGGGTCACGAACGGCCAGATCGGGCAGGCATGGTCGACCGCGTCAAGGTGACCGTCCAGTTGCTCAAGAGTACGCAACGACAGGGTAGTCGGTACCATCGGTACCAGAAGGGCATCGACGCTTGAAAAGATCTGCTCGGCAAGTGCCGACAGGCTCGGCGGGCAGTCGAGTATCACCAGGTCGTAACTGCCCATCACCGGCTTGAGGATCTTGCGCAGCCGACTGGGCTTGCGGGTTTCCATCGACGCTTCCAGGTCGCGCGAGCCCAGCGCCGCCGGCAGCAGGTCGAGCCCCTCGGTGTCGGTCTCGCGGATCGCCCGGTCGAGATCGGCCTTGCCCTTGACCAGTTTGTCGACGCCACCACGCACTTTGGGTTTGCTGCGCAGATAGAAGGTGGTGGCGGCCTGCGGATCGAGATCCCACAGCAATACTCGCCTGCCGTCGCGTGCCGCTTCGGCGGCGAGGTTAACGGCGGAGGCGGTCTTGCCCACGCCACCCTTGATACTGTAAAGCGCCAGCATCTGCATAGGGAACTCCCGGCTTGGTGACTGTTCAGTCTAACTGATTGGCCTGAGTGGATATGTGACGTTTCGATGACGGCGCTGCTGCCGATGTCGCTACGCTGATTCCCCTCGATATAACCTTTATCGGCGGCGGCGAAATCTGATCACAATCAGGGCTATACCCGCGACCACTAAGCCGCCGCCCACTAGTTTATGCACGCCTAGGCTGTCGCCCATTAACAGCGCGCCTAGGCCGACCGCCAATACCGGTACGAGTAGCGTCATGGGTACCACGCGATTAACCGGATGACGGCGTAAAAGCGCATACCAAATCCCGTAAGCGACAATCGACGACATTACGGCGGTGTAAATCATCGCCCCCCAGCCTAACCAAGTTGCTTGCTGCATCGCCTGCCACTGACCGCTCTCAAATAGCCATGACCCCAACCCTACCTGAGGCACCGCGAACAGCGCCACCCAGCCTGCCAACGCCATCGGCGCAATGGGCGGGCCACGCTTGATCAACAGCTGCGACACCGCCCAGCCCATGGCACTGCACAACAGAATCGCCAGTGGTAAAGGAGAGGGCAGCGTTGGCCCACCGGCCAGTACGACTACCCCAGCAAAAGAAAGTAGCAGCCCGACAATCCGTTTGGGGCCTAGCTTCTCTTTTAGAAAGATTACCGCTAGCAATGTGGCAAAGGGCGTGCCCATCTGTACTAAAAGCGCGCCGGTACCTGCTTCTGCATGCTCTAAACCAATAAACAGAAGAGCGAAGTGGAGGCTGCCGAAGGTGATGGATAACAGTAGCAAAAAAGGCAGTTGCACCCGAGCCACCGGGTAGAAGGGCACCAGCAGAACTGCGACCAGCGTAAAACGTAGGGTGGTCATCAATAGCGGCGGTAGCTCCGCTACACCGACCTTGATAACAATGATATTCAGCGCCCAAATAGCGATAACAAAGAGGCCGAGTAGCAGGTCGCGTAGTGGCACGTTGATGTCCGTTGGTGGAGGGAAACGATAGCCATTGTATCAGCTTGGGAGACGGCAAAAATAATAGTGAAGAGAGTCGCTGGTAAGCGCCGCTACTGCTTGATACCAAAGTATTAGGTTTTTCTTCAATAGTCTATATGTTGTTGATTAACAATTTGTTGTGAGCTGAATTGTGTGAGTGTTAAGTTCTTTTTGTCCCCTTTAAAGCGGTGAAAAAAGTTGCTGACTTGCACATTCAACTGAGATGTTCTAAACAAATGTAACCGATTACATTTATGCGTCGGCGCTTTCACAATATATAACAATCCAACAACAATGAGGTGGATATGGATACCCCACTACGCCCAAAACGTTTGAGCCCACAGGCTCTGCTGGCTGCCAGTGCCGTGACGCTGTCAGCGCTGAGTGCGCCTGGCTTTGCCCAAGCTCAAGACAACTCCGCAGAGCTACCCATCGCCGTGCAAATGTACACGCTGCGGGACTTTGGCAGTTTGGAAGAACAGTTAGCCGCTGTAAATAGGGCTGGTATTTCAGCGATTGAAACGGTGGGCACCCAGGAAGTGACTGCTGAAGAACTCAATGCATTGTTAGAAGAGCACGCGCTTGAGGTGATCTCAAGCCATGTGCAGCTAGACGATTTGCGCAATCGCTTAGATGAAACGGTGGCTTTTAATCAGGCGGTGGGTAACGACACCTTAACAATGCCTTATCTAGCCGAGGACGCACGCCCTAGCGATGCCGAAGGCTGGCAGGCGCTGGGTGAAGAGTTAGGTGATATTGCCGCTGAGCTAGATGCCGAGGGTGTCCGGTTGGCGTACCACAACCATGATTTCGAGATGGAAGTGTATGACGGTAAAACCGCGTTAGAGCATCTGTTTGATGCTGCTGGATCTGATCTGCTGGCGGAATTGGATATTGCCTGGGTGGCACGTGGCGGGTTTGACCCGGTTGAGTATGTCTCGCGTTTCGATGGGCAACTGTTTGCTGTACACGCCAAAGATAATGCTCCAGAAGGTACCGCCGAAGAAGAGGACGGTTTCGCTACACTCGGGGAAGGTGTACTGGATTGGGATGCAATCTTGCCCGCCATCGAGGCCGCTGATGTTGAGTGGTACATCATCGAACACGATATGCCACTCGACGCAGAAGCGGTGATTACCGAAGGAAACAGCTTCTTACAGGAAAAACTGACAGCGCTTCGAGAAGAGTAATGCACGCCTAGGCCATCTCATTTAGATGACGAACGCGAGGATGCTTTATGAAGCGCTACCTTATTGATCGGCGTAGCCTGCTGCGCCACAGCGTTACCGGTGCTATTGGTCTGGCGGCACTACCTCAGTTTGGATCTCGAGCCCTAGCTGACGATACGCCTTCTCAGCGGGCACTAAAAGGCAATATTCATCATTCAGTCGCTCGTTGGACATTCGATTTTCTGTCTCTGGAAGAGCTTTGCCAGCTTTCAACCGAGTTGGGCATTACGGCGATTGATTTGGTGGGGCCAGATGAGTGGCCTGTGCTTCAACGCTATGGGCTCGACTCTTCCATGTGTAATGGCGCTGAGTTGAGCCTTGAGGATGGCTGGGGCGATACCCGCTTTCACTCAGAGCTGATTGAGCGATACCTTCAGCATATCGATCTGGTCAGCCAAGCGGGCTACACCAATCTCATCTGTTTTAGCGGCAATGCTCGGGGTATGAGCCCTGAACAGGGTTTGCAAAATGCCGAAGCGGGACTGAAGCAGATTCTTGCCCAGGCAGAGACAAAAGGTGTGGTGCTACAGATGGAACTGTTCAACAGCAAAATCGACCACCCCGATTACCTTTGCGACAACTCGACATGGGGCATTGAGCTTTGCCGTCGCCTTGATTCGCCTAACTTCAAGCTGCTCTATGACATCTATCACATGCAGATTAGTGAAGGCGATGTCATTCGCACTATCCGTGAAAACCATCGCTTTTTCGGCCATTACCATACTGCCGGTGTGCCTGGACGTCATGAAATAGATGACACCCAAGAGCTCAACTACCCCGCGATTTGCCGCGCTATTCGAGATACCGGCTTTCAGGGCTATATCGCCCAAGAATTTCTCCCTGACCGTACTAGCCAACAGGCAAAAATAGAATCACTCCAGGCAGCTGTTCAGCTCTGCGATGTGTGATTCGACTCGAACAACAACACAAGAAGGAAGATGACCATGCCAGATAATCACTACGATGCCATCGTGGTTGGCTCAGGCATTAGCGGTGGCTGGGCCGCTAAAGAGCTTACTGAAAAAGGCTTGAAGGTTTTACTGCTTGAGCGTGGGCGCAACATTGAGCACGTAAAGGATTACCACAATGCCCATAAAGAGGCGTGGGATTATCCCCACCGTAATGAGCCGACCCAGGAGATGATTGCTAAATACCCCGTGCTCAAGCGCGACTACCCCCTTAATGAAGCCACCCTGGGCATGTGGGCGGATGAACAGGCCAATCCCTACGTGGAAGAGAAGCGCTTTGACTGGTTCCGCGGCTATCACGTAGGGGGGCGCTCACTGCTCTGGGGGCGGCAAAGCTATCGGCTCAGCGCCATGGACTTCGAGGCCAACCAGCGTGAAGGTATCGCCATTGATTGGCCGATTCGCTATGAAGATATCGCCCCGTGGTATGACTATGTGGAGCGCTTTGCCGGTATTGCAGGCACTCAGGAAGGGTTAGATATTCTTCCCGATGGCGAGTTTCTGCCGCCAATACCGCTTAACTGCGTGGAAAAAGATGCCGCCAAGCGTATTAAAGAGGTCTTTGGTGGGCAGCGCCATCTTATCCACAGCCGAGTTGCCAATATTACCCAGCCAAAGCCGGAGCAAAATCGCGTCAACTGCCAATACCGCAATAAATGCTGGCTGGGTTGCCCTTATGGTGCCTATTTCAGCACCCAGTCCGCTACGCTTCCCGCGGCGGTGGCCACGGGGAATCTAACGTTGCGGCCGTTCTCGATTGTTAGCCAGGTGCTGTATGACAAAGACCGTCAGCGGGCACGGGGCGTTGAGGTGATTGACGCTGAGACCCATGAAGTCCATGAGTACACCGCTGATGTCATCTTCCTCAATGCGTCTACGTTCAACACTACCTGGATTTTGATGAACTCCGCCACCGATGTCTGGGAAGGGGGCTTGGGCAGTAGCAGCGGCGAACTGGGTCACAACGTGATGGATCACCACTTCCGCTGCGGTGCCAGTGGCGACGANNACTTCGGACGCCGTCCTGCGGGCTTTTACATTCCGCGCTTTCGCAACGTAGGCGATGAGCAGCGAAGCTACGTGCGCGGGTTTGGTTATCAAGGAGCGGCGAGCCGCGAGGGCTGGGATCGCGAAATTGCTGAGCTCAATATTGGCGCTGATTTAAAGCAAGCACTTAGTCAGCCAGGTGGTTGGACGATCGGTATGACAGGCTTCGGCGAAATGCTGCCCGATCACGATAACCGCATCTCCCTTGACCACAGCGTTCGCGATAAATGGGGGCTGCCGGTGTTGTCGATCAACGTGGAGCTCAAGCAAAACGAGCGCGATATGCGTCGGGACATGGTTCAAGATGCGGTCGACTTACTTGAGGCCGCGGGCGTGAAGAACGTCAAAGGTGACGTAGGAGATTACGCGCCAGGCATGGGGATCCATGAGATGGGCACCGCGCGTATGGGCCGTGACCCGAAAACCTCAGTGCTCAATAGCCACAACCAGGTGTGGGATGCGCCCAATGTGTTTGTCACGGATGGCGCCTGCATGACGTCATCCTCTTGTGTAAATCCTTCTCTAACCTATATGGCGCTTACCGCTCGGGCGGTGGACTATGCGGTGGAAGAGCTGAAGCGGGGGAACCTGTCATGAATCGTCGCGAATTACTCAAAATGATCGCCCTGACTACCGGTACAGCGATGATTGGAGGTAAATCCCTATTTGCCTTTAGCGATGCGGGCCAGTCAGACCACCCCTTTAGCAGCCGCGATGTAGAGCGACTGGACGAGCTTGCCGAAACCATTCTGCCGAGAACTGATACCCCAGGTGCTAAAGACGCTGGCGTCGGGGAGTTTATGGCCCTGTTCGTCAGCGACTGCTATACGCCCTCAGAAAGAGAGGTGTTTTATTTTGGTTTAGCGCAGCTTGAGGCACGCAGCCGGGCTGCTTACGAACGTGATTTTATAGCGCTGAGTGGCGAGCAGCGGTTAGCGCTTATAACCGAGCTGGATCGCGAAGCGATGGCGCACGCCCAGCAACAGGCTCGCAGAGAGCAGCCAACCCCTGCCGAGGCACTGACCGCAGAGACCCAGACCGCTCAAAATCAAACGGCAGAAAACCAGTCATCCCAGGAGCATGCGGATAGCGAAGAAGCGCTTCCACACTACTTCATCATGATGAAGCAGCTAACGCTGTTCGGCTTCTTCACCTCAGAAGTTGGCGCGACGGAAGTCTTGCGCTACGAAGCGGTGCCAGGCCGCTACGAGGGCTGCGCGCCTTATAACGGTGAGCCTGCTTGGGCCACATAATGGAGCGGAGAGCATTGATGAAAAATCAGCAAACCTACGATTTACAAAGTCGCGCCTATGCCCCGGCGCTTTGCTTACTCGTCTGTGGCAGTTTGTTGGCATTCGACAGCGCGGCACAAGAAGACGCCTCGAAAGAGGCGCTGACACCCGAACAGCAATCTGCCAAAACCGAAGTGTGGGAGCCAGTGCCCCCTTCGGTTTCGGTGCCTGAATCTGGCGTTCCCTCCGATGCGATCGTGTTATTCGATGGCTCCGACATAGGCGCGTGGGAAGCCGAAGAGGGCGGGCCAGCCGAATGGCACGTGGAAGACGGCGTGATGACGGTGAATCGCGGCGCGGGAGGTATACGCACACGTCAGGATTTCTGCGACGTGCAGCTCTACTTGGAGTGGCGAGCACCGACCGATATTGATGGCATGGAGGGTCAAGATCGTGGTAATAGCGGCGTCTTCCTGCAGGAGCGTTATGAAGTGCAAGTGCTGGACTCCTACGACAACCCGACCTATCCCAACGGCCAAGCGGCATCCATCTACAAACAGCATATTCCGCTGGTCAACGCATCCCGCCCGCCCGGTGAGTGGCAGAGTTATAACATCCTCTACACCGCGCCGCGCTTTGATGATGAAGGCGGCCTTGAATCACCTGCCTATATCACCGTTCTGCATAACGGTGTAGTGGTTCAGCACCATGCTGAAGTGCAAGGCACCACCGAGTGGATTGGCGAACCCAACTACGACGAAGCCCACGGCTGCGCGCCCATTTACCTGCAGGATCACGATGCGGACGTCAGCTTTCGCAATATATGGGTGAGGGAGCTGTAGCCAAGCATTTATAAGCACTCTAAGCAAACACGCCCAGCCCGTCCAACTGGATATTTGATGTCTTACAAGGCATCACACTGAAGCTGCCTTGTAGGACATCAGCTATTTCTTTTGTAAGACATTCGCCATCCATAATGTAAGAAATGTCTTAATTAGAATTTTCAGGTTGATTAATTAAATATGATTATTTATCATTTGATAATCTAAATGATATAGTTTTTCAAGAGTGTTTTCTTATCAATAGCTCGTCACTGTTCCGTCAAGAGGTATTGACGACACAACGCCAAAAAACAGGAAGTGTGCTGATTCATCAGCCTTGGGGTTATACCGCGGCAGCAGTAATTGCGTTGGTATTTTCCATCTTAGTAGCGTTATACAGCTACCTTGGTACCTATACTCGCAAGTCAACATCAAGTGGTTTATTAATGCCCGAGCAAGGGTTGCTTCGTTTAACAGCCAATACGGCTGGGAGTCTTGAAGAGCTCCGAGTAAGTGAGGGGCAGTCAGTTGAAGAAGGGGAAATTTTATTTGTTATTTCAAGTGAGCGATTTGGCGTGTCGGGGGGAGCTGGAAATATTATTGCAGAGCAATTGCGGCAGCGACAATTGCTTTTGGAGCGTCAGCAATCGCTATCACATGAAAAACTCAACAACCAATTAACTACTTATGAAAATCGTCTACTCGCTATTGATAGTGAAATCGAACAGTTAGTAGCAGAATTACCTTTGATCGAGCGTCGTATTAATTTAGCCGAAGTACAGCTAGAAAGACATAGAGAGTTAATGCGCTCCAATTACACTTCAGTAGTAGAGCTTCAGCAGGCAGAAGTGGAGCTGCTTACATTGCAAGGGCAGCAACAAACATTACGCCGCTCTCAATCAACCTTGCGGCGTGAGCGAGTTAATATAATGGCTCAACGTCAAGACGTTGAGCTACAACACCAAATAGAGCTAGCAGATATTGAAAATAATGTTTCGACTATTCGGCAGGAGCAGATAGAAAACAGTATTGGTGTAGAGCAAGTGGTTACTGCGCCTTTTGATGGTGTCGTGATGGGTTTAAATATCCAGGAGGGGCAGCAGGTGAATATTGGCCTACCGCTAGACATGATGTTTTGACCT
>LGOV01004950.1_pt4 | contig 10285 bp, 7 predicted proteins | sample 469881 | NCBI WGS metagenome assembly LGOV01 (sample SAMN03857199, study PRJNA290197) | marine sediment metagenome | biome: marine cold seep biome; feature: cold seep; material: marine sediment; isolation source: sample #5579, elevator 3A push core 41 containing 12 cm of sediment... ...
TGCGAGATGGTTGAAATACTTCGACCTGAATAATTACATCGAGAAAGGCAAAACATGAGGTCTATTCCTTGAAAATACTTTTTCTGGCATCTGAAGTGGAACCTCTTGCCAAGACAGGGGGGTTGGCGGACGTGGCAGGGGCTTTGCCCTGCGCCCTTCATGACCTTGGTTGTGATGTACGGATAGGAACTCCCTTTTACCGTCACACAAAGGAAACAGGTATTCCTTGCGAGCTGTTTGCCAGCCGAATCCATGTTCAGGTAGGACGGCTGCGCCTGACCGATGACGTTTATCAAACGTATCTGAACAGAAAAGTCCCTGTTTATCTTTTCAACAAAGAGGAATTCTTCGACCGCAACAACCTTTATGGAACCGTCAACGGCGACTATTTTGACAATGTGGAACGGTTTGTTTATCTTTGCAGGGGCGCCCTTGAACTATGCCTTGCGTCCGGATTTGTTCCGGACATCATTCACTGCAACGACTGGCACACGGCATTGGTCCCTGTCTATCTCAAGAGCCTTTACGGCAAGAGCACGTTGTTTCGGAAAACGGCTTCCGTCCTTACCATACATAACCTCGCATATCAGGGTGTCTATCCGGCTGATGAGTATTTTGTGACCGGATTGCCGGATGAACTCTTCAACCCCCGGGGGATCGAGTTTTGGGGAAATATAAATTTTCTGAAAGGCGGAATTCTCTTTGCCGATGCAGTCACCACCGTAAGTAAACAATACAGCAAGGAGGTTCAGACCCCTGAATTCGGCTTTGGCCTTGACGATGTCCTGCGTAGCCGCACCGACAATCTGTACGGAATCGTAAACGGGGTCGACTATTCTGTCTGGAACCCGGCTGTTGATTCATTAATCGCAAAGAGATATGATGAATCCGACCTTTCGGGAAAAGCGGTCTGCAAGAAGGACCTGATCGAGACATTGAACATGGATCCTTCTTTTGCGACAAAACCGATCCTTGCCATGGTCGGCCGGTTGACCGATCAGAAGGGGTGCGCCCTGTTAGGTCAGATTATTAACGATCTGATGCAGATGGAAACAGGGTTCGTTCTGTTGGGCGAAGGTGAACCCAGATACAATCAGATGTTCGGGACCATAAGGAGAGACCCTGGCGGCGGCGCGGGAATTATCATTGGCTACAATAACCGGCTCGCCCACAAGATCATGGCAGGGGCGGATATTCTGCTGATACCTTCTCGATACGAGCCGTGCGGTCTGACTCAAATGTATGCCTTGAAATATGGAACCGTGCCTGTGGTGCGTGATACAGGCGGTCTGTCGGACACTGTGCGGGATTTCGCACCTGACACCGGCAAGGGTAACGGATTCAAGTTTTCGGACTACAGGGCCGCGTCCTTCCTTGCGCGGATAAAAGACGCCTTGCGACATTACAAGAACAGGAAGACATGGCAAAAAATTATCAGAAACGGAATGAACGCCGATTTTTCGTGGAAACGATCGGCTCAACAATACCTTCAGGTCTACCAAAAGGCCATGGAAAACCGACATGGAAATTGACAACCCGCTTTACACATTATCAGGTGACGATCTGAAAAAGCGGATTCTGTCCGCCACGGCCGAAGACGCCCTTGAGATAATTCTTGATTCATCTTCACCCGCGACCCTGGTCCAATCCTTTTCCGAAGAAGACCTCTTCTGGCTGGTTCAAAGCATAGGCCCCCGGGACGCCCTGCCTGTTCTCTCTGTGGCATCGAACAAACAGTGGCGATACATGGTTGACCTCCAGGTCTGGGGACGCGACCGTCTGAACATAGACTCGGTTCATTCATGGTTCAGTCTCCTGCTTTCAGCAGACACCGAGCGCTTTCTGAATTGGGGGTTCCGTGAGCAGCCTGAAATTACCTATCTCTATCTGTTCAAGAATATCGAGGTCAAGATCAGGGAAGAAGACCAGTCCCTTTCTGATTTCAACGACGATTTTTTTACACTCGACGGCGTTTTCTTTGTGCGCGTCCTCAATCAAGGACATGAAGCCTTTGTCAGGGATTTTCTCGATCGGCTTGCCAGGCACAATCTTGACTTCTATCACGCCCTGTTGTTGAACATCCGGGGTGTATTGGCTGATGCGCTTGAAGAAGAAGGATACCATTTCAAAAGCGTGCGTCTTGCCGAAAAGGGTTTTCTCCCCTTTGAAGAAGCGATAGGTGTCTATCAGTATCTCAATCTTCAGACAGTTACGGAAAACAGGTACAAGATCACAAGAAAGAAAGACAAGACCTCGCAACCCCTGACAAATATGACCTATTTCCTGCCGTCGATTGCGGGAGACTCTCTTTTTGTATCATACATGAGGAAGATCGACAGCCCCGAGACCATTGAAAGGCTTCAATGCGAGCTGGCCGGCCTGTGTAATCAGATTCTGTCGGCGGATCTCCAGGTTGTCAACGACCGTGAAGTCCTGAAGCAGGCAATTCAAAAGGCAGGCGGATACCTCTCCATCGGTCTCGATCTCCTTGGCCAGGGTGACCCGGCAACCAGGACGGATATCCTTGACAGATATCCCCTTAACCTCATTTTCAGGCTCGGATACGGCCAGGCCCTTGAACGCAAATGGCACGCAGAAAAGTGGCTGAAAGGCGCATGGTTCAAAGATGCCGGACTTGAGATCTCTTTCTGGGGTCAGAGATGGGAAGGACTTCTCACCGGTCTGGGGAAAAAACGCCCTCTTTTCTATACAGGTCTTGCAGAAAAAGAATACAGGGAATTTGAATCGCCGGACGATATTGCGCACTGGGACAGGGGCCTTGAGCAGATCAGGAACCTCGACCGCCTGTTTGCGGCAATATTTGCAACCAGGGTTCCGACATGGACGGTTGCTGACAATGACCTGACATGGAAAAGCCTTCTGCTGACGCTCTGGGCGCGTCGCGAATCAGGCATGCCAATAACGCCGGAGCCTGTTACAACAGAAGAAATCAAACCGTGGTTTCAAAACCTGTGGGTGAACAAAGGGGGAATGTCTCGGATCAGGCAGGAAACAAAGACGTCCTTTCTCGACTGGATAGCAAATTACACCGAACCGGAAGAGGACATCCTGAACGGTCTTGCTAATACTTTTGAAGAGCTTTTTGAAGAACTCGAAGGCGAGTATCGTTCGGTTCAGGCAGAAGACCTCGACCCGAAATTTGTCCGGCTCTTCCGGCTTAAGGGTCGTGGGAATAAATAAGTTCGGGGTTCGGGGTTCACCGAAAATTTGAACGGTCTTGCACCTGAAACCACGAATTGTCCGGACTCAAAGCAGGAATTCTCCTGCTCTGAGCCATGACCTATAAACTTCTATTTCTTCCTGTTTTCGGGCCTGAGTGACCGAACAGCGGCCCCGGCTCTCCACATTTCAGAATCTCTGATCACTTTCAACTCCTTGCCAAGTCGTTCCATGTAGTCAGGTGCGCTGTTTGCTTCCAGCACGATCTTTGTCTCCTCGCCGGAAACCACTCTCTCGTAGAGGTTGTCAAAAAGAGGGGCTACCGCGTCCCTGAACCTTGGCTTCCAATCAAGCGCTCCCCGCTGTGCAGTCGTGCTGCAATTGGCATACATCCAGTCCATACCATTTTGACCCACCAGGCGTATCAGGCTCTGAGTAAGCTCCTCAACCGTCTCATTGAACGCTTCACTCGGACTGTGGCCGTGTTTGCGAAGCACATTGTACTGGGCTTCCATCACGCCGGCAAGGCATCCCATCAATACACCCCGCTCGCCGGTCAGATCGCTGTGAACCTCTTGTTCAAAGGTTGTTGGAAAGAGATACCCGGATCCGATAGCGATTCCAACGGCAAGGGTCCTCTCTGTAGCCCTTCCGGTATAATCCTGAAAAACGGCATAGCTCGAATTTATCCCGCTGCCGTCCAGAAAGTTTGTTCTTACCGAGGCCCCGGACCCCTTAGGCGCAACCATAATAACGTCTATATTGTCCGGAGGTATTACCTTTGTCTGATCTTTATACACGATAGAAAAGCCGTGGGAAAAATAAAGGGCATCTCCTTCTTTCATGTACCCCTTGATCTTCGGCCACACAGCCATCTGTCCTGCATCGGAAATCAGCATCTGAATAATCGTTCCTCTTTCAGCCGCCTCTTCCACTGAAAAGAGGGTTTCCCCGGGTACGAAACCGTCCTTTATCGCTTTGTCCCAGAATACTTTCTCTTCCTTCCTCTGGCCTATAATAACCTTTATGCCGTTATCTTTCATGTTCAGGGACTGTGCAGGACCCTGAACGCCATATCCAAGAACAGCAACAGTCTCTTTCGCCAGCACTTCCCGGGCCTTTTTCAGAGGAAACTCTTCCGACAAAACAACATCTTCCACAACTCCGCCAAAATCAATCTTTGCCATAAAAATACTCCCTTAAGCTTTTTTTATGTAACATCTCAATAGGCTACAATGGAAAAACCGCCTGCTTCCCCTTTGCAAAAAAAGGAAGCAGGCGGAATGTCTGAGCTTATTGATCTATTACTTTCTTATTTCTGTGCCTCACGCGCCAGGGCGATTGCCCCTGTCCTTGCGATTTCCTTTATTCCCATCTGGCTCAGCAGGCTCAAGATTGCGGCTATCTTCCCAGCGGTTCCTGTTACTTCAAGTGTATAGCAGCCCGCGCTCACATCTACTACCTTGCATCTGAAGATATCTACAATTCTCAGTATCTCGGCCCGTTCTTCTTTTTTGGCCTTTACCTTGACAAGCGCCATTTCCCGCTCAACAAATGCGACATCCGTGAGATCAATCACCTTTTTTACGGATATGAGTTTGTTCAACTGCTTGTTTATCTGCTCAACTATCCGCTCGTTTCCCCTCGTCACCAGCGTCATTCTGGAAATCCCCGGGTCCAGGGTCTCAGCCACGCAGAGGCTCTCTATGTTAAATCCTCTACCGCTGAAAAGGCCTGCCACACGGGAAAGAACGCCGGATTCGTTATCTACCAGAAGAGAAATAGTGTGCTTACGTTCATCAGTCATCCTTATCAGTCGCCCCCTTTTAAAGAAATAGAACAGCTCTTGCGCAACCTTAGCGAACCCTTATCAGACCAAGAGCATTTCTGTAATCGGCGCACCTGCCGGAACCATAGGATAGACGCTCTCTTCCCTTTCAACCACGAAGTCCATGATCACGGTTTTCGGGGTGTCAATGGCCTTTTTTATGACATCTTCCACTTCGTCAGCACGTGTCGCCCTTAGACCAACAGCGCCGTAAGCCTCTGCCAGTTTGACAAAATCAGGCGCCTGTTCAATGTTCGTAGCCGCGTACCTCTTATCGTAAAACAATTCCTGCCACTGACGGACCATTCCGAGATACCCGTTATTTAAGATAGCGATTTTCACGGGCAGCTTGTTTGAAACCGCCACAATCAACTCCTGAATGTTCATCTGGATACTGCCGTCTCCGGCAATATCTATCACAAGATCCTTGGGACGGGCAAGCTGCGCGCCTATGGCGGCCGGGAAACCGAATCCCATCACGCCCAGACCACCGGATGTGATGAAACGATTCGGTTTGTCGAAGTGATAGTACTGGGCGGCCCACATCTGATTCTGGCCCACCTCAGTGGTAATGATCGCCTTTCCTTTGGTCAGCTCATAGATCTTTTCAACGACAAACTGAGGCTTTATAGCGTTCGACTGGTCATAAGCCAATGGTGTCGTGCTTTTCCATTCTTCTATTTGCTTCAACCAGTTGGGCCGGGTCTTTAAGACCTCGGTCAGATCTTCTTGTTCGAGAAGACTGTTCAGCTTTTTCAGGGAAACCTTACAGTCACCCACTATGGGCACGGTAACCGGAACATTCTTCTGAATGGACGTAGGATCAATATCAATATGCACGATCTTGGCATTCTTGGCGAAATCGTCTATCCTCCCTGTCACGCGGTCATCAAAGCGAACCCCGATCCCTATAAGGAGATCGCAGTTTCCTGTTGACATATTGGCGCGATAGGTCCCGTGCATGCCGATCATGCCCAGCCATAACGGGTTTGTTCCCGGGAAACCGCCAAGCCCCATGAGTGACCCGGTTACCGGCATATTCAGTTTGTCCGCAAACTCGAAAAGCTCTTTGTACGCCCCGGAAAGGATCACTCCGCCTCCGGCAAAAATGACCGGCTTTTTGGCCTTTAGGATGAGTTTTATCGCCCTTTCAAGCTGCTGCTTGTGCGGCTCTGTATGCGGAGCGTATGATTTCATGCGGGGAGCAGGCGGCATCTTGAAGTTCATTTTGGTCTGAACCACATCCTTGGGAAGATCGATCAGCACAGGCCCGGGTCGACCGGACCGGGCGATGTAGAACGCCTCCCGCACGATGTCCGCCAACCGTTCCGGTTCCTTGACAAGATAGTTGTGTTTGGTGCAGGGCCTTGTAATCCCCACGATGTCCACTTCCTGAAACGCGTCGTTTCCTATCAGAACCCTGGGGACCTGACCCGTAAAGACCACTACAGGGATCGAATCCATATACGCGGATGCAATGCCTGTAACGGTATTGGTCGCGCCCGGGCCTGATGTTACCAGACAGACCCCCACCTTCCCGGAGGCCCTGGCATAGCCGTCTGCAGCGTGAACTGCGGCCTGCTCATGCCTCACGAGAATATAGTGTATATCGGTTTTATCCAATTCATCATTGATATCAATGATGGCCCCGCCAGGAAATCCGAAGACGGTGTCCACGCCTTCCTCTTTCAGTATTTCCATTATGATCTGTGCGCCTGTGAGTTTGATTGGAACCACCTCCAAAAATAAAAATTTCTAAAACCACCTCTTTTATTTTGAAAACACAGCACCGGTTGCTGCAGACGTAACCATTTTTGCGTATCGAGCCATATATCCCGTAGCTATATTCGGCTCCGGGGCCTTCCACTCGGAAAGCCTCTTTTTGATCTCATCTTCAGAAAGCTTGAGATCTATCTTTTTTTCCGGAATATTAAAGGAAATCAAGTCACCCTCACGGATAATCGCGATCGGTCCCGCTTCCATTGCCTCCGGTGATATATGTCCGATTGACGCGCCCCTGGTCCCGCCGGAGAAACGACCGTCGGTAATAAGCGCGACATCGGCATCGAGCCCCATTCCGGCTATCGCCGAAGTAGGCGTCAACATCTCCCGCATTCCAGGTCCGCCCCTTGGTCCTTCGTACCGGATAACTATTACGTCCCCTTTATTGATCGCGCCTTCCATGATGGATGCCACGGCGGTTTCTTCACTGTCAAAAACACGTGCAGGCCCCTCGTGGGAAAGCATTTCAGGGGCAACCGCCGACTGCTTGACAACAGACCCCGAAGGCGCCAGGTTTCCAAACAGGATGGCCAGTCCTCCTTCCCTGTGATAAGGGTCGTCTACGGAGCGGATGACTGACCTGTCTTTAACGGAATATGATTCTATGTTCTCTCCGACTCTCTTTCCTGTGACTGTCATGACTTCGGCATCTATGAGCCCCTTTTGTGAAAGTTCTTTCATAACAGCGCAGACACCGCCTGCGCTGTCCAAGTCCTCTAAGTGGTGGTTCCCACCAGGACTGAGAGAACAAAGATGCGGGGTCCTCTTGCTGACCTCATTGATTCTGTTGAGATCAATATCAACGCCAGCCTCGTTTGCAAGGGCTGTAATATGCAGGACCGTATTCGTGGAACACCCGAGCGCCATGTCAACGGTAAGTGCATTGATAAAGGCCTTTTCAGTCAGGATCTTCCGGGGAGTAATCCCTTTTTTAAGAAGATGCATGATCTTTGCTCCCGCTTTCTTGGCGAGTCGTATGCGAGACGCCATTACAGCGGGAATAGTGCCGTTTCCGGGAAGCCCCATTCCGATTGCCTCTGTCAGGCAATTCATCGAGTTTGCAGTAAACATGCCCGCACACGATCCGCAGGTAGGACAGGCATTCTCTTCTATTTCCGCAAGCTCTTCTTCGGTCATCTTTCCTGATTTGACGCCTCCCACTGCCTCAAAGACGCTGACCAGATCTATCGTCTTTTCTCCGAGCCGGCCGGCCAGCATTGGACCGCCGCTTATCACTATTGCGGGAATGTCGAGGCGGGCCGCCGCCATGAGCATTCCGGGAACGATCTTGTCGCAGTTCGGCACCATCACCATTGCGTCAAACGAATGCGCAATGGCCATGACCTCTACGGAATCGGCGATCAATTCCCTGCTTCCCAGGGAATATTTCATGCCCGTGTGATTCATTGCTATTCCGTCGCACACCCCGATTGTTCCGAATGCGATAGGGGTGCCGCCGGCCATATAGACGCCGGCCTTGACCGCATCAACAACCTTATCAAGATGAACATGGCCGGGGACAATCTCATTGGCTGAATTGGCAATCCCTATCAGAGGACGACGCAGCTCTTCATCGGTATAACCCATTGCCTTAAAGAGCGACCTGTGCGGCGCCCGTTCTATCCCGGTCTTGGCCATGTCACTTCTCATTCTGTGTTACTCCTAGTTTTTTAAAATGCGCTTTCTCTTTTTCACCTGTGACCTTGCAGCAAAGCCTGTAGTTGAAACTGTCTGCAAGAGCCTCCCAGCTTGCTGAAATGACATCTTCCGAAACTCCGATGGTGCTCCAGATCGTCTTTTCATCCCTGGATTCTATGAACACGCGCACCTTGGCGGCAGTAGCGTCTTGCCCCTCAATCACCCTTACCTTGAAATCGACGAGGTGCATCTTTTCAAGTCCTGCCTTAAAAAACTTATTAAGAGCCTTTCGAAGTGCATTGTCGAGCGCATTTACAGGTCCGTTGCCTTCTGCGGCCGTAATTTCTTCCCTGGAACCTACGGAAATCTTTATTGTCGCATAGGCCTTGCTCGGAAGGTCTCTGTTTTTTTCCGTGGTCACGCGAAACGATTCGAGATGAAATGGGGGATCAAACTGACCGGAAATCCTTTTCATCAAAAGCTCAAACGAGCCCTCTGCCGCGTCAAATTGATATCCTTCGTGCTCTAACCGTTTTATCTCCTTGACGATCTTCTTGCTGTCGGAACCATCTTCCTTAAGCTTGACCCCAAACTCCTTTGCCTTGTAATTTATGTTACTTCTTCCGGCTTGATCCGATGCCAGGACGCGCCGCGCATTGCCGACCTTTTCCGGCTCAATATGTTCGTATGCCTTGGATGTCTTCATTACAGCGCTTACATGAATTCCGCCCTTGTGGGCAAAAGCGCTTTTGCCTACAAAAGGCCGACCATTAAAAGGGGGCACATTGGCGATCTCGCTCACATAACGGGACACATCTGTAAGCCGAGAGAGATTTTCATCAGAGATGCACGAAACACCCATCTTGAGGTGGAGATTCGGTATGATTGCCGTGAGATCGGCATTGCCGCAGCGTTCTCCGTATCCGTTGATTGTCCCCTGAACCATGACCGCTCCGGCTTCAACCGCAAAGAGTGTATTTGCGACACCAAGACCGCTGTCATTATGCGCGTGTATCCCCACCTTTGCCGGGATCTGCGGCATGATCTCTTTCATTATCTGCTGCAGCTCAGAAGGGAGCACGCCTCCATTTGTATCACAGAAGACTATCCAGTCCGCCCCTGCCGAAACCGCGGATTCTATAGTTTTTGCAGCATATTCAGGATTGTTCTTGTAGCCGTCAAAGAAGTGTTCCGCGTCATAAATGACTTCTCTGCCATTGGAACGAAGATAGTCCACCGTATCAAAGATCATGGCAAGATTCTCTTTCAACGTGTTCGACATGACCTTTTTTACGTGAAGATCCCATGTCTTACCAAAAACAGTCACCGCCTTTGTCTCGGCATCAAGCAAAGCCTGGAGATTGTCGTCTTTTTTCGGGTGTATCTTTGGCCTTCGCGTGCTTCCAAAGGCGGTAAGACATGCCTTTGCAAATTCCGTCTTTTTTGCCAGTTCAAAGAAGTGAATATCTTTGGGATTTGATCCAGGCCAGCCCCCTTCAATGTAGTGAAAACCTGATACATCGAGTTTCCGGGCAACACGAAGCTTGTCTTCCACGGAGAAATTAATGTTTTCTCCCTGGTTACCATCCCTTAAGGTCGTATCGTAAAAAAGGATTTTTTTCATCTTAATGAGATTACAAAGCTTTTCTTGAAGGGATCATAGATTACAGGCAGCGTGATTTTCGATGAATCCAATAAAAATTTGAATAAGCTTTGATTTTTAATAGGTACCAATAAGGTTGTCAAGTTTTTTTTGTAAGCGTTCACGGAAGATTGAAATTGGAAATTTGGCCTTCATGCTTTTGTACTGTTGATGAAGGAACGGGGACGGAATAACTTCCCCAAGTAGGCGCATAG
>LGOV01010925.1_pt1 | contig 10285 bp, 8 predicted proteins | sample 469881 | NCBI WGS metagenome assembly LGOV01 (sample SAMN03857199, study PRJNA290197) | marine sediment metagenome | biome: marine cold seep biome; feature: cold seep; material: marine sediment; isolation source: sample #5579, elevator 3A push core 41 containing 12 cm of sediment... ...
TCTCCAGCAGTCAGTGAATCAGATTCAAAAAAAGTGATTCCTCCCTTGACATCGATATCAAACAAATGAACTTTTCTGTGCTTGCCGATTACATCCCCATCTTCATTGATTATATATGAAGTGTTATATATCTTGTCTCCTTCTCTTTCGGGTATGCTTCCTCCTATCAATAAAATCTTTAATTCTTCGGCAACTTTTCTTAAAAATGCCAACGTTTTACCTGCTTCATCTTCAGCATATTCTCCAAACTTGTCATTTTGATAAGGTGTATTGAACATCTCTGGGAGCATAATGATTTCTGCGCCTTGTTTGTGAGCCTCGACAATCATATTCCTGGCTTTTTTTAAATTCATATTTTTATTATCTTCAACATTCATCTGCACTAATCCAATTTTCAAAATTATCCCTCCTTTACATCTTAATTACTGCCATTATTATATACCCATTTTTATTATATCTTAAAAATAATTTAATTGACTTCATTAATGAATATCGATACAATTTAAGGAATATCGATATAAATATACTACGAATTGGAGATTCCCTCATGAATAATAAAGGATTTAAAGATGCTTTGCCGGTTATGGTCGGCTATTTCCCAATAGCTATAACATTTGGGATATTGGCAAAATCAGTAGGTGTTGAGCTAATCGACGGCGTAATGATGTCTGCTTTTGTATTTGCAGGTGCTAGTCAATTTATGGCTGTAAGTATGATCGGTGCAGGTATTGGCTTGCCTAGTATAATACTCGCAACTTTTTTTATGAATTTCAGGCATTTCATCATGAGTGTTTCAATAAAATCAAAAATCAATTCTGTGCAAAAAAAATACTATCCCTTGATCGGTTTCTTTCTAACTGACGAAACATTCTCAGTAATCAGCATGAAAGAAGACATTAACGACGGAAAATATCTAATCACTTTTCAAGCAAGCTGCTATGCATCATGGGTTTTGGGTACATTGACCGGTTACTTGACAGGTATGTTTCTACCTCAAATTATTATAAATAGTTTAGGAATAGCTCTTTATGCACTCTTTGTGGCTTTAATTATTCCTTCATGCAAAAAATCTACCAAAGCTTTGATATTAACGATATTGGCAGGCATAATAAATTCACTTATTCAAAAGATCGAATTCTTTAATCAAAGCAGTAGTTTTATCATTACAGTACTCAGTGTTTCTCTTATTGCAGCATTTTTTACATATAGAAAGGAGAAGATTACTGATGAATGTTAAACTGTTGATTCTAGGCATGATGACAGTGACGATGCTCCCTAGAATACTTCCTTTTTATGCATTTGACGCTAAAAAAATCCCACCATTTATCCGCATATTTCTCAGCTATATTCCATATACAGTACTTGGAGCGCTGATTTTGCCAGATGGTTTAAATGGAATTACAAACGAACCTTTGATTTCAGCAGTATGCTTAGCGGTAGCTGTAGTCATTTCTTGGTTTAGAGGAGGAATAATCACGCCTATTGCAGGTGCTGTAGGATCGGCTATTCTGCTTAAATTATTAGGACTTTATTAAGTGGATTCAAATCACAAAAAAAGAGCATGTTCACTCTACTAAAATCACGTTATAAACGTGATTTTTGTTATGTCACGTTGTGAAGTTATAAGATGTATAACTTGTATCTGATATTGGAAAAACCACTGGGGACGCGTACCAACGATTGCTATAAGATGTCACTAGGTTGGCCACTGGTACCTGTCCCGAATGATTTCATATAAACGGCATTTGACATTCTCAGTTTAATGCGATAGACTGGGTTTAACGGATTAAACTGACTGCTTACAACATGTAAAGGATGTGTGCTATGGACAAAATAAAAATATTCGAAGCAGAATACAAATTCATGAATATCATTTGGGATAACGAACCAGTCAGCAGTCCTAATCTGGTCTTATTAGCCAATGAACAATTGGGGTGGAAAAAATCTACCACATATACCGTTCTGAGGCGTTTAAGTGAACGGGGTATCATAGAAAACAAGAAAACCGTGGTATCTGCTCTAGTTTCCAAAGAAGATGTCATGTATATGGAAAGCCAAGAGCATATCAACAAAATTTATGAAGGCTCGATGAAGTTGTTTTTCTCCACATTTCTAAAAAAAGAAAATCTGTCTAAAGCAGATATTGCTGAATTAAAAAGTATTATCGATGACTATCAAGGTGAGTAAATATAACGGGAGGTAACAGAATGAGTACATTATTGGAAATGTCTATAACAGGTGCAGTCATAGCGCTTGTCATAATCATTATAAGAAAAATCATACAAAACAAAGTCAGCAGAAGACTTGTGTACGGTCTTTGGGCTATACTGTTGATTCATTTATTAGTACCGGTTCGCTTATCATCTGAGATAAGCATTTTCAACTACATAGAAATGCCCTCAGCACTTGAATCAATCTTAAATACCAATGATGACATAGCCGGCACACCTGACAACACTACTTTTCCAACAAATACGGAGCAAACGGATTTTAATGTTATTGAAGCTGCGGAAACTACAACATTCAATCAGTTAAATGACAATGAAAATTCACATATCAGTAATGGTACTACAATGATAACAAATAACGAAACAGAGCCCGTTAGGCCAGTAGCAACAACAGCTCAAACTTCAAACGAAGCCACCGAACTGAATGCCTATAAATTATTTCAGTATATTTGGTTAACCGTGGCCATTTTACTTGGTTTGGCCATACTAATAATCCAATTCAGACTGTCCAGAAAGATAAACGAAGCCATTATATACAAGGATCATAAAAACATCATAAACAGAGCAAGAAAACAAATACACCTTAAAAGAAATATAAAGATCTATTCATCAGCTCATATCAACACACCACTTGTCTACGGTATCATAAAGCCTAGGATCATCTTACCTTCTAGGTTTGTAAATCATTGCAGTACTGATGAATTTACCCATGTCGTGACCCATGAATTGGTCCACATCAAGCGATTGGATTATATAATAAAGCCTATTTCACTAGTATTGTTGGTTCTTCATTGGTTCAATCCGATCCTTTGGTTAAGCTTTTTATTGGTCCAAAAAGATATGGAAATGTCTTGCGATGAAATGGTTATCAATGCATTTGATGAAGATATACGACAAGGTTATGCCACTAGTCTGGTCAATCTGGCAGAAGATCAGAATCATATAGCCAACACGGTTACATTGGCCTTTGGGGAAAATAATATCAAGTCACGGGTAAAGAATATCATGACTTCTAAGAACAAAGCGAAATGGATCACTGCTATCGTTATCATTCTACTTGTTCCTATGGTTATCGTATTACTGACCGGTCGTGCAAATAACGAAGATCCTTCAATCATAGAAGAAACCCCAAATAATGAAATAGTCGATACAGCTGATCCAACCAACGGATTGCCAAACTCGGAAGATGACAAATCCCCTGTATCTGTTGAAAACACCATTTCACTAGATGAGGAAAGATTTGATGAGGCTGTTTCAATTATTGTCAGAGAAACCATATTGGGACAAAGCAAAACGAACATCAAATCAGATTATTCCGCAGACTATCAGTACATCATGGATAGTCAGTTCACAGGTATTAATTTGCTAAGTAAACGCCTTGATACAGTAGTAACCTTTGTAGAATCGAATCATACCGTATTGCTTGACCAAACAAGAGAAAAAATTGCCATAGAATGGCTAATTTCAGATATCATCAAAAATCAGGCCGAGTCACCTGAATATATCCGAAATGAATATTCATATACCATTACTGTTCCGGATATCTGCTACGGAAGGTTGTCCCCAAGTAAAGATGGTGAAATATGGACAGAAATTCCGAAAAACACTATACTTCATTTAACAGGATTCTATGATATGGATTGGCAATTGGCTCAGTTAATTATACCGGATAGTGTGAACTCGGACGAAGTCAATAATTATTATATGCATACAGATCAGGTCGAATTTTGGATAAATGCAGATGATTTCCGAAGATCAGTGAAATGGTATAACGATGTATGGAGTCCATTTGACAGTACTCAACTTGCATATTCATATATAAATGAATTCAATTATATTGTAAACGGTGAAATGGAAGCCATCTACGACCCATCAGAAGATGAAACCCATAAGTATCTACCAATCCATATATTACCGGATAACAACAGTGCTACTGTAGGGTTTGTCAATGCAAATGATTTAGTTTCTGTAAAACAAGATGATTATAATCAAGAAATCAGACAGGGAGATTGGGTATTAATCGGCCAGTTTGAACAAGGCTATGACAGTGCCACCATCGGATGGACCGAAGCAAAATATATTGACACTTTAACGGAAACCGCAAACCCTAATCAAGGTTTTATCCTTAGGGGCACCGTAGCTTATGAAAATATTGACGGAATCAACAGCTCAGTATTTGAAGAGTTTTATACGGCTTTCCTTCAATATTCAGGCATGCAACCCATCAAAATATTAGAACGTCAAGATGGCTGGATACACTTTGTTGACTACGGTTATACCGTCAGCGGATGGATAAAAGAGAAAGATGTCCTCTATCAGATAACACCGGAAGTTGAAATGGCATTATATAACCCTGAGTCTGAACTGGATACGTTTGTTACTTCCCTTCAATCAGAAATATTACACAATCCCAATTTTGTTTTAGAAGCTAGGGATGTAGCTACAGTATTAGAACTAACTGACGAAGAAAAAGCTGTTTTAGCAAACAGTATAACGACCATTGAAAGCTATGAAAGATGGGAAGGTGGTATCACCCCTTACCGTGAAGCGCTATACCCTTATTATTCATTAGAATTTGGTAATTATAGCATGGTAATCACCTATGATCACCGGCTATTACTATTGATGCCTCATACGTATCAATATACATATGGTATAGGCTCAGAAGGCTCTACTGTCAGATGGGTAACACCTAATACAGAATTCCTAGCAACAATAAACGAACTGCTACCTGTGGCACTAAGCAATGACCCAGATGATTATAATTATCTGTTCAACTCTGATAATGTTGTTATTTATAATATTGAAGGCTATGAAAGAGCTGTCTCTGATGAAATATTTCATATTAACAAATGCCTGCGAGCGGTCAGAAACGCCATGGGTGATGAAATAGTGATAGCTAATCCGAATGACGATATCACCGATCGATACGAATTTGTCTATACTTTCGAAGACGGCAGCGAAATAACTGTGATTCATACGAACCGATATATCTATGCTAACGGTAAATATTACGAATCATTAGAGGAACCTCATTCAGTACAGGCGAATCTATTTGCAGGATATTTTTAGAGGAAATACACAATACAAAAGCATCACCTTAATTGGTGATGCTTTTGTATTGTGTATAAAACATTTAATTTTATTACTTGTCTACTTTACAAGTATCAATTCATTTCTACGCTCTCACTTTTTAGTATGAAACTATAATCCCTTTATTGTCTACATATAATGTACTGAGTCCTTTTGTCGGCACTACTAAAATATCTTTGAATTTTCCTCTTTCAAGCAATGCTTTTTTTAAACTCAATGCTCTCTCCTCATTATCGGCATGCGAAATAGCTAGAATCCTTTCAGAAAAATCTTCTCCTTTTTCAAAGATCATATCTGCAAGTCTGTTAAAAGCTTTATTTGAACCTCTAACCTTTTCAAAGAGAATTATTTCTCCTTCATCATTAGTACCCATTATCGGTTTAACGTGCATAAACATCGCCAATGTTCCTTTGAACCTGGAAATTCGTCCATTCTTCATTAAATTTTCTAGCGATTCCGATATAAAATATGTTTGCATATTTGCAATGTAATCTTCAGCTTTTTCCACTATTTCTTCAAAAGATAAACTCTTCTCCACCAATTCTCTTATTTTCACCGAAATAAGCGTTTCTCCTATTGAAGCACATTTCGAATCAAATATATGAATTTTCTTATCTTTGTCATGTTCCTCTTCAAATATCTGCTTTGCCAGTATCGCACTATTATATGTGCCGCTTAATTTTGAAGATATCGTAATCGCAAACATATCTCCCATTTCTTTAAATTTCTCTATGAAATCATTTGGTGACGGGCAAGCAGAACCTGCTTTTTTGGAATTCATCATTTCATTTCTAAAACTATCAATATCTAATTTTTCATCGTCAATATATTCCTTACCATCTAGCAAAAGTTTAAATGGAATTAAATCTACTTCAAGATCCTTTTTAAGTTTCTCAGTCATATCATGAGAACTATCAGCAATAATTTTAATCATATTAACCTCCCAGTTACTTATTACTTTTATTATATATAATATACTATTTAATTACAATTAAGAAAAAAAATATATTATAGTTAACAATATTTTTCATTGACAAGTTATTAACAAGGTGATATTATCCAATTGTACCCCCTCTGGGTAGGGGGGCATATACTATTTGGAGGTGTACCATAAAATGAAAGTAATTATTGTAGGTGGTGTTGCAGGTGGAGCAACTGCGGCAGCCCGTTTAAGAAGAGTAGATGAATTTGCAGAAATAATAATGCTTGAAAAAGGTGAATTTATTTCTTTCGCAAATTGCGGATTACCATACTATGTCGGAGGAACAATTGAAGAAAGAGAAGCTTTGTTAGTTCAAACTCCTGAAGTAATGGAAATGAATTTCAATATGACGGTTAGAACTTTTAATGAAGTTACAAAAATCGATAAAGAAAATAAAACCGTTACAGTTAAAAACTTAAAAACAAACGAAGAATATGTTGAATCATATGACAAATTGATACTATCACCTGGTTCAGTACCATTGAAACCACCAATTCCCGGTATTGATTCACCTAATATCTTTACTCTATGGAATATTCCAGATGTAGATAAAATCAAAGATTTTGTTGATAAAAAAGATATTAAAAAAGCTGCTGTCATCGGTGGTGGATTTATCGGCGTTGAAATGGCCGAAAACTTGCACGATTTAGGAATTGAAGTTACCATCGTAGAAATGCTTGATCAAGTTATGGCCCCTATCGATTTTGAAATGGCGCAGATCGTTCATCAACATATGAGAAATAAAAATATCGATTTACAACTTGGCGATGGTGTAAAGAGTTTTACCGATAAAAACGACAAGACTATTGTTACTTTGCAAAGCGGTAAAGAAGTTGAAGCCGACCTTGTAATGTTATCAATCGGCGTTAGACCTCAAACAGGTTTGGCAAAAAACTCAGGTCTAGAACTAGGACCTCGTGGACATATTATTGTAGATGATTATTTAAAAACATCTGATGAGAATATTTACGCAATTGGAGATGCAATCGAAGTAGTGGATTTTGTCAACGGTAAGAAAACTGCAATTCCATTAGCTGGTCCTGCTAATAAACAAGGAAGAATAGTATCAAATAATATTCTTGGCAATGCCAATGAAAGATATACAGGAACTCAAGGTACTTCTATCGCAAAAGTATTTGACTTGACAGTTGCCGGAACAGGACATAACGAGAAATTACTGATAAGAGATGGTTTAGTATATGGCAAAGATTATCAAAAGATGATTTTGCATCCTAAACACCATGTAGGTTACTATCCTGGTGCTCTGCCTATGACAATGAAAATCCTATTTGCCAACGATGGTAAAATTTTAGGAACACAAATCGTCGGATATGACGGTGTTGATAAAAGAATCGATGTTATTGCTACTGCAATGAGATTTGGTGGAACAATCGATGATTTAAAAGAATTGGAACTAGCATATGCTCCACCATACAACGGTGCAAAAGATCCTGTCAACTTCGCTGGATTTGTCGGCGAGAATATCCTTAGTGGATTTGTGAAATTTGCACATCACGATGAAGTAAAAGAAATGGATTTGACTAAATCTATTATCTTGGATATAAGAGAACCACTTGAGAGAGAACTCGGATATATTAAAGGTTCAACAAATATTCCTTTAGATCAATTGAGAACTCGTTTCAACGAATTGGACAAAAGTAAAAAAATCGTTGTTTATTGCGCTATTGGCGTCAGAGGCTATCTTGCCGCAAGAATTTTACAACAAAACGGGTTTGATCACGTATATAATTTAAGCGGTGGCTACGAAACTTATTCTGTAGTATACTGCCAAGATGAAAAAGGTATAGATAACTGTGGCGGTGTTTACAGTGATGAAAACATAGAATATGGAGAATTCGGCGGTGTTGAACAACATCAAGCACCAGCAGATTACAAAGGTGAGCGTCATGAACTAAACACGAGTGGACTTAGCTGCCCAGGACCTATCATGAAAGTTTATCATAAAATGAATGAAATAAATCCTGGTGATGTACTTTATGTTAAATCATCCGACCCTGGTTTTGTAAACGACATCGGAGCATGGGCTAGAAAAACAGGAAATACTTTACTTGATTCTGGTAAAAAAGATAAGGGTTTTTATGCAGAACTTCTAAAAGGTACTGCTAAAGCACCTATGAAAGAGCAAAACAACCAAGTTGTAAATACACTTGATGGACAAACAATTGTTGTTTTCAGTGGAGATCTAGATAAGGCCATAGCATCATTCATTATTGCAAACGGCGCAGCTGCCATGGGTAAAGAAGTTACAATGTTCTTTACATTCTGGGGTTTGAATGTCCTTAGAAAAGAAAATTACAATGTCAAGAAAGATAACTTTCTAGAAAAAATGTTCGGTATCATGATGCCTAAAGGACCTGGCAAATTAAAACTTTCAAATATGAACATGTTAGGCATGGGACCAAAAATGATAAAAGGCATCATGAAAAAACACAATGTCGACCCTGTTGGCGTAATGATGCAACAAGCATTGGATAACGGTGTAAAAATGATTGCATGTAATATGTCTATGGATTTACTAGGTATTCAAAAAGAAGAATTGATCGACGGAATAGAACTCGGTGGAGTCGCAATGTATCTAGGTGCTACTTCTGAAGCAAATTCTAATTTGTTTATCTAGTATTTGATGATATAATATGTCCCAAATGGAGTGATGATAATGGAACATGAACAATCAAAAAAGAAAATTCTAAACCGTTTGAAAACAATAAAAGGACATATCGGCGGCGTAGAAAAAATGATCGTAGATGACAAGCCTTGTGAAGATATCGCTCTTCAGATCAGTGCAATCAGAGCATCTGTCCATAAAGTAGGTATGTTGATTATGGAGGATTATGCAAATGAATGCATCGCTTCAAATGTAGAACTTCCAGATGAAGATATTCAAAAATTAGAAAAAGTAATTCACACATTACTAGAATTCACAAAATAAGCAAAAGGGTTATCCAATACGGATAGCCCTTTTTTCATTTCATTTACTTAACGCTTATTATAATATTCAAATGTTCTTCCTAATGAATCTTTCACTATCGCTTTATAATTTATATTCTCGAAAATTTTATCCATATCAATGTCTTCAACAGTTGTTTCCCGCTCTGCTCTATAATAACTATCTGTATGATCGTCAATCACATATTTTTCATCTAGCAATTCAAATTCATCAATCAATTCATCGCCGTTATATGCCTCGATATGCACACTTTCAATATCAATATCCTTTATGTAATTATTAAAAGCTATTTCAGCATGATAAGTTAAATCACCGTCTGATGAAATCTCCATAGTCCATGCATCAACCCAACATTCAAGCAAAGTATCATAATAAAGATTGATTCTATCAGTCTCCTCAGTAACTAATACATTATTGTCATTTACAACGATTTTCGTCTGATAATTNNTCATTTGGAGTTCTTGCCAATCTCCATATATTATTTCGTTTACCAACCTGAATTTATGATTTTCATATAAACTGCTTTCCATTGGAATGATTCTATTTTCATTTTCTGGTTTTTCGTTTCTATAGTAAAATTTAACATCGGCATCTTCAGCAATCTTGTTGAATGTCACATCTATATCAATGAGTGCTTCTTTATACAGTGAGTCGGTGTTTTCAATATCAAACTCAATATTTTGAATCAATTTATCTTTTTCAAGTTCTTTATCCATTTTAAATGTCATTTTATATATTTCATTATTTAAACTACTCAATTGATTATTCATATGTAAAATTGTAGAATTCATATTTTCAATCTTATTATTGAATTGAAATGTTATAAACAATATAACCAATAACAGTACAATCAATACTGCATATGCTTTTTTGTTCATTTCTTCATCTCCCAAACATAGCATTTAAAAGGGATATTCAATATAAATATCCCTTTCCTTTAAATATTATAATTCAACTGAATTAATAATATTTTGCTCTTTTGCTATTGCTTCTTTTTCAAGTGTATCTATTTCT
>LGOV01011602.1_pt4 | contig 10283 bp, 7 predicted proteins | sample 469881 | NCBI WGS metagenome assembly LGOV01 (sample SAMN03857199, study PRJNA290197) | marine sediment metagenome | biome: marine cold seep biome; feature: cold seep; material: marine sediment; isolation source: sample #5579, elevator 3A push core 41 containing 12 cm of sediment... ...
TTACAAGTTTTTTCTTCATAATAAGTCTCCCTTTCGTAAACTAGTTTGCCGTTTCCTCCACGATGATTTGTTTATTAACCAGGTTGACCAAGTCCATCACCTGGAGCGGATCCTTGGAGCTCGTTCTCATTAATTGGAATTGTCCCAGACAAGCCGGACAGGAGGTAAGCAGCAAGTTGGCTTCCGTTCCTACGGCCTCCGCCCACCTATCCTTCCCTGCGGTTTCAGTCAATTCGGGGAAGTCGTAGCGCACAAATGCCCCGGCACCACAACAAAAAGAATCGCCCTGGTTTCTAGGCATCTCTGCCAGGCGTGTGCCCGGGATCGCATCGATGATTGCACGCGGCGCTTCGTAGACTCCCAATCCGCGACCCAGAGTGCAAGGATCGTGGTAAGTGATAACTACTCCACCAGGCATTGGTTCGAAAGTGACACGACCTTCCTCTATCTCTTCGGCAACCAATTCAACAAGGTGTAGTGTTTCAAAAGGCAGCGGCTTTCCTAAAACCTTCGGCATCTCTTTCTTGAAAGTTTCATAACATCCTGTACAGGTGAAAACAATGCGTTCAACACCAAGCGCCTGGTAGGTCTCGATATTGTGTGCCATTAGCTCAGCAGCTTTTTGGCGCTCACCAGCGACCATAAGCGGATGACCGCAGCACCATTCGTCCGAAGAAATCGTATAGTCGACTCCCAGCTTAGTCAGTAATTCAGCTCCGCCTCTTGCCATTGTTCGTTTGGAGAATGAGGGAGTACAGCCCACGAAGTAAGCAGTTTTTGCTTTAACATCGACACACGATTTGTCTTTGAGCCAATCGAGACGGGTCCCGGCTTCTTTATCAAATGGATTGTGCTCCGCCAATGTTAGATCGACGACATGCTGCAAACCTTTTGGTGTCAGCCCTTTGGCAGCCAGATCCTCCCTCATAGCCTGATAGATATCCTGGATATCAAGTTGTTTGAGACAATGTTCTGAACAAGCACCGCATAATGTACAGCTGAATATACGGTCTGCCACATCTTCATCATAGACCAATTCGCCTTCAATGATAGCTCGAGCAATTGAGATTCTTCCCCGAGCGCTGTGAGATTCCAGTGAACCATATGCGTAGGATGGACATTTATGCCCCTCGCCAACCCAGCTGACATCGAAACAAAAAGCGCATCTCAGGCACTGATAGATGAGGTTTGCGTCCGCATCTAGTGCCGGATGATCTTTTCCGTCGATCATCTTGAGAATAGCGGTTTGAGTTGGTTCTCCACCCAGGCACAAGATGCCAGGGTTGAGAATATTGTTTGGATCCAGGGTTTCCTTTAACTTCTGCATTAACAGATAAGTGTTCCCCAGTTTATCCATGATATAAGGGGCAATACCAGCAACAATCCCTCCGGGGGACATCCACTGGGTGAAGAGCAATTCGGCAATGTCTGCCCGAACTTTCAAGCCATATTCATGCGCTTCAGGGACATTTTCCGGATAAAGTGTATCCACCCAAAGATAGGCTGCGTTTCGCGAGAAATATACATCCAAACCTTTTGTCCTGATGCCGTATTTGTCCCATTCTTTTTTGTGGGAGTCGATGTAATTGTGCACTGCAGGGATAGCTTCTTTGAGAGCATTTGTTGGCAGGAAACCAGCTACTTCCGGACAGTAATACGGACGATTGCTGTAATATGCGCCTGGTCCAACATTTCTCAACCAGGAAAACATATGACCGGTCCAGTACAATTCAGTTGCTTTGGAATCCTGGGCCCGACCCTTGAATGCCTCACAGGTTATTTTGCATACCTGATATCGCGCATCCGCATTGATATATGAATCGCGGATAATCACATGCAAGAAATAATTTCCCACGATGTCTACTGGCATTGGTCCGCCGAAGATGCCGATTACAAATGTGGCAGCTTCCTGCTGCTGAATTGCTTCGACTGCGTCGACAATTTGCTCTAATTCATCAAAGGCATAAAATAAGAATTTTTCGGTCTCGGGGATGCGGCGCAACCGCAGAGTCGCTTTAGTGATAATACCCATAGTGCCGCACGAACCTATGAACAGACCCGCCAGGTCAGGGCCGTTGGCTCCTCTTTCGATGGCGATGTTTCCAGCAGCGTCATTGGCGGCTGATCCTGTGTTGATAATAGTGCCATCGGGCATGACTACTTCGAGCGCGATGACTTGATCCGCGGTGATGCCATATTCGGTGATGGCATGCGGAACAGCGTTATATGCTACGGTGCCGCCGACAGTTGCCGAAAACATTCCACCGCCGCCAGGGCAGGCCAGTTCCCAGCCAAGTTTGTTAATTTCAGAATCCAGCGCATGCCAGATCACACCAGCGTCAGCTGTGACAACCTGGTTTGGCAAATCAATTTCGAAGTTATTTAATAGATCGAGTGCTAAAACTATACATCCTTCTCCAATACCGAAATCAACGAAAGTGGTTGCCCTTCCCCACATAAAGAGAGGTGTTTTAAATTCGTTGGCTGTCTTCACCAGTTCAACAACTTCGTCGACAGTTTCTGGACGTGTTATGTATCCCGGCAGCCCTCCCGGTGTTGGGCCACAATCCCGCCGGTAGGTCATGCGGTCAACAAGGGCATTTGATACATGTTCCTTGCCGCATATATCCTGCAGACGGGTTAATAAATCTTGCATGTAAATCCTCCAATAATTAATCGAAACGGCTCAATATTGCCTGGGACAAATGCTCTACAGTCAGAGGAGTCCTGGGCAAACCCAAACTTTCAGGCAGATTCTGACTTAACTCGGTGATTTGAGGGGGAATTATGTGCGCTTTTCTGATTACCTCTGGCTGCCCAAAGACGTCTTCGGTTTTACTGTCGAGTAAAATTTTCCCTTCGCACATAATAATCACTCGTTGGGCATATTCTGCTACCAGTGCCATATGGTGAGTCACAAAGACAACTGTTCGATTCTCCTGGTGCAGCTTACGAGCAATCTGCAGAATTTGATGGCAGCCTTTGTAATCCTGACCTGTGGTTGGTTCATCTAAAACCATAATCTCAGGGTTCAAAGCTAAGGCGCTGGCGATGACTACCTTGGCTCGATCGCCTTTAGATAAAGCAGGCGGAAATTCCATTTTGTCGCAATCCAGGTCAACCATTTCAAGAGCTTCGTCTACACGTCTCATTACCTCGTCCTCATCGACGCCAAGGTTTTGGGGGCCGAAAGCAATTTCTTGTTCGATTGTTTCTGCAAAAAGCTGCTGGTCTGGATTCTGTAAAACAAATCCGACATGTCTCGCCAAATCTGCAACAGCGGCTTGGCTGGTGTCAAGACCGGCAACAGTTATTTTTCCTTCGGTTGGGTGCAGTAATCCTAAAAGATTCTTTAATATGGTTGTTTTTCCTGATCCATTCTGGCCGATGATAGCGACGAACTCGCCTTCTTTGATCTCAAAGTTTACATCATCGACAGCCAGCACATCCCGGGGTTGGTAAACGTAAGTGAGGTGATCAACAGTGATTATTGGTTTCGGCGCAGAGGTTTTAGTTTCACTTTTTTCACTGGAAACGATTTCACTTCTAACTGATTCATTAACTACAGGCGTAGATTTGCCATCAAGTAGTTCGACAATGCCATCATGTGCTTCTTTAAGGACTATAGGAAAGGTTGGCAGCGGGTGTCCTTTTGCCTCAAGAATGGACCCCAATTGTGAAACCTGGGGAGAACGAATCATAAACCTTGTAAAGAAACCTGTGTCCGCAAAAATCTCTCTGGGTGTCCCGTAAGCAACCTCACGGCCCTCATCCAACACCAGGATGTGATCGGCAATTCTGGCAACTTCCTCGCCTTTATCAGTTGCCATTACAATAGTCATATTAAGTTCTTTGTTTAATTTCTGAATCAACGATAAAACTTCCACTACACCAAGTGGATCGATTTGTGAGGTGGACTCATCCAGGACTAGGATAGAAGGCTCCATCACTAACCCGGCTGCTATGGCCAGTCTCTGCTTTTGCCCACCGGAAAGGTCAGTCGGTGGGCGGTCTTCGAAGCCGTCCAACCTGACCAACTTAAGCACGCGCTTAGCTCTTTCCAGGATTTCTTCTACTGGCATTAGCAAGTTTTCAGGGCCAAAAGAAACCTCGTTGAGGACCGATGTGGTGAATAACTGTGTCTCGGGGTCTTCAAGCACTATTCCGACAATGGTTGATAACTGCCCAACGGATGACTCCTGGGTATTGATACCTTCGATGAGAACCTGGCCTTTCATCTTCCCCCCGGCAGAATGGGGAATGATTCCATTCAGAATCTGGCAGAGAGTGCTCTTTCCCGCCCCGTTCTCTCCCATAACGGCAAGTAATTCACCTTTCTGAACACTCAGGTTCAGTTTTTTGATTACAGTCCGCTTTGTTCTGGGGTATCTATACGAAACGTCAATTAGTTCTATGGCTTTATTTGTCATTTTCTCTTCTCATGATCATGATCAACTCAAATCCTTGCTTTGATAATAAAAACAGCAGCTGAATATAGAACTACACAAAACATGAATATCCAATCTGTCGATTCAAGTTGGACATCTTCGATGTAGGTTCGGGTTTTATAGGCGCCAAATGCGCGAGAATCCATTGCAACTGCCATTGCTTGAGCGCGTCTCATGGCGCCTATCACGAGCGGTGTTACAAGCGCAGGATAAGAGCTCAGCTTTTCCCTCAATTTCCCTTTCTCGAATGTCTGCATTGCCCTTAATTTTTGAGCGTCAACAATTGATGAAATTTCACTTTGTAAAATCGGCACCATATTCAAGGCAGATGTGAGCGTATATGAAATTTGATATGGAAACCCGATTTTCACCAGCCCTAAAGCCAGAATTTGCACTGGTGTGGTCATGCTGACGAGAGGCAGCAAAACAATCATCGAAATCAACCTGAACATCAATAATATTGCAAATAAAATGCCTTCAAGGGTTATGTTCCCTGCTCCCCCAATCCCTGGAACAAAGTTTGGAATAAGAGGCTCGATCAGTATTTTTTCACCCGGATAGAGAATGGCCTGGACCACAACCAGAAAAATGAATACGGGAAGCAAACCTCTGATGAAACTCCAGATAATCGAAACGGGCAGCTTGGCGACGATCCATAAAACGCAGAGAGATATAAAGACGAATATCGCCAACATTAAATCCTGTATCGAAAAAATGACTATGCTGAGTACAAACAAAAACAGCAGCTTTGCTCTGGGATCAAGCCTGTGGATTAAGGTGGTTCCTGGATAATAGGAAACCAATGATTTGCTCACTACATTTCCTCCTTAAAAATCTCACTCATGAGTAACTGTGACGTCCTGAGTTCATAAAATCTTCATAGTAAACCCGTAAATATATTTTGGCAAAAAAAGCTGCTAAGGCGAAAAATCGCCTCGCCGGGTATATAGCAGGGATTCAATTTCTTCAGCTTCCTGCAATATCTCGTGCTCGTTGATCGTTTTTATTACCCTGTCACGCATAACTATCTCGCCATTGATGATCGTATCCCGCACATCCCCTGCGCGCGCGCAGAAAACCAACATATCCAATAATTTATCCCCATGAAATGGGCGCAGGTGAGCCCCGTTCAATTCGACAATTGCCAGGTCAGCTAAACGACCGGGGAGAATCTCCCCCGCCTCGATCCGGCACACTCTTGCCGCCTCGACGGTTGCCATGCGGAATGCATCCTTCGCGGATAAAGCCCCCGCGTTATTGGATCCAACTCTGGCTAACAATACAGCCGCTCGCATTTCTTCCCACATATCGAGAAGATCGTTTGAAGCGCAGCCATCCGTCCCTATGCTCAAATGGACACCGGCTTCATTCATCTCGAAAACCGGGGCTATTCCATCTGCCAATTTCATGTTGCTCTTCGGGCAATGGACCACGTTTCCCCCGGAATTTGCGAGGCGTTCGATATCTGACCCGCTTACATGCACGCAATGCACTGCGCTTAGGCGCGGTGACATTACTCCTAAATTGTCAAGAAGCTCAACCGGTGTCATCCCGCGATCTTCCAGAGTGTCTTGTACTTCACTGGCAATCTCCGAGACATGGATTTGTATTCCCAGATCATATTTTTCAGCCTGTTCACCTGTCCATATCAGCAAGTTGTCGTCACAAATAAATACAGTAGAAGGCGTCAGACAAACCTGCACCAAACCATCCGGCTGGTGCCAATTCTCGATGAATTCCACGGCTTTCGCCCTGAGTTTCTCCTCATCGATAATTAATTCTTCCGGAATCCATTGATTAAATAGAGTGAAACCTACTACGCCGCGTAAACCAATATCCTGCCAGGCAAAGAAGCTTTCTTCGTTTACATGAGCCATATCCAAGCAGCAAGTTATTCCGCCTTTGATCATCTCGACAGCAGCGCAGGCTGACCATAAATAAGCAGGGCGATTATTCCCTGCCTGGAATTGTTCATTTAGGGTATTTACAGTTGGAAAAAGGACTTCGTTGCACCAGGGGACCAGAGGAAGCCCGGGAGAAACCCCTTTTAGAAAATTTTGATAGAGGTGAGTATGAGGGTTGATCAATCCCGGGATGACGGCGCAGCCACCAGCGTCAATAACTTCAGCTCCTTCTGGCGCTGCAAGATTCTTCCCAATGGAAAGGATACGCCCCTTCTCTACCAGCAGATCACAATCATGGTGAATGTGATCCACATCCGAGACCAGATAAGATGAATTCCGAATGATCAGTGGCATAATTGCGCTCTAATGGATAAAACTTATCAAGAGAGAAGGTGCAATTGCTTATAACATTTGCTCACGTATTTTCGATTGTAACATAGAAAACGCGAATATTTGATTTTTCTTCCAAAAGTTGTCACTTGTTTTGAATTGCCTTATATTTTTCTCTGAGATCGGGTTTTTAATGCCCTCTCCATTCCGGGCGCCTGGATAAAAATGCCGCTGCTATTTGGACGAGAATCGCCACACCCCGGCACCGCCCATCTAATTAACTGCACATTATTTGGCCGTTTAAATCATTTACTGATTTGTCAATAATCTGAAAATATTTCAAGGTTGGATGGAAGATTACTTAGAAATTGAGGTAAGCCTTATTTAAGAGATTGCTGATTTCCTGATCAACACTCTTTCATCTGCGGTGAGAAATACCGCATTTTAACCTGAGGATATTCCTCGCATATCACCGGAAAATCGATCTATTTCACCAAGAACGATCAAAGAATATCACCAAGGTCTTTCAGCGTTTTTAATTTAATGGGAAGCCAACGAGAGTAAGAAAACTTGTACTTCAGGGAATATATAAGACCTGACCGGGAATCAAAACAGCTGAAAGTGCCATATCGTTCTCATCGGTGATGTCCTCGGGAAAAACATCCCCAAATTGGCAAGCAATTATATACAAAGTGTCAAATGGCTGCACAATGTAATTAACGGGATGGGGTCTCAGGGATCTCTGAAGAGGAAAAGGGGGGCTGTCGTGAGGCAGCTGGATGATTTGTCCCGGATAGAGAGATGCACCAGGGGGAAGTCCGTTGTAGCTCAGAATATCATTAGGATTAATATCAAATCTCCGCCCAAGACAATAAAGCAAATTCTCCTTTTTGGACAGTGTAAGAAGAGGGTTTCCTCTCATCGTTTGAAGTTTCTGTCTCTTCCGGTTTGGGTGTCTTGGAAGGAATCTGATCTATGGTAGGGGTTATTGTTTGTGCAGGCAATGGGGTTGCCGTGTTTCGGGGAGGAATAACTGATTTTGAGGGAATAATTTCAACAAAGGAAGTCATGCCCCAGGCAAGGCCCAGGTCCTCAGTTGAAAAAAGAACGATGGTTACCTGGTAGGTGACATTGCCTTGATAGCTGGATGCATTCTGGGCGATCTGGTCTACTCTTCCCTGGATTACAATATCAGTATAAGCTGCGAATTTTACCTCTGCCAGCATTCCTACTCTGACATTTACCACATCTTCCTCAAGAAGATCCAACGTTTCTACTTTCCAGAAACTGGTGTCTGCAATGATGATAATTGGCATTCCAGCATCCACTATTTGCCCTTCCTCGACTTCAACTGAGATGACCACTCCACTCAAAGCCGCAGTCAGATCAGCTTTTTTTACCTGGAGTTGAGCTGCTTCAAGCACAGCTCGGGCTTGCTCAACCTGGGCCTTGGCCTGGTCTTCCTGTTCATCGCTAGCCTGTTTTGGCAGCATATCAAGTTGAGCTTTTGCTGCTTTAAGGGCAGCTTTAGCCTGGGCAACTTGTGTTTGAAGGACTTCTTTGTCCAGGGAAAGGAGCACATCCTCTTCATTAACTTTATCTCCTTCCTTAACCTGGATAGTGCTCACCTGTCCTGGGATTTCAAATGCCTGGGCTAAATAACTTGATGGTACAACTCTACCTTCTGCATTAATTGTGATAACAGCTGTCTCTATTGCTGACATTGTTGGAGTAGACTCAACAGGAGCCAGGTATTGTTGGTACCCCAGGTAACCAAGAAAAGACATGAGAACAACGACAACAAGACCAAAAATAACTCGTTTACTATTCATACTTAATGTACTCCTCAGACTTCTCCCATACCGGCAATAATTGGCTGCCGGGATGCTCGAATTGCCGGGATAAGCGCAGAAATTTGAGAGACAACCAGGGCAATAATCACACTGCTGATAATTGCGCGCGTTGAGAGCTGCATAGTTAATTCATAGTCCGTTAAATGACGGACGACAACAATGAACATTCGGGCTAGAACAATTCCCAAACCAAGACCCAGGATTCCCCCGATAGCACCCAAGGCGGCAGCTTCAGCCAGGATCATTTTACGAAGTTGGGAGCGAGTCATACCAATACTCCGCAGCATGGATATCTCGCGCCGGCGTTCCATAACGCTGATGGCCATGGTATTTACCACACCCATAGCTGAAACACTCACAACAATCAAGGCCAGAGTATCAAACATAACAAAGGAACGATCTGTGATCTCCAAAACGTCTTCCAGTAATTTTTCAACTACATTCACAGTGAGATTCAAACGGTCACCAAGCTTATTTTCAATGGAAAGTCCAACTTGCTCCGCATTATAATCCGATTCTAGAGACAAAAAGAAACGGTCTACATTATCAACGCCAAAGTATCGCTGAAGATCTGTCCAACTCCCATATGCCATCAGGCCATTGCCGCTGAAATCTAACACCACGCCTAATACTTCAAAGGCTTTAGTCCCGCGTGGAGTGTCCAACACCAGGTTATCCCCTACTTCTAAATTATAGCGTTCAGCCATACTGGTACTGATAAGCACCGTGTCTCCCTGGCTAAGCTGCCTGAAAACCACGGTTTGGGCATCTCTGGAAGGTTCCTCAAATAAAAACTGGCTTATCTGCCCTCGCGTTTCTGGATCGATGGCGATATATACTATTTCGTCTTCAACCTGCGCTCCGCTGGTCCAGACCTCGATCATGCGTTCCGGGCTTACTATATCTACTCCATCCAGTGCTCCCAGACGATGAGCAACGTTACTTTTCATCCGGGTTGGAGATTGTACGATTAAATCCCCACCGGTTATAGCTTCAGTACAGCGGCTTAGATCATATCGAAAACTGTCACCCAGGGATATTGTGCCAATATTCACTCCAATCCCCAACATCAATGTAGCAATGGTTAACAATGTCCTGCTTTGGGCTCGTGATAAATTTGCGGTTCCAAGAGATCCAACACGTCCGAACAATAATCGAATACCAGGTTTAATAATACCTGCCAGCCACTGGTCGACAATGGGCACGCTAAACGCTGCCCCGAGCAGGAACAGAATCGCAGCAATACTGACTATATTCCAGGCGACAGAATTCCTGAGGGGAAGATCGTTGAAAACAACCCAGCCTATGAACATCAGTCCAGGGCCAAACCTCCAGCTTTCTCTTCTCCAGGCAGTTCCCCCGATTTTTGCTTGAACTCCCAAAGCTTCCAGGGGGGAAATTTTTATCGCTTGAAGTGTCGGCCAAAAAGCGGAGACTGTGGTTACAATAAGCCCGATAAATAAGCTGCGCAGAAAGCCATCCAATGGCAATGACAGCGGGCCGACTTTTGTCCCTGCTGCAAATCCTACTGTAATGGACATACCTTGAGCCATTCCTATGCCCATAAGCAGTCCCAATCCAGATCCAATCAAGCTCAATAATCCAGCTTCGGTCAACATCAGGACCAATACTCCCTTCTTGGTCATTCCGATTGCTCGAAATAACCCAATTTCCCGGGTCCTTTCCGACACATTGATGGCAAAAGTGTTGTAAATAAGAAACCCACCGATAAACATGGCTACTGTGCT
>LGOV01005619.1_pt1 | contig 10282 bp, 8 predicted proteins | sample 469881 | NCBI WGS metagenome assembly LGOV01 (sample SAMN03857199, study PRJNA290197) | marine sediment metagenome | biome: marine cold seep biome; feature: cold seep; material: marine sediment; isolation source: sample #5579, elevator 3A push core 41 containing 12 cm of sediment... ...
ACTATGAGAAATCCAGGCTAGCGCTTTCGCGGTTAAAAACCCCATGCACTGGCCGAAAAAACTGTAGAGGCTACAATGTCGGAAAAATCCTTCAAAGCCGCACTTTTCTTACCTTTACTGTTTCAGTAAGAGGCTCTTTAGCATTCTCATCATAGATCTTTCTAAGGCGAGGTTCTTTAAATATTAGCTTCTCAATTTTATCTGAAAGTTGATCGATATTCTCACTGAGAGGTAACGAATATTGTGCAATTAAAGGGAATAAAGCTTTAGCGATTTCTGGGGCAGCTAACTTATAGCTTTTCCACCCTCCAGAAGGCCGGTGTTTTGTAAGCGCACCCTTGATTAGAGATCGTAGTAAAATATCCTTTTCATCTTTTTTTTCTTCCTTGGCCTGAGCTGCCTTGGCAGTGCGAATTTCGTAAGAGTTATCACGCACACTTATAAGTAGACGCCAAGCCGTGGCATGCTGATGAGCACAGGCAAAAGCCTTTATCATATCCATACCCTGCTCAAACAGCATTACATCTTGCCTCGTCCTAACAACATTCTTTTTAATTTTGTCCATATAAAATTGATATTTCACACAAGTATAAACAGCTTGTCGAAGAGCAATATCAAAGTGCTTGTCAATTTGCTCTTGTATTTTTTCTTTTCTTAATACAGGACGGATAATAACTTCCCAATCCTTTTTAGGGTCAATCTCACCGCTTCCAAGCTGATTGATAACATCATGGTATTGCTTCTCCCTATCGATAGCATCTACCTGCTCCTCAGGCTGACTATGAAGTAGATGATCGGCTAAATCACTAGCCTGCTTATCGATTATTGCCCATACATCAAATTGTTCCATTACTAGGCCCCATGAAAATACGGATACTAACTTAAAATCACTGTCAATAGATTTTCATAAATTAATTATGGATTTAGGAAGCTCTATTTTTAACCTGACAAGCGGATTACACAATGCACAGCGTAATCGCGTAGGAGTACTAATCGGCGATACTCGAAACCACTACTTGAGGACACTTCATGCGTCAACACAAAAATATCTCCTCATCGACTGAACCTCAGATGAAGGATATCCAACAAGCCTACACAAGTGTACATCGGCCCAAGAGGATGCTTCGTATAACAGACGTGATAGAAAAGACAAAGTTATCCAGATCAACAATTTACAGCAAAATTGATCCGAAATCTGATGCATTTGATCCAACGTTTCCAATTCAGGTTAAGCTGGGCGCGCGAGCTGTCGCGTGGTTGGAAGAGGAGATTGATACCTGGCTACAGCAACAGTTAATGATGAGGCATTGATCATAAAAAATATCTACTTGGGACCGCTCATTTTTAACTCTACCACGTGAGCGTTGACTAACTACAAGCTTAGACGCAGTGGCCTTCCTCATCCAACGGCGAAATACCTTGGCGACAGGTATACGGCCAAATGTCAGGTAGCGCCGTGGAAGGGCTACGCGTTTGCATATGCGGCCTGAGCCATTCTGACATCCCACTCTGGAGCTTTGCGTACAAAATAAAACTGAGCAGAGAATTACTCGAAATTGCCTTTGGCTATTGTGCATGCGATAACAGGCGTTAACCATGAATTACACGCGTGCCGCACTCCTGCCAACTGACAGGGGTAACATCAAGAAACAGGAGATTTCTGGTCATGCAGGCTAGTGACGATGCACTTTACCAAATAGTTGATGGCTCTAAACAGTTCTTGATTCCAATTTTCCAGCGCACCTACCGCTGGGGGGAGTCCAACTGTGAAGCACTGCTTAATGACATCATGAAGGTTGCTAATTCACCAGATGGCTATAACCACTTCATGGGGTCAGTTGTGCTTATCAGCAGTATGACCAGCCGTGCGGGCTTCAGCAGACAAGTCGTCATTGATGGCCAGCAGCGTTTGACTACTACCATGATTCTGACTTCTGCACTCCTAAAACAAGCGGAAAAGGTTGGTATCGATGAGCTAGATGGTGAACCGCTAGAATCCATCAGAGAGCAGTTTCTTGTAAATAGACACAAGAAGGGTGATGAGCGGTATAAGCTATTACTGACCAAGTCTGATAAGAGGACACTTTGTGAAGTTGTTGATGGAAATTTACCAGAAGACAAGACCAACCGAGTCTGGTTAAACCATGAATTTTTCTGCTCAAAACTAATCGGAGAGGAGGAGATCCTCAAGGCTGTTCGGGGCCTAAGAAAGCTCAAGGTAGTGGAAGTAACGCTACACCAAGGAATTGATGACCCCCAGTCAATATTTGAAAGCTTGAACTCAACGGGCGTGGGTCTAAGCCAAGCCGACTTGATTCGCAACTACGTACTGATGCGCCAAGATTACGATACTCAAACTAGGCTTTATCAGGGCTATTGGTATCCTATGGAACAGCTGTTTGGTAGCGAAGGAAGCTATCGCTTCGATCGTTTCATGCAAGATTTTCTAACATTGGAAACAGGCAGTAATGCTCTGTTGCGCTCCCAGGATGTATATAATGCCTTCAAGGAATGGTTCTCTGACCAGACTGAAAAACGCGATATAGAACAGGTTATTAAGCGGCTTCTAACGCTCGCCCGCTTTCATGCTGCCTTTATGTTTGGTACCGAAAAAGACAAAGCTTTGCGCGAAGCATTCAAGCGGTTGCGCTCGCTGGCAGAAGTAGCCTCCCCCGTCGTCATGCGGTTATATGAAACCTATGCGCCTGATGATAGTAGCCCTACATTGACTCAAGTAGAGTTCCTCAAAGCGATTAACTGCCTAGAAAGCTATCTTCTACGGCGCCAAGTATGTGGAATGCAAACGAGATCTCTTGGCAATATTTTTGCAACTCTTGCGCAGCAAGTTCAGTTCGATAACCCACTAATTACCCTCAAGGTTTCATTGGCTCGCTTCAAGCGTAATAGTCGCTTCCCTTCAGACACAGAATTTGATCAGGCACTAAAAAATCATGAGCTATACGGGCTGCGCATTCTTAAGTTCCTGCTCACTAACCTGGAGAATCGTGGCAGCAAGGAAGTAATCGATACCAGTAACTTCTCGGTTGAACATGTAATGCCGCAAAATCAAAAGCTGCGCATTGAATGGCGTGAGATGTTAGGAGACGACTGGAAAGATGTGCAGGAAAAATGGCTGCACCGTCTGGGTAACTTGACCTTGACTGGTTACAACAGTGAATACAGCGACAGCAGTTTCTCGGATAAGCAGACTATTAAAAATGGTTTCAAAGATAGTCCTTTGCGACTCAATCGCTATATTGCAGAGCAGGATATCTGGACTGAAAATCAGATAGAAGAACGCGGTCAGAAATTAGCAATCAAAGCTCTAAAAATCTGGAAACCTCTTGATGTTGAAGACAAGCTAGTCGCTGAATACGAGCTCAAGGATCGACAGGCCCGATCAAGGCAGCACGATCCCGAAAGTGTCCTTGGCAAACGGAACATGCCGCTATACGAGGCTCTCAAGGACATTGTAATGACATTAGGCGATGACATTACGCCAATTGTCAGTAAGAAGAATGTCACTTTTTATACCCTCAGTGGCTTCTTACAAATAGTGCCACGCTCTGGCTATTTGGGTCTCATCATGGCCGTTGAACAGGAAGAGCTGGATCCAGAGCTAGCTCAGGAGGTCGACTCTACCCACGAGTGGAGCTATATCCGGCACGGGAGTTTGTCCGGAGTCTATAGCTGGGTGGCTAAGAATGAACACATCAAACAGGTGCTCCCGGTCATCCAGCAGGCTTATGAGCAGGCTCTGTCTTGAAAGTATTAAGGTTTCAGCTAGTACTGATTACGATATGGCCTTCTATCTGCGCCATGATTTGGCCAAAACAATTATAGTTGTCTTGCATAGGTCGATTCCAGCTAGGAGTGAGCGTGTTTCCTAAGGTGGACACCAATAGTCGAGAATGGTGGCAATAATAACACCACTGTCCTTGGCTCCTTTGCGATGTGACAGAAGAATTGGGGAAATAATTAAGGGGAACGCATGCTGAATCGCGGATCGGAGTGGCGGAGGTGGGAGCCACATATCCATGCGCCCGGCACGGTCATGAACAACCAGTTCAGTGGGCCAAATGCTTGGGACGACTACCTCACAGCACTTGAACAGGCGACTCCGGTCATCGAGGCGATCGCGGTCACCGACTATTACATAACTGATGCCTATCAGAAAATTTTGGCATACCGAGATGAAGGTAGGCTTCCTAACACAAAGCTTATTTTCCCTAATGTGGAGTTGAGGCTCGATGTTGCGACTGCGAAGGGAGGCTTCGTCAATCTACACCTTTTTGTGAGTCCCGAAGATCCGCAGCACATTGATGAGTTGCAACGGATACTGTCGCGCTTGCAGTTAAACGTGATGCAGGATCGATTTGATTGTACGCGCGCCGATCTGATCAGACTGGGCAAGAAGGCTGACTCGAACATCACTGACGATGGTGCTGCACTTGCCTATGGTGCCAGCCAGTTCAAAGTCAACTTCCAGCGACTGCGCGAAGTATATGCTGAAAGCATTTGGGCGAGAAAGAACATACTGATTGGTGTAGCTGGTGGGGCGAGCGATGGAACATCGGGCGTCAGAGAGGCGGCCGACCAGACTATCCGGCGCGAGATCGAAGGGTTTGCCCATGTGATATTCGCTAGTAGCCAAGCACAGCGAGAATTTTGGCTGGGTCGCAAGCATTCTATGTCTGCCGATGGAGTTCGCAAGGTCTATGGCGGCCTAAAGCCCTGCCTTCATGGAAGCGATGCCCATAACCTAGAGAGTGTAGCCTCGCCGTTTGGGGATCGCTTCTCCTGGATCAAGGGCGGGCTTGAATTCGACTCATTGCGTCAAGCATGTATCGATCCTGCCGACCGAGTGCATGTTGGTAGCGAACCGCCAGCGACTGCAACGCCCTCGCAGGTGATTTCCGGAATCGAGGTTCTTGATGCACCATGGCTAAAGACGGCAGATATACCGCTCAATCCAGGGCTGATTGCTATTATCGGAGCTCGTGGATCTGGCAAAACGGCACTGGCGGACATGATCGCGGCTGGTTGCGACTCGATCTCGGACGAGACCTGGAACGCGAACGAATGGGCAAATCCATCCTTTCTCGTTCGGGCACGTCCAATTGTCGGAGATGCAAAGGTCAAGGTGAAGTGGGCGGCTGGAGATCCCGATATACGCGCTCTCGATGGTTCGGACGCCAACGGACCGTTCAGCTATGAACGCGTGCGGTATTTATCTCAGCAGTTTGTCGAAGAACTATGCTCATCCAATGGGCTAACAGACGGATTACTTCGGGAAATCGAGCGTGTGATTTTCGAGACTCATCCCGAAGATACCAGAGCTGGTGCGTTGAATTTTACCGAATTATTGGAGCAGCATGCTTCACGGCATCGCCTCGCTCGTGCGAGGGAAGCTGAAGCAGTCGCCCAGATTTCTGATCGCATCAGTACAGAGCTGGAGAAGGAGAAACTCGTCGCCAGTTACAACGCAGAGGTGGCTAAGAAAACGAAGCTGGTTGACGCCTATACAGCCGACCGCGCCAAGCTGGTATCAAAAGGCAGTGAAAAGAGAGCTCAAAGACATACGGAGCTGGCTGGTGCCGCCAACAAAATCCGAACACAGCTTCGTCAGTTTACGGGACAGCGACAGGCGTTTCTCGCCATGCAGGATGAAGTGAAAGACATGCGCCGCAACCAGGCACCCGAGGCGCTTCGGCATGCTCAGGCACGCCATGAGCATAGCGGAATGTCAGAAGACCAATGGGCTGCATTCCTGATCGACTATACGGGGCCAGTTGATGACGACCTCACCGGTTATGTGAAATGGGTCGATGGCGAGATCATCAAACTCAAGGGAACAGCACCGCCACAGGGAGATCCTAACACTGCCTATTTCACCGACGACACTGATCTCAGCACACTCACACAAGCGGTACTGGAAGCGGAAATGGCGCGGCTGGAGCAGCTGGTCAATGCCGACAAGGATGCGCAACGCCGCTATGCCGCGCTTTCCAAAAATATCGCGACCGAGACCACAGCGCTACAAACGTTGACGGAAAAGTTGAACGACGCCAAAGGAGCTAAGGACCGCGCTCGCCAACTGCAGAAAGATCGTGAGGCGGCGTATGGCAGAGCCTTCGATGCGCTCGTCGCTGAGCAATCTGTTCTGGAGGAGCTTTACGCTCCGTTGATGGCACGGCTTGCTGCATCTTCAGGAACATTGAAGAAGCTCTCGTTCTCAGTCGCGCGCATAGCTGACGTATCGCAATGGGCAGAGGCGGCAGAGGAAGTTCTTATTGATTTGAGAAAGGCCGGCGCCTTCCGTGGGAAAGGAATGCTTCAGCAAAAAGCTAATGAGGAGCTAAAAGCTGCTTGGGAAACCGGGGATTCTGGCGCTGTTATAGCGGCGATGGCGGAGTTCCGGCGGCTCTACCAGAACGATCTGCTGGACCATTCCCCCGTCGCGAGGACGAATCAAGCGGAGTTCCGCATATGGTCGAAACGCTTCGCTCAATGGCTGTACAGCACGGACCATATCGAGATCCGGTACAGTATCGACTATGACGGTGTGGATATTCGAAAGCTATCCCCTGGCACGCGCGGAATAGTCCTCCTGCTTCTTTACCTCGGTTTGGACGACAAAGATGACCGGCCGCTTCTCATTGACCAGCCGGAAGAGAACTTGGACCCGAAATCGGTCTTTGACGAGTTGGTGCAGCTATTTATTGAAGCCAAATCACACCGACAGGTGATCATGGTCACTCACAACGCGAACCTCGTTATCAATACCGACGCCGACCAGATCATCATCGCAGAGGCAGGACCACATCCCCATGAGGCGCTGCCACCCATTACCTACCTGGCTGGCGGTCTCGAAAACGCCGAAATCAGGAAAGAGGTATGCGAAATTCTGGAGGGTGGCGAGGCGGCGTTCCAAGAACGTGCGAGGCGGCTGCGTGTGAGATTGGATCGATGACCTGCCATGTCCAGATGATGGAATGGAAGGTTTCAGCTGCTTGCAACCATGGCGTGGCCCGCCTGGGCTTACTGCCGAGATACACCTTGTGGCGCCCAGCCTACAAAATTATACGGCTCGCAAGCAGCCAAAACCTAACCTAAGTTCTTTCCCTGTGTAGGCTTTCCAGGTCTTCAAGCCAGATTTTCTTGAAAGCTTGATGCAGGCCATTTTTTATTGGCTGTACCTTGTAAGAGCCTGAAGATTCAGTTCAGCAAATCCGCTCCATCACCATATACAGCCGGTGAGCCCCATACTCGCTGGCATAAACGGTTGGCTGAATTTTTCAGGAATCCTCAGAGATATCCCATCAAGCTATTGGTATGCATAAAAATTGGCAACCTGATGGTTTCTGGAGTAACAACTAGTGCAAAAAGAGTATGCGTCTAGGCGATTTATCGATCCATCTCAATAATGGGCTCAACTAATGCAGCAACCTTCATTATTGCTTGCTTGCGCTCTTTAAAGTAGTCATAACGGTCGTAGATACCTTCAACACCTTTCAGCTTGTGATTCAAACAGCGTTCAGCAACATGACCAGGCACCCCAGCTTCAGCTAGCAAGCTGCGGCAGGTACGTCTGAGGTCATGGACAGTAAATATCTGTGTCTCACCCATTTTATTCGCTGGCTGCTTCTTTTTTCCTGCCTCATGACCAAACTGCTTGGCAATGGCACGATTGAGCGTGTCTTTCCCCATAAAAGGCTGTTTGCTGCTTCGGCGATTCGGAAACACATAAGGGGAGCCACATGCACGTACATGCAGCTCCTCAAGCCATGTGACGGCAAGGCGCGGGAGCGGAATGATGAGCCCTGTTCCCGATTTACTGCGTTCACTGGGCAGCTTCCAACGCTGGTTTTCTAAATCGAATTCTGTCCACGGAGCTTCAATCAGCTCCGTTTTGCGAACTCCTAGCACGAGCAGCAAAGCGCAGGCTAAATAATTCTCACGGCTAAAGCTGTCGTTGTTATCTCTGAAGATTTTGAAGACGTGATGGAGCTCATCAATGCTAAGCGCTCTATCCCTGCTTTTCTCAACACCACCTGCGTCATTTACATTAAAAGCCGACGCTGGGTTATACGTCAGTAAGCCCAGTTTGATGGCATGATTAAACAGCTGCTTAAGATACATCAGGGTATCGTTAGCGATGGTAGGGCGCCCGCTTGCTGAGACCTTTCTGATGATGTCGCGAACATCCATCGGAGTAACGCTACCAACCGCCATGCTACCAAGAGACGGCGCGATCTCTTTGTTAAAAATTCGCTCAGGGATGCCCGGATGCTTCAGCCGCTTTATTAATTCTTTGTGCCAATCTAAAAACAGATCATCAACCGTGCGAATCGTGATTTGCTCTTCACGCTTACGAGCCTCGATGGGATCAACCCTTTCACGAATCAAAACCTGAGCTTCGACTGCCTTTGTGCGGGCTTCCGCTAACGGCACATGCGGGTATTTACCAAGTGTCAATTCTCGACGCTTACGGTTAAGCGTATAGCGCAGCATCCAGTAGGGGGATGCTCCCGTTTTAGGAATCATGAAATAAAGGCCATTGCCGTCGCTGTAGCGGCCTGGCTTGCCATCTTTCACAAGTGCTTGTACCCGCCGGGCTGTAAAGCTTCCCATCTGTCGAATTCCTTATCTTTGCGCCTGACCCCCCATAATTCATTGATTTTTAAAATATAAAAAATTAATAAAATTCACGCAACAATATGAAAAATATAAACTTTTAATTAAAAGTGGGGAGTATATGCGTATATATTACCTCATTTTGTGAGGATTAGCCCGACCAACTCCCCAATTTACTCCCCAATTTATGCTGGCTTTAGCTAGATATTGCTGGACAAAAATGGACAATAAATTATAAGAAAACAATAAAATCAATGTCTAATACACGATACTGGATTTAACTGGAAGTCACTCAATATTCTGAATCTGCTCCCGCATCTGCTCAATCAACACCTTCAACTCCACCGCGCAGCGGGTCGTCTCAGCGACCACGGATTTTGACGACAGCGTGTTGGCTTCGCGGTTGAGTTCCTGCATTAGGAAGTCCAAACGGCGGCCTTTGGGGCCTTTCTGGGCGAGCTGGTGGCTCACTTCTTCTATATGCGTGGTTAGGCGGTCTAGCTCTTCATCCACATCAGCTTTTTGCGCCACCAGTACCAGTTCGGCTTCCAGGCGCTGCGGGTCGAGTTCAGTTTTGGCAACCTCCAAGCGTTCCAGCAGTTGGGCGCGTTGGCGCTCCAGAATCTGCGGCAGTAGGCTGCGCACCGTGTCGACCTGTTCGCTTACCGCCGTCAGGCGGGTGGTGATCATCTCGGCAAGCTTTTCGCCTTCACGGGCACGGGCGTCAATCAGCTCATTCAGCGCCTGATCAAACAGCGTTTTGGCGGCGGCCTTTATAGCGTCTTGGTCGAGGTGTTGGGTTTCCATCACGCCGGGCTGGTTGAGTAGTGCAAGTGTGGTGGGCGGCACGGCACTGGGCACTTGCTGCTGAATGGCGGTTAGCGCATCAGCAATGGCGGCTAAGCGGACGCTGTTAACGGCGGGAGCTTGGGCAGTTTCGGCGCTCTCAAAGCGAACACTGCACTCGACTTTGCCACGGGCTAAACGGGTGCGCAGCGCTTCACGCAGCACTGGCTCTAAGTCACGCAGGCTTTCATGCAGGCGGAAGTGAGGCTCTAAATAGCGCTGGTTCACCGAGCGAATTTCCACCTGCAGCGTGCCAAACGGGGCAGCCTGCTCGGTGCGGGCAAAGGCGGTCATGCTGTGTACGCGGCTGGAAGTGGCCATATTTCATCCTGGTAGTGAATAACGGTTGCTCTAAATGGCTAGCCTATTCATTCGATTAAATAAGTGCTGTGCAAAAGAGCGCATCAAACACCCATTATTTCTGGCTGAACCTCTATGAGCAGTTGCGGATCCCGCGGTGGAGTATCAATCAGCTTGAAGACGCGGTCGATCATCTCGATCACATTTTGCCGAACCATCATCAAACGCGGATGAAAGGCAGCGGCAAGGGGATCCCAGTCAAAACAACCAAAAATAATGTCATCTAGATAATAGCCATTTAGCTGTAACCCGCGAACGATGCCCTCAAGAGAAATCGTGGAGTTGACGAACATAGCACTGGGCAGAGTAGAGCGATTACGCATGTATGTTTCCAGCGCAGCCTGGGCCTTATCGGCAGCATAATCGCAGGGGAGGATATTCTCTTCTGCCGTCGCCAGTCCCACTTCCTCTCTCGCTTGCTTGAAGCCGGCAATACGCT
>LGOV01024241.1_pt3 | contig 10275 bp, 20 predicted proteins | sample 469881 | NCBI WGS metagenome assembly LGOV01 (sample SAMN03857199, study PRJNA290197) | marine sediment metagenome | biome: marine cold seep biome; feature: cold seep; material: marine sediment; isolation source: sample #5579, elevator 3A push core 41 containing 12 cm of sediment... ...
CGTTCTGAATGGTCACATTCTCTGAGCCGATGAAAAACTGCGCCAAAACTGCAGGGAAAGTCAGGATCGATTGTGCAAAGATGATTGGGATCATGCCCGCCATGTTGACCATCAATGGCAACGTGCCTTTAACCGGCATAGACATGCGATTTCCCACACGCCGTCCCGGGTACATTACAGGCACATTCCGACGCCCTTCTTGAACATAAACAATGACAAAGATCGTTGATAGAGTTAGGAACACCAGGAAGATCGCCATAGGGATGACCTGCTCATAATCGCCGGTGAGCAGCTGGCCAACATTGCTCGGGATTCGGGTGACGATTCCAGAGAAAATGATCAACGAAAGTCCCTGATTCTTGATCCCGTATTCAGAGATAAGCTCTCCCAGCCAGATCGCGAACATCGTGCCCGCCGTCATTGTCAAGATAGTTGTCAATGTGGCCAGGTTTAATCCCAAAGGAGTATTGAGGATGCTCCCTCCCTGCCCAGTGGCGTACTGCTCGAAAAGCCGGATCTGACCTACAGCCTGCAGAGATGACATCGGCACCGCAAGATAATACGTCCATTTTTCCTGCCATTTGCGGGCTTCTCGGGGATCATCTTCCATGCGCCGCTGAAGCGCGGGGATGATGGGAACCAGAAGCTGCAGGATAATCTGCGCGGTGATGTAGGGGTAGACGCCCATGGCCAGGACAGAAAAGTTCGATACAGTTCCACCGGAAAGCAAATCTAATAGACCGAATAACGTCTGTCCTTGCCCAGAACCAGCCATCACACCTTCAATGGCTAAGCGGTTAATTCCCGGAACGGGAATGTGTGCCACAAATCGGTAGAGGATCAGCAGCAATATCGAAATCAGGATTCGATTACGAATATCCGATGATATGAATAGAAAGCGCCACGCAGAGCGTCGCATCCCTTACTCCTTTTGAGCCACTGAATTCAAACCTCTAGCAGCTCGACCGTTCCACCCGCAGCTTCAATCTTCTTCTTTGCCCCTTGAGTGATCCGATGTACCCGGATCTTCAACGGCACTTTGATCTCTCCGCGGCCTAATAAAACCACTGGCTTTCGCGCATTACGCAGGATGCCAGCTTCGACAAGGCTATCCGGGGTAACTTCGGCATCGGCTTTCAACTCCGACAGGTTATCGAGATTCACCTCATACCATACGATGCGATTGATATTGGTAAACCCTCTTTTGAATGGGAGACTGCGGTAGAAAGGCAGATTCCCACCCTGGTGATACAACTTCCCGCCGGACCCGGCGCGTGCACCATACCCCTTTACGCCGCGTCCCGCTGTTTTCCCTTGTCCAGCCGATATTCCCCGGCCGACCCGCTTGCGACGCTTTTTAGCGCCGTGGCGTGGTTGAAGATCGTGTAGTTTCATCGGTTGTTACTCCTCAACCTGTACCAGGTGCTGAATCTTCGTGATCATGCCGCGCAATGCTGGGTTGTCATTATGCTCGACCGTTTGACGCAGCCGGCGCAACCCGAGGGCGCGAACTGTTCGCTTTTGTCGCTCAGAATATCCGATCGGGCTCTTCACCAAAGTTATGCGCAAGGCTTTGCCCTTGCTTGCTCGTTTAGCCATCGCGCTCTCGCTCCCAGAAGGGCATTAGTTGACCCCGATCCTTACCCCGCTTTGCGGTCTCCTCTTCGATCCATTTAAGATCTAGGAGCCCTTTTATCGTCGCTCTGGCAACATTTAAGACATTCGCGCTGCCAAGAGACTTCGTAAGGATGTTTTGTACCCCTGCAGCCTGCAATACTGCGCGCACCGCACCACCAGCAATCACTCCTGTACCCGGAGACGCGGGCTTTAGCATGACAAGCGCACCACCGTGTTTCGAGTTAACTTGATGAGGTATTGTCGACCCCACAAGAGAGACCTGGCGCATATTCTTACGTGCTTTCTCGCCTGCTTTGCGAATGGCGTCCGGAACACCGCGCGCCTTTCCTACGCCAAGTCCCACCCGCCCCTTGTTATCACCCACAACAACGGTGACACGGAATGCAAAACGACGGCCACCCTTAACTACCTTAGCAACTCGGGAGATGTCAATTACTCGCTCGTCGAATTCATCACGATCGTCTTTACGATCCCGAAAGTTTTTTCTCACCGATCGCTCTCCTTATTCTTCAGAATTCAAGACCGGCTTCTCGAGCCGCCTCGGCTAGTGCCTTAATCCGACCGTGATAGCGGAAACCGCCACGGTCAAAGACAATTTCCTTAATGCCTTCTTTCTTCGCCTTTTTCGCCAGCTCCTGCCCTACTAATGCGGCCTGTTCTGTTTTGTTCAAACCCTTTAGCTTCGACCGAAGAGCCTGCTCTATGGTGGAGACCGCTGTAATTGTGTGTCCACGCTCATCATCGATGACTTGTGCGTAGATCTGGTTTAAGCTCCGGAAGACGTTCAAACGCGGACGTCCAGCGGTTCCCGAGACTTTTTTCCGCACCCGACCATGGCGTCGTATGCGCTTCTCATTTCTGCTTTCTTTCGCCATAATTACGCCATCACCTTACCGGCCTTACCGGCTTTACGACGGACATACTCACCCTTATAACGGATTCCCTTACCTTTGTAAGGTTCCGGTGGGCGAATCTTGCGGATGTCTGCGGCAACCCGGCCGACCAATTCTTTATCGATTCCCCTTACAATAATCGTTCGTGCGCGCGTGTCTACCTCGAATTCAATGCCTTCAAGAGGCGAGACGCGCACGGGATGGGAGAAACCAACGTACACGATGAGCTCCTTCCCTTCGAGCTCCGGTCGATAACCTACTCCTTCAATCTGAAGGTTTTTTTCAAATCCCTCGCTCACGCCCACAACCATATTGTTGATCAGGGAACGAGTAAGGCCGTGAAATGCGCGCATCCGCGGCGCGTCCGAAGGTTTCTCAACCGTGATAATCCCATCTTCAAGCTTGATTAACATCTCCGGTCGAAACTCCCTCGTCAGCTCACCCTTAGGACCTTTGACACGGACTTTTGTATTATTGATCTCTGCTTGTACGCCATCCGGGATGACGATTGGCATACGACCGATTCTCGACACTTCAACCTCCATCCTTCATCTTTCGAGGATTGCCTCCGCTCCATACTCACCCCAGATTATCCTTCTCTCGTTCCTGCCGAGTCCCATGGGGTTGGGAGAACTTCCTCGAATTGTGTGCATGATCTGGCACGCTTTTATGCTACCAGACCTCGCATAGCACCTCTCCGCCCACGCCAAGTTGACGAGCGCGAACTCCGGTTACTACACCTTTAGGTGTAGTTAGGATTGCGATTCCCAATCCCGATTGCACCCACGGAATCTCGCCCCGCCCGACATAAATACGGCGGCCAGGCTTACTCACTCGCTTCAATCCGGTGATTACCGGCTTTCTATCCCGGCGCTCACCAACATACTTGAGATTGATCCGCAGGGAATCCTGAGGTTTATCCTCAATAGGCACCTGTTCGAACCCATCGATAAACCCTTCCTCAACGAGGATTTTAGCTAGCGCTACTTTTATCTTAGAGCTCGGGATCGAAACGTTCTGATTCCCCGCCATTACGGCGTTACGGATCCGAGTTAAAAAATCAGCAATAGGATCTGAGATACTCATTAAAACCTCTCTCGATCAATTCTTACCAGGATGACTTCACGAGCCCTGGGATCTTACCTTCCAGCGCTTGTTCACGAAGGCAAATACGGCATAGCTGAAAACGTCGGTAATAACCACGCGGCCGACCACAAATGCGGCAGCGATTGCGCACCCGGACCTTATACTTCCTGCGGGTTTCCCGTATCGGCATGCATGTCTTAGCCATAAACCTCGCCTTTCCCAAAGGGCATTCCGAGTAATTGCAACAGTCGGTGCCCAAGCTCATCGTTCGGTGCCGTTGTGACAAACGTGACTTCAAAACCACGAACTTTGTCGATTTTGTCGTATGCGATCTCCGGAAAGATCAATTGCTCACGGATGCCTACTGTGTAGTTGCCCCGCCCATCAAAACTGTTGGGGGATACACCACGAAAGTCACGTGTGCGCGGCATCGCAACGTTGACCAACCGATCGAAGAAAGACCACATACGTTCCCCTCGAAGGGTTACCTTTACGCCGATCGAACTCCCCTCGCGCAGTTTGAAGTTCGCAATGCTCTTGCGTGCTTTGGTCACAACAGGCTGTTGGCCGGTGATTATCGTCATATCGCCGATTGCAGCGTCAAGAGCCTTCGCGTTGTCAATCGCCTCACCGACACCGACATTTACAACGATCTTTTCAATCTTTGGAACCATCATCGGGTTCTCAAGACTGAATTCCTTCATCAGCGTCGGGAGAATTTCCTTTTCGAATCGTTCTTTTAGATGATGTGCCATTCCGTTATGGCTCCCTCTTCCTTTTAGGCATCGACGACCGCGTCACACTTCTTGCAGAACCGTTGAGCTTTGCCCTCTACCCGCCTAATTCCGATGCGTGTCGGCTGGTTACACTTCGGGCAGATCAACGATACGTTCGATATGTGGATCGGCGCTTCGAATTGAATAATTCCAGGGTTCATTGTCCGCCCACCAGCCTGAACCTGCCGCTGATGTTTCTTGCGGATGTTAACACCCTGAACGACTACCCTCGCCTTAGTGGGTAAGATACGGATCACCTCTCCCTGTGTGCCCTTATCTCGACCACTCATAATCTTCACTTGGTCCCCTCGTTTGATTCTTAACGTCTGAGCCACCGCAACAAGCCTCCTATAGGACTTCCGGCGCAAGAGAAACAATCTTCGTGAACCCCTTCTCGCGCAACTCTCTGGCTACTGGACCAAAGATGCGAGTTCCCTTGGGGTTCCTGCCGTCGGTGTCCAGAATTACTACGGCATTGTCATCGAAGCGAATGTAGGAACCATCATCTCGGCGGTACTCTTTTTTCGTCCTGACAATCACTGCTCGGACAATGTCACTCTTACTCACCGCTCCATGCGGAGTCGCCGTTTTAATCGTTCCAACAATAATATCGCCTACTCGGCCATAGCGTTTTTTTGAGCCGCCGAGGACTCGGATAACGAGCAGTTCCCGGCCGCCTGTATTATCAGCCACTTTGAGACGGCTTTCTTGCTGGATCATGCTTCCGCCTCCACGTCCACTTCATCCTGTGTTTCCACAGCGCTCACACTGGCTTCTAACTCGCTCTGGCGTTGAAGAATCTCCTCCACCACCCAGCGTTTCCGCTTCGAGATTGGGCGGCTCTCGATCATTTTCACCTGGTCCCCAATGTGACAACCCAGTTCATCATGGACAAGATAATTTTTATTAGTGCGGAGCACCTTCCCATAAAGTGGATGTCGGGAGCTGCGGTCAATCCGTACGGTCACTGTCTTCTCAGATTTTATTCGTGTGACCACACCAATCAAGCGGCGTCGCGTATTGGTCATTTTTCACTTCCTTCGCTCTCGAGTTCTAGTTCTCGTTCATGCAATATCGTCGCAAGTCTCGCTATCTCCTTGCGGGCGATGTTCAAACGAGTGTGATCTGTCAATTGCCCTGTCGTAAACCGAAAGCGCAGCTTGAAGTAATCCTCTCGAGCATCGTCGAGATAGGTTTGAATTTTTTCAGTGGATGCTTTCCGGATTTCTGCCGTCTTCATCGCTTATCCCCTCCCAAGTGAATCACGCGAGGTGAACTTGGTTTTAATCGAGAGTTTATGCGTGGCCAAGCGCATCGCTTCCTTGGCCGCTTCTTCGTCCAAACCAGATAGTTCAAACATGATTCTTCCCGGCTTTACAACTGCCACCCAATGATCGACAGCGCCCTTCCCTTTTCCCATGCGTGTCTCGGCTGCTTTCTGCGTCACTGGTTTATCGGGGAAAATCCGAATCCATACTTTCCCACGCCGGCGCATAAATCGCACCAACGCCCTTCGGGCAGCCTCGATTTGACGCGCAGTCACCCAACCGGGTTCGAGCGCTTGCAAGCCATAATCGCCGAAAGTGACTTCCGTCCCGCGGCTTGCTTTCCCTTTCATTCGCCCGCGCATTTGCTTTCTATGTTTAGATCGCTTTGGCATCAACATCGCCACACCTCATCGCTCAGGAAATGAGACATCTCACTCGCTGACGTACACATCCATCGCTTCCGACTCTTCTAAAGCTTCCGGTAATATCTCGCCTTTATAAATCCAAACCTTGACCCCAATTCGGCCGTAGGTTGTCAGCGCCTCAGCACGTGCGAAATCTATGTCCGCTCGCAGCGTTTGCGCTGGAACACGTCCCTCACGCATCCACTCACGGCGAGCCATTTCATTGCCGCCTAATCGGCCCGAGCACATAACCTTAATGCCCTCAGCCCCTTGCCTCATTGTTTGCCCGATTGCCCGCTGCATCGCCCGGCGATGGCTGATGCGTCGCTCAAGCTGATTGGCGATGTTCTCTGCCACCAGGCGAGCATCGAGATCAGGTTCTTTGATTTCTGAAATATCGAGCTTTACGGTTGTGCCTGTCAACTCCTGAATCATGCGCCGCAGTTCCTTCACGTTCGCACCCTTCCGGCCGATGACAATCCCCGGCCGAGCAGTGTGAATGATGATCTGGACGCTGTTCGGGAAGCGCTCGATTTCAATTTTCGAAATGCCCGCCCGCGGCGTGGCTTTGAATATCACATTACGAATCTCACGATCCTCGTGCAATTGATCTGCATATTTATCTGGCGTTGCAAACCAACGGGAGTCCCAGGTTTTATTGATCTTCAGACGAAAACCTACTGGATGGACTTTGCGCCCCATACTAACTCCTTTCGCTCAAATCCCTACTGTTCTCCCCACCACGAGCTGGAAGTTATCTCAACGAGATTGCCTCCCGCTCAGTGGTCAGGCTTAAGTTCTTCTCAGACTGCCTCAGCCTCGCGCTCGCGGAGGATGACGCTAATATGTGAAGAGCGTCGCAACAATGGCTTGAACCGTCCGCGTGCGCCGAAGCGCCTCCAACGGCGCGTAGGGCCAACGTCAGCAAAAATGGTGTGCACAAAGAGATCATCTCTACTAAGGCCCATGTTCTCCTCGGCGTTCGCCACTGCGGAGCGAAGCAGTTTATAAACCGGTTTGGCTGCACCTTTCTGCTCAAACCGCAATGCGCTCATCGCCTCAACGACATTCATGCCGCGTACAAGATCGATGACCAGCCGCACTTTCTGCGGTGATATCGGGACATATCGAACTTTCGCGCGCACATCGACAGGATCTATCATGCTTCTTCCCTCGTGTGAGTGGTCCTGTCTCTACCAACGTGTCCTCGAAAAGTCCTGGTGGGCGCGAATTCCCCCAGCTTATGGCCAACCATATTCTCGGTGATGTAGATCGGCACATGGCGCCGACCATCATGCACGGCGAGTGTATGACCGACCATTTGCGGGAAGATGGTGCTCGCCCGACTCCACGTTCGGATGACGGTCTTATCGCCACGCTCGTTCATCTCTTCAACTTTTCTTAGTAACTTCGGGTCAATAAAGGGACCCTTTTTCAATGATCTAGACATTCTTCTTCGCCTCCACCGTCTATGATTTGAAAAGCTAACGGCGACGCTTTGATCGGTGACGGATAATGTATTTCTCCGTGCGTTTATTCTGGCGTGTCTTCTTACCCAACGTTGGCTTACCCCACGGACTTTTCGGCCCGGGCAAACCTATCGGGGATCTTCCCTCGCCGCCACCATGAGGGTGATCGCGCGGGCTCATCGCCGATCCACGCACTGCGGGCCGGAACCCCCTATGACGCTTACGCCCGGCCTTCCCCAATTTAATGTTGCCATGATCAGGGTTGCCGACTTCTCCAACGGTTGCGTAGCATGCCTGGCGAACTCTGCGTACTTCGCCTGATGGCAGACGGACTGCCGCATAGGCGCCCTCTTTACCCAGCAACTGTGCTGAGGTGCCTGCGGATCTCACCATCTGGCCGCCACGCCCTTCGCTCAGCTCGATGTTGTGAATGGTCGTTCCCAAAGGGATGCTCGCTAGCGGTAGACTGTTCCCCGGGCGAATTTCCACCTTGGGACCCGCAAGCACAGTATCGCCGACTTGCAATCCCAAAGGCGCGAGGATGTATCGTTTCTCGCCATCGTTATAGTGAAGAAGTGCCAGGCGGGCAGAGCGATTGGGATCATATTCAATCGCAGCCACCCGAGCCGCTATTTCCCGCTTATCCCGCTTGAAGTCGACCTTGCGAATATGGCGTTTATGCCCGCCTCCGCGATGTCTAACTGTGATTCGACCCGTATTGTTTCGCCCTGCATAGCGTTTCCTGGCGATCAGAAGCGAGGCCTCAGGCTTCGTCTTCGTGATCTCCTCAAATGTATGTCCGCTCATTCCCCGGCGACCGGGTGATGTGGGTTTATATTTTTTTACCGGCATTAAAGAACCCCTTCGAACACATCAATGTTGTCCCCTGGCTTCAGGGTAACAATCGCTTTCTTGTATCCGCCTCGCCGCACTTGGCGTCGGCGGTTCCGCAAACTACGCGCCACCTTTTGAGGTCGATTTATTACATTCACGCGCAGGACCGTTACATCAAACATCGCCTCAACCGCTTCTTTGATCTGCTGCTTATTAGCTTTCGAGCCAACTTCAAAAGTGAATTGATTCAGATTACTGCTCTGAAAGTTCGTCTTCTCTGTAATAAGCGGGCGACGCAGGATATCGTAAATTGTTGTCATCTCGACACTCCTCAGCTGCCCAGATACGACTGGATCACATCCAGCACGTCCAGCGGCATCACCAGCCGCTCGTATCCCAGCAAATCGCGAATATTCAAGTAATTAGCTCGCAATGTTTTAACTTTCTGCAGGTTGCGCGCCGACAACTCAACATTGGTATTTTCGCCCGGCAGGATGATTAATGTGCTTGACTGTCCGGCGATTCGATTGATCACCTCTATCATTTCCTTCGTCTTCGGCGCAGCCATTGAGAACTTATCAAGCACGATGATCTCATTTTGAGCAGCTTTAACCGACAGTGCAGAGCACAAAGCCGCCCGGCGCATTTTTCGGGGCATTTTCTTGCTGTAATCACGCGGCCGAGGCGTATGGGCTCCCCCACCGCCAACCCAGATTGGCGAACGACGTGATCCATGGCGCGCTCGCCCTGTGCCTTTTTGACGCCAGGGTTTCGCACCACCGCCACGGACTTCGCCCCGCGACTTGGTCTTGTGGGTCCCCAACCGAGCATTGGCAAGCTGTCGAACGAGTGCCTGATGCATCAGATCACGCTTGATCGGCGCTTCAAAGATCTGCGGAGGGAGCTCCGTGGTATCTATCTTCTTTCCTTTAATGTCAATAACGTCTACTTTCATCGCTCGCTCCGGAGGACCTATTGCTTACGTACTTCTTTGATCATGACGACGCTGCCCCGAGCACCCGGCACACTTCCACGGACACCGAGTAAATTACGCTCAGGATCAATCAATTCCACGCGAATGTTCTGCGATGTCACCCTTGCTGTGCCCATGTGTCCCGGCATTTTCTTCCCCTTAAAAACTCGACCGGGGGTTGAGCCTGCGCCCGCTGATCCGGGGGCACGTTCGCGATCAGACTGGCCATGCGTCTTGGGTCCCCTGTGAAATCTATGTCGTTTAATACCGCCGGCAAACCCCTTGCCTTTGCTGATGCCGGTGATGTCCACAAAATCCCCAACCTGAAAAACGTCTACCTTGAGCTGATCCCCTTCTTTCAGATCTTCAACCGATTTCACCCGGAATTCACGCAGATAGCGCAGCGGCGGCAAATCGTTCTTCTTCAGATGACCTAATTGACCACCTGAGAGGTGCTTGGGTTTGGCTTCGCCAAAACCGAGCTGAACGGCTTTATAGTGATCGCGTTTTGGGTGGCGAATGATCGTGACATAACAAGGCCCAGCTTCGATTAGCGTAACCGGGACAATATTGCCCGATTCATCGAAAACCTGGGTCATGCCGACTTTCTTGCCAATAAGCCCTTTCATTCTCTCTCTCCTATTTCAAATTCCTTGACGGGACTGTCAGCCAGGGCTTGGCTGCATCATCCCCGATCACCGTGTAGTAAACCGCCAGGGAAAGGAAGCTCGGATTGGTGTTCCATTCGCCCGTCCGGCTCTTACACGGCCACTTTATTACTCGTGCACCCAAAGATTCTTCTGTTCTCCGGGGCACTCAAAATCAATTGTTAAATCTTAATCTCAATATCTACACCGGCTGGAAGATTCAAACGCATTAGTGTATCGATCGTCTTTGTATCTGGCTCCATGACATCAATTAAGCGCTTGTGAGT
>LGOV01040876.1_pt1 | contig 10258 bp, 6 predicted proteins | sample 469881 | NCBI WGS metagenome assembly LGOV01 (sample SAMN03857199, study PRJNA290197) | marine sediment metagenome | biome: marine cold seep biome; feature: cold seep; material: marine sediment; isolation source: sample #5579, elevator 3A push core 41 containing 12 cm of sediment... ...
AAAATACTAATTAATGGCAAGTGTTTTGATTGATTTACAATAATCAAAGTGATATTATAAACTTAAAGATTACGTAAGACCAAAAAAGATCTAATAAATGAGAATAAATCATGGATAGAGATATTAAGAGGAGGAGTATTTTGACAATAAATATAGGAATTTGTGATGACTGTCGAGAACAAATTAGACTTATCGAACGGCAGCTTAAAAAAATGGATAATGTTAACATTAACAGTGTTTTGTCATCAGACAGTCCAGATGTTTTTCTAGATAAATTGGAATATTTTGAACCTGACATCTTGTTTTTAGACATTGAAATTGGTAATGTTTCTGGTATTGATATTGCAGAAAAAGTAAAACTGAAATATCCACATCTTATTATTATTTTTATAACAGGACACGAAAAATATGCGATACAAGCTTTCCAATTAAGAGCGTTTCATTATTTATTAAAGCCCATTACAGAGGTTAAGTTTAAAATGGTGGTTAAAGATGCAGTAGATGTATTGGAAAAGCAGAGAAATAGTAGTATAAGTAAATTGTTTGTTATCCGTAAGAGAGGGGAAGTGCTTTCCTTAAAGTATGGAGAAATTTTATATTTTGAGAAAACAGGTCGAAAAATTAAAGTACATTTAAAAGATCATTTTATTGAATACAATGGTAATTTTAACGAATTGTTAAATGAAATAGATAATGGTTTCTTTATTCGGTGTCATCAAGGATATATTGCTAATATCTCTAAAATTATTGGATTTAAAGAAAAACGATTACTTATGAATGATTGTATGGATTTGCCTGTTAGCCGTTCGTATATGGAAAAAGTTAGGTTAACATTAGCAAACAAATTATTTAATGATAAGGCTTTAATATGAGATATTATTTTGATTTATTAATTGGAGACCAAGAGTATTTTAGTTTTGAATATAGAGCGTTCAATATAATTATGTTATTGGCCATGATTGTTACATTATTTGGTGCAATAATAGATATTCTATTATATGATTTATTTATAAATATATTTTTTTTATTAGTATGGTTAGTTCTTTTTTTGATGTCCAGATTAAAAGGAAAATATAATAGTGCAGTAATAGTTTCGGTTCTTTTTTTAGTATATGTTTTTATTCCTATCAATTGGATTATAAGTGGAGGCTTAGATGACTGTATTCCGTATTATACTATGGTTTGCACAGTGACTTTATGTATGTTATTAAAAGGTAAAGTGAGACTTTTTTTATCGGGATCGATGGTTGTTGTTGTAGCAGTACTTATTTATTATGATGTTGTTGTTCGTGGTGTAATTTCAGATTGTAATATATTCGTTTTAGGTATTTCCGAAAAAGGGTTACACTTTTTGGTTGCTTTAATCTCTATAATTTTTATAATGACTGAATACACAAATCTTTACGTGCGCGAAAAAGCTCGTAACAAAGAATATTCTCTGGTAATAGAAGAACAGAATAAACAGCAAATCTATTATATGAAAAATCTTGAAGAAATAATATACAAGCTTAGAGCTGAGCGTCATGACTATAATAATCATTTAGGTGTTGTTTATAGTTTATTGGAAATGGAAGATGTTGATAGTGCGCGATTATATACGACTCAATTAGTTGAAAAAGTAGAAGAGTATCAAAATGTTGTGATGATAGAATATCCAATGATAAAAGCAATGTTGAATTATAAGCTATCTGTTTTTAAGGAAAATGATATTGAACTAAAATTGAATATTAAAGTTCCGCCAAATCTTGAACTTAACTCTTATGATTTTACCGTTATTTTGGGTAATTTATTTGACAATGCTTTTGAAGCAAATATGAAGCTAGGTAATGAAGAACGTTACTTTGATATGAAGTTAGAATATAACCCTAACTATTTTGTAATTAAAATTGGTAACCCTGTTAATAGGAAACTAAATAATAGAAATTTTAAAACGACAAAATCTTATGAAGATAATCATGGGTTTGGATTAAAAAATATAGAATATTTAGTAAATAAACATAATGGTTATATGAAGGTGCTACAAGATGAGAAAAGATTTGAGGTTCACATTGCTTTGTTAATTGAATAAAGTTGTTAATTTAATAAAAAACATGTTGTTTATGTCGTTTCGCGCGTCGAATAGGACAGTAGCATGTTTTTTTTGTGCAAAAAAGATATAGTTATGGTGTAGATAGTAAACTTAAGTAGGCAGTATCATTTAGACTATGAGAAAAAGAAAGGATGAAAAAATAATTATATCTAGTGGAGCAATCGAGCGGGAGGATATTAAATGAAAAAACGCTTCACGCTGATTTACTACTTGCAGGAATCACACAACTTATTACTGTTGTTCTCGCGAATAAGATAAATAAACATCAACATATTAGGAGTCTTAAACCACTTATTGCTTAACAATTTCAAAAAAAATTAAATTCTTTTGAAAAACAGTGTACCTTCTTTTTTAAATTAGTTTTGCAATTACCTATTAAATGGGAAAAAGAGATGAATATATTTAACCAGAAAGCAAGTATATACCGCAAATTTGTTTTAAAAAGAAATTATAAAAATATGAGGAGGAAATTATGAAAAAAATATTGTTTTTAGTAATATTACTAGGGTGCATTATGAGCTTGGGTATTGTATCTTATGCAGCAGAGTATAATGACCCTGCTACAGGAGCGATGCTAATTTATACTGAATCAGGTGGCGAAATAACCATTACTGATTGTAATCTTGATGCAAGTGGTGTACTTACTATCCCCGCTAGCATAGATAGTAAGCCTGTAACAAGTATAGGGCAATTTGCATTTTCTAGTTGTATATACTTAACGGAAGTAAAAATACCAGATAGTGTAACAAATATAGGTATGAATGCATTTTCTAGTTGTACATCATTAACAGAATTAATAATACCAAATGATTTAACAAGCATAGCAGAATATACATTTGCTGGCTCGGGATTAACGGAAATAACTATACCAAATAGTGTAACAAACATAGGTGGCTGGGCGTTTGATTCGTGTACGAACCTTAGTAATGTATATTGCGGAGATGATAGTGTAGCTAATTCGGCTCCAATTTTTCAAGCTTATACAACTGTAAATACAAAAGAATTCCAAGCAACGTTTTTTAGTAATGGCGGTTATGGATATGGAGAACATACATATCAATTGGTTAGTACTGGTGAGAATGTGACGGCACCTACCGAAAATCCTGTTAGAGATGGATATACTTTTAATGAGTGGCATATTGGTCCAAATACTGCTACTTTCCCTGATACTATAACAGATAATTTTATATACGATGCTACATGGACACTAAAAACATACGAGATTGCATATAATAATATGGACAATGCTATAAATATTGGTAATGTACCAACAACGTATAATATTGAAACAAGTAATATCCTCTTAGGTATACCAACAAAAGAAGGATTTACATTTGATGGTTGGTTTACTGATAGTGCCTTTAATCACGGTACTTCAGGCGTAACTCAAGGTACAACTGGAGATATAACATTTTATGCTAAGTGGGTATTTTCTAATGTAGCCATTGATTCAGGTATTGTAGCTGGTAATTTACAAACTACAATAGAATCCATGGGAGTGAGTGATCCTACGACAATAACAGAACTTCATGTTTCTGGAGGTGGCGCATTTAATGATGCTGATATTGCATATATTAATACCCTTGTTAATCTTGAAATATTAGATGTAGATACATCAGTAACGGTTGGAGACGTAGGTGATAGTTTTTGTTCTTCTGAAGACACAACTAATTTTGATAATTTAGAAGAAGTGACATTTCCTGCAACTACATTTGGGGAATCTGCATTTTATTATTGCGTTTCTTTGACAGATGTCAATCTACCTAATGCAACTACACTTGGATATGAACCATTAAATGGTTGCGAGGAATTAATCAATGTATCCTTACCTAAAGCAACAACACTTGGAAGTTATGCATTTTATGGATGTATTGAACTAGTAAGTATAAGCTTGCCAGAAGTAACTACGTTTGAGGGTTATGCATTTTGGTGTTGTTCTAATTTAGAAAGTATTAGCTTGCTAGAAGTAACTGAATTTGGAGATTATAAGACATTTTATGAGAGTGCTGGTTTAGAAACATTAGTATTAGGTAGTACGATTCCTACTGGTAGTTTTTGGGATGGTTTAAATACTGATAGAGAAGTCAAAGTACCATCAAGTTCAGTTGCAATTGTTTATGATAATGCAGATACATCTGAAGCTGGCAAGTGGAAAGGGTTTAGTATTGTAGCACCTGCAGATTGTGATGTTGTCTATTATTCTAATGGTGCCACAGGTGGTAGTGTGCCAGTAGATGCAACTTCACCATATATATTAGATGCAACTGTAACTGTCCTAGAGAATACGAATAGTCTAGTTAAAAAAGGATATGAAATAACTAGCTGGAATACAGATGCAGATGGTAGCGGGATAGGTTTTGATGCAAATGGATTAGATACATTTGTGATAAGAGGTGATGCGGAATTTTATGCACAGTGGTCGCCTGTTAATCTTGCAGGTTCAGTATCTATATTAGGAGTAGCTAAGTACGGTAATGAACTAACAGCGGATGTAAGTGAAATAAATAATACAGGTACACTAAGTTATCAGTGGAAACGTGGAACTGCAAATATAGGTACTAACTCTAATAAATACACAGTAGTTGAAACTGATATTGCTCAAAGTATTACAGTAGAAGTAACATCAGATGTGCAAACAAATGACTTAACAAGTGCAGGCGTAACACCAACGGTTGCAGAGCAAAATACACCAACCACGCCAACAATGGCAAGTAATACATCAACAAGCATTATGCTTAATGCAGTAACTGGTTGTGAATACTCTAGTGATGATTCTAGTTGGCAATCAGAATTATTATTTGATGGACTCTCTGAAAATACAAGTTATACTTTATATCAAAGATTAAAGAGCACATCAACTCATAATGCATCTGATAGTTCATCAGCAAGTTTTTCTACACTTGCAAAAATTGTAAGTAGTATAGAAATTACAAGAGAGCCCATTACAACGGATTATATAGCAGGCGAAATACTAGATTTAACTGGTATTGTTGTAAAAATTAACTATGATGACAGCACTAGTGCAATAAAAAACAAAGACGAGGTGACATCCAGTATTGCTAATGGAGAAACGCTTGCAGTTAGTGATGGTGGAAATATAACAATAACTTATGGTGGTCAGACAGATGCATTTACCATAGCAGTTGTGGCAAGAGTAGATGCACAAACACCTAGTATTACTACTAATTTAACCGATTATTCAGGAACAAGGGGAGATACGATAACTCTTAATGCAGCATCTACAGTCACTGATACTGGGACTATATCATATCAGTGGTATAGCTGTGACAATGTAAACAAAGCAAATCCACAAACATTAGGAACAAATACCACATTAGATATAACACAGGCAGGCGAAACATTCTATTATTGCACAGTAACTAACACTAATACATCTGTAAACGGAACACAAATTGTATTAGTTGATACAAATGTTGCGAAAATTACAATTTCAGCACCAGCATTCACTGGAACAGTAACTTTTAGTAATGTTAGTCCAGTATTTGGCGAAACAGTAACGGCAAACATAACAGACGATAATAGTGATACTGATAACTTTAGCTATCAGTGGTATAGAGACACAAGTGCAATAGCAAATGCAACAAATAATACTTATATAATCGTTGTCGATGATATTACTGAGTATATAAAAGTAGAAGTGTCAGCAGATGACTGTATAGGTATAAAAGAAGGTACAACATGGGTAGTACAAAAAGCAGATGCTATCATTACTCCCCAACCTGTGACTACTGCAAGTGCAATAACCTATAATGAAGTTGTTGTAGTAATGCAAAATGGAGTAGAATTTGCTTGTGTTTTAGATGGAGCTATACTTAATACTAATACATTATGGCAAACATCAACATCATTTACAGGATTAGCACCAGAAACAGACTATGACTTATATGCAAGAGCCAAAGAAACAGGTACTCATAAAGTTTCTAATTCTACAACTAAGGCGGATATAAGAACTACACAGGCGCCACCTAATGCATTTTTAGGAAGTCTAACAATTGATGGTAATGCTATATATGGTGAAATATTAACTGCAAGTGTATCGCAAACTACTAATAATCTAGGAACTTTAACATATAAGTGGAAAGCAGATGGAATTGATATTGCTGATGCAACATCCAATACTTTTGTGATAACTGAAGATGAAATAGGAAGTACAATCGCTGTAGAAGTAAGTGATAGTGATACAGGCAGTGGCGTTAGAGACGGCATTATTGAAAGTTTGGTTACTGCTACAGTAGATAAACAAACATTATCTACGCCAACTGCACCAACAAAACAATCAAGTACAACTTCAAACATTATACTTTCTCCAACGAGTGGATATGAGTATAAAATAGATGGAGGTACATGGCAATCTAGCAATGTATTTAGTAGTTTAACATCTAGCACAAGCTATACATTTTCACAAAGGGTACAAGGCACAAATACTACCTATGAATCGCAAGAAAGTGTTGCTGCTACTATTTCTACAACAACACAAAGTTCAGGTGGAGGTGGTTCTTCATCATCAAGTAGATCTTCATCAAAATCAGTTGAGGGTGCAGTAACGATTTCAAACAGTGAAAAAGGAGATAATATAGCAATAACAGTTAAACAAGAGAATATAGAAGTTATATTCAGTGGTGAAAGTTTTGGTGATTTGAAGAATAATAGTGTTCAAGTTGAGATTGAAGAAGTTGATAAAAAAGACTTGAATTTACCTACTGAATTAGAAAAACAAATTGGAGACTTACCTATATTTGATATAAGTATATATGTAGATGGAAAGAAGGAACATTTTGAAAGTGATAAGCCAATAATTATTGAGATACCTGTTGATACTGATTTACAGAATCATAAAATAGTTGCTGTATATGTAGATGACGAGGGTAGTACAAAGATTATGGAAGGTGTGTTAGTAGATAGAGTAATGCGATTTACAACGTATCATCTTAGTAATTATGCATTAATGTATGTTGATAAGACTTTTGATGATATTGCTAACCACTGGGGAAAAGAAGCTGTTGAGGCACTAGCAAGTAGAGAAATTATTAATGGCAAATCCGAAGATATATTTGACCCAAGTGGGGAGATTACAAGAGCAGAATTTGCAACACTAATGGTAAGATATTTTGAATTATCATCTGATACACAAGAGAATTATACTGACGTTGATGACGATAAATGGTATGCAGACAATATTGCTATTGCAAAATCTAATGATATATTACCAAATATCTATGGTGATACATTTGAGCCTAATAAGGCAATAACACGTGAAGAAATGATGTATATACTTCATAAAGCAATGATTGTTAATTGGGAAAAATTAGATGATACAGGTATAACACTTGATAATTTTATAGATTCAGATAGTATTGCAGAATATGCACTAGAATCAGCTAAGTATTTGGTAAGTAGGGATATAATTCATGGTAATAATAATATGGTTAATCCTACTGGTTCATCAACACGAGCAGAGGTAGCTCAAATGATATATAACATGTTTATAAAACCAAATATTAAATAAGTCTTTAGGGATGAGGGAGGGCGTACAGTTAAAATGTATGCCCTCCCGTTTTTTATAAATAGGGGGATAATATAATGCTTCATTGTAAACTGAAGTTGAACTAATAAAAAAATCCATAGTGGATCAAACTGTAATATGATTAAATCACCATAAAATAATTATATACAGGAGGCTCACACTATGAATTACAATAATGATACACCATTTACCCGTAAGAATAAACATCTCAATGCTTTTGAGCGTGGTCAGATTCAATTATTGCACATTGAGGGACTTACACCCTATGCTATAGGCAAACGCCTTAACCGAGCATCAAATACGATTAGGGCTGAACTCCAGCGTGGCGCCGTAACACAGATTAAACAAAATAAAACGGTACAAATTTACTATCCAGATGCAGGTCAATTACGGTACGAAGAAAATCGAAAAAAGTGTGGAACCAAATTTAAGTTTCTTCAGTGTGAAGCCTTCTTAAAGCATGTAACAGAGCTATTTTTTGATAAAACTCAATCTTTGGATTCCATTTGTGGCGTAGCTCGATTACACAATAAATTCCCCGATAATTCGATGGAGTCTTACTTACCTGTAGATTTACGATTTATAATCACCAAATAATCTCAAATTAAAATATCCAATAAATTTATAAACTGTCATGTTATTTAATGCAACTTTCACTTTATTGTACCATTTTTATCACTTTATTTGTTCTAGTTTTTCTAAAAAAAATAGCACTTGATAGTTAGAATGTAGTTAATTAATAATAAAAAATACATAATTCAAGTATTGCTAAAATATATAAAAATTCTTGTACTAAGTTATTCAAAATGGTAAAATTTACTTAGTAAATTCTGTAAATAATAATATTTAACAGAAAGTTAAAAATGATTATTATAGAAATATGGAGTAATAGTAACCAAATTAGATTATGGAAGTTCAATATGTGGAAAGGTGAACAGTTCATTTGTTATTAAAGTAGTGTTCACGAACGTCGTGAATAAAATAGGCGTTATGTGACAGTATTAATCTGGTTATAATTAGTAATTTATTTATTTCTTCTGATATTATTAAAAGGAGTAATTTGATGAATCTTAAGAGAATTGTAATGTTGGTTTTTGCAGTTGTTATTGTTGTATATATATTGTTATGGATACCTACGGATTTTAACGTAAGCTATTTAGCAATGCAGATTCGACTCGGTAATTCTGAATATAATGAACCAATCAGTGTTGTACTTGATGGAGAAATTCGGAAGGATATTTTTTTTCATAAGTCATTTGTAGGTACTTTGAGTTTTGATGGAAGAAATATTCTTGACGACTATGATGATGTTGATGAGATTATAATTGATTTGACAGAGCAGGAATCTATTTTAGGTAGTGGCTTAATGATATCTCAGTTTGGTACACCCGTCACTAGGAGTGATTGGCCATGGATTGGTAACGTGAAATTCTCTGAATATATGAATAGTTTTGTGATAACTCTCGCAGAGGACGGGGGATGGACTGAGGAGAATGGGTTGATTATTGTAGGGCCAGCATCTACTCATAATGATGCACTATGTATATTTGACACAATGATGGAAGACGCACGTCGTTAACTCACAGTGTTATGAGAAATTCTTGGATTAGAGCATATAGAGATTATAATGGTTAAGACCTTATAGTTATTAGAGTCTTAGATGAGAGGAGATATACATAATGCAAATAAAAAATAATAATAGCATTCCTATGATAGACGCAATTAATAAAAGCTCGAGTAATATAAAATTGGAAATTAATAAAGAAGTTTTTGATAAAATATCTGAATTTATTATTAAAGACGAAGTGGTTATTTCTGATGAAGGTCAAAATCTTTTAGAGTCGTCATCTAAAAAAGATATGTTTGATCCAAGCAATATAAAAGTTTGCGAAAGTGATATTGACTTTGAAATAAAAAGGCAATTTTTTGATGAACTTATAGGTAATTTGTTTATTGATTTAGCTCTAGATTATAAAAATCAAATTACGAAATTGGTAGATTCTAAAGATAATGCTTTGAGTATTGAACGCTTGAATGAAGCTTACAAAAATTATACAGAAAATAATATTGATAGAATTGCTAATGATATTGATAGTTATTTTGATAAAGGGAGGGGTTTGAGTGATTTGTATTCTGAAGAGCCTTTAGATGATTTGTTTGATAAAGAAGTATTTAAAGACAATTTAAAAACTTTAATCATAGATACAAAGGATTATATTATGAATACTGATGAACCTTTTCAAGAGGATATTTTAGAAAAGTTAATGAGTGCTCCTAAGACTACTGAGCTTGAAAAAATGAATTTTAAAGATTTGAAAGTATTATATAATTTTATTATGGAACCAACAAAATTTGGGGAGTCTATAAATCAATATGATATTAATTCAGCAGAAAAGATAGCAAATAAGGAGAAAAATTTAAATAAAAGTATTATGACGTTAAATCTTTCTAGTAATATAAAAAATTCAATGTTTAAAGTTAATAGTAGAGTGAGTGATGGTATGCTAAAGCATATTGCTTTTACATATGAGAAAGAAATGTACACTCAAGAGATGGAAGTTTATAATCTTTTACTTCAGAACTTAATGAATAGAATTTGTAAAATTGGTTTATCTATACAAAGC
>LGOV01038835.1_pt1 | contig 10249 bp, 10 predicted proteins | sample 469881 | NCBI WGS metagenome assembly LGOV01 (sample SAMN03857199, study PRJNA290197) | marine sediment metagenome | biome: marine cold seep biome; feature: cold seep; material: marine sediment; isolation source: sample #5579, elevator 3A push core 41 containing 12 cm of sediment... ...
CTTTAAACCTAAGTGTATTATTTTTTAAATTCCAAATTATCATAAGTTTTAATTTATCATTAAAAATCTCAAAAAATATCTCGGATGAAGAGTTGTATTGTTTATTATTAAATTCAATCATAAAAAATTATATCTTATGGTTTCTTTAAACTTGCTTAGTTTACTTTAGTATACTAATGGAATTTTTAAAGCTTTATCTNNTTTTTATGTCTGGAAAATTAGCAATCATTTCATCATAAGTTGTATTATTTTTCAATGCATTTACTACTACATCCAAAGGTTCACTATAAATATCAGGTAAATCTATCTCATCTTCTTGTAACTCAAAGGCTAATTTTTCTTTTGGTGGAATAAATCGAGCATCAACACCAGCTTTATTTCCTCTTGCATCAACCCTATACCATCCATATTTTTTCAAATAAATCGCATTTAATCCATGTAAACAATAAACATCTTTTACATACTCTGAACAACTTAATCTTTGGTAACAAAAACCTGTGGGAATATTATTGGCTCTTAACAGTGCAGCTAGTAAAATACTTTTCGCATAACACCAACCGGTTTTATATTTTAGAACATCACTAGCTTTATAGGTTGTTATTTTATCTTTAAAATCACCACTATGGTTAATTTCATCTCGTACATATAAAAAGCAGGCGTTAGCAATATCTTCATCTAAAAACAATCCATCTGTTAACTTAGAAGATAAAGACTTGATAGATGCATGGGAATAATCTACAAGTTCACTTTCTTTTAAAAATTTATTCATTGTTTCTACCTTATACCTTCACTTCATGATTTATCTTGAGTATGACAATATAGCTAAGACTAGACCCAGATATAAACTCAAAGGAGAAAAGTATCTAGTGTCATATATTGCGAACTTTGTTGATTTTATCTTCTTAAAAAATCCAACCGCATTAAAATCACCAACGGCTCTTAGAATAAAAATAGAAGATATTATCCATCCAAAATAAATATAAAGACTATTCATATCGCCAAATCTAAGTATATATGCAACATAAGCAAAACTCATCAAAATAATGCCCACTAAAAAAGTTAAAAATTTACCGGGATTTATTAACTTTTTACCATCTTTTGTTGGAAGAGCAACACTTAGTCCAATTTTACCGCCAAATGACCAGTAAAAATGTAATATTGCGATAAGTATTAAAACTACTATTGTCACTATTGAAAGAAAATTCATCTTATTTAATTCTCCTGTTTGTAATCTTTTCTTTTTTTCTATAAAACAAACTCAACAATACAGGAAGCAAAACCAAGTCTAATACAAGTGCAATATTTAAAGCACTGACTGTTACTATAGCAAAATTAACATTTGGTATAAAACTGCTTACTCCAAAGATAGCAAATGTAAATGAGAGTATAAAAGTAGTTAAAATCATTGCATTTCCACTGTGACTGATAATATAGTCAATACTATCTTCAAAATTTCTAGTTTTTATTGCCTCGAAATATTTTGAGAAAAAATGTATAGTGTCATCAACTGCTATACCTAAAATAACAGCAGCAGAGATAGCGACTCCCAAGTCAATATTTATCTCCAAATAGCCCATAATTCCAGCGACTAAAAATATGGGAGCAATATTTGGAAATATAAATATCCATAGCATCTTTAAGTTTTTAAATATCCCAAACATAACTATTGCAACAATAAGTAAGGTAACACTAATAGAGGCAATAAGTGTATTAGTAACACTTGATTGCATATAAGCAAAAATGGCCGTTTGACCTTGGACATCAGCACTATAGCCTGTATTTTCACTCCACCAGTTTTTTATCCACTCTATCATCTGTAAATCTTTTGAAGTATCAACTAAATCTACATTAATTGAGAGTCTTAAAAACTGTTCTGTTGTATCTATTTGGTCATTTATCTCCATACCCTGAGGAAGGCTCATTGAGTAAAGAAGTAGATATTGAGCCACTAAAGATTGCTCTTGAGGTATGATGTTTTGTGAGGTTTTATTTAACACTTTTTGCATCTTGACAACTATATCTTTAAGTGAAGTTGTAAACCTTACATTTTTAAACTTATCTCTTAAATCATCTTCAAACTTTACAATTGCATTTAAAAATTTTGGATTTTTTACACCATCTATCTCTTTAGCATCTAGAATGATTTCATATATCATGGAACCAGTTAGATTTTTCTCTATAAAGTTACTTCCACTTCTTACAACTGTATCTTGAGAAAAATATTTAATTGAATTACTATCTACTTTTATATAGTTTAACCCATAAGCGATGAAAACAAAAGTAGCAAAAAAAACAACCGCTATTTTTTTGTCATTTCTAACTATAAATGCTCCATAGCCTTTTGTATGTAAAAGATTAAAAAACTTTATCGGTTTGACTTTATAATCATTGTTTAAAGTAAGCAATATAGCAGGTGCAATACTTATGCTTAGCAAAAAGGCAATTATTGCTCCAGATGTTACAGCTATGCCTAATGTTGATATAGGCTCAATTGCACTTAATCCGAGTGAGGAAAAACCGACAGCAGTTGTAAAGGATGTCAATCCGATAGGTAAAATATTTGTCTTTAGTGCAATTGTAACAGCCTCTTTATTTTTATGCCCTTTTATTTTATAGTAGATCCAAGCAAGGTAGAGATGCATAGCATCTGCTATGGCTATAGCAGTTATAAAAGATGGAATATTTACTGTAAAGTTATTTAGCTTATATCCAAGCAGCATCTGTATGCTTAATACACTCAAGAAGCTAAGAACAATAACAACAGACGGGATAAGAATACCTATAAAACTTCTAAAAAACAAAAACAAAAATGTTACCACAACTACAACTGCTAGAGGCATTAGAATCATTGCATCACTTTGTGAAATAGTTACAAGAGATGCTGTAATTGCAGGAGCACCAGTTATGTGAAATTTATAATTATTTTTTAATTCCTCTGCTTTCAATATTTCCTGAATTTTCTCCATTACATAGATATTTACCTCTTCATTTGCACCAGTGGAATTTGAAAGTCTAATAGCTAACATAGTTGTTTGTGCATCCTCAGAAATTAGCTGATTAAGGATTAAAGAATCTTGTAGAGCCATAAGCTTTTTGGCATCTAGGTTTTTACTTTCATATATAAAGTCTTCAACTATAATATCATCATCTTCACTTCTTATATACTGATAGTTCGTCAAACTATCAACACGTCTAACACCATCTATATTTTTAAATGCACTTGTTAAGTCTAAAATAGTCTTTATCGCCTTTGGAGTAAATATCCCAGATTCTTCTTTAAAGGCGACTATAAATGTATCGTCTCCACTAAAAATAGTTCTGAAGTTTTCATAATCTTTTAAGATTTTTGACTCTTTATCAAACCAAATTTTATAACTTCCCTCATAAACCATATCTTTTAAAGAGATTGATAGCAGTGCTACTATAAGTGTAATAAAAATAATAATTTTATATTTTTGTTTATCTAAAAAATCTATGTACCTATCCATCTTTCAAGCCCTTAAAATGTATATGTTAAACCAAGAATCACTCTTGTTGAATAGCCTAGCTTGTAAAGTAGCGTGTTTTGCTCGCTCAACACTTGCAAATATTGCGCATCTACTACTAAGTTATCTATCACTCTTGATTTTGCCTCTACTTTAAAAACTTTCTCTGTATTTTTAAGGTCATATAAAATGCCACCTTTTATCTCGGAATTTCGTGTATCTGTAAGATCTAACTTCAGTGCTAGAAAAATATCATCATTATAAATTTCAGATATATCAACATTCTTTATTTTTTCATCTTGCGCATAAAGATAGCTGTAATATTCCAAATAAAAACCTATATCTATATCCAAAATGTCATAAAAATTATTTTCCAAACCAAAAGAGAGTTGAGCATAATTGCTCATGTTTTCATCACTTATTACATCAGTATAACTGGCTTCACACTTTAATATAGTCTCTTTATAGATTAAGTTTGAGAGAAAAAGGAGTTTGTTCACTCTGTATGCATATTGAGATAAAGTTGTCTGATTCTTTGGTATAAAATATCTTTTGTTGTCATATCCGTGAAGTAATATAAGTTTTGTTTCACTCTCAAAACTCTTATCTGTAGCAAAGCTATACATTAAATGTAAAGTTGGAGTATCTCTCTCATCGCTATAACTCAACTCTTTATCATAATTACTTATAAATGAATATTTTACATCTTGTTCATAAAATTTCACACCAAATTCTAAAGAATCTTCATCAAAATACTTAGTTACATGCAAGCCTATAGAACCAAGCTTTGCACTGTTGTCAAAGGCATCAAGCAGATGGTTCTTTTGATTATAGACATCAGCAATATTGAAACCCTCTAACTCTCCCCAATATTTGATTATTTTACCAAGAGTAAAACTGTAATCTTTGTACTCTTTGGTAACAAACAACTCATTTAAAATAATATATCTTCGCTCTTTATACTCATTACTATAGAGATACTCAACAGTTGCGTCTGCTTTAAATATATCATTATGCAGTTTTAATTTTGAATTACCTTTAACAATGGTCTCATCTGAAAACTTATCATAATTTATATGTTTTATGGATAGGGAGGACTTATTCTCAAATGCATTTAAAAGCATCGCAAAAAGAAGCAAAAATAAGATTACTTTCATTTTAAAGCTCTTTTAGAAAACTCATTTTTGCTAAGATTTGCTTTTATCTTATCTTCATCCCAAGTTAGCGTGCTTGTTTTTTTGTTTTGAATATTGGACATCTTCATAATTTTTATACGGTAAACATCATCAATTTTTTTATATTCTAAAAATGAAACCTTTTTGAGTAACCTATTCTGCTTGTCATAATACTCTCCAAATTTTGCTAGATAAGTTGTCGTATCTATGAAAACAATCTGTTTAGAGTAACCGCTATTTTTATCTTTTGGAACTCTAGTTATCTTAAAGTACTCCTTAGCATCTATTATAATTTTTTTAGCATCACCTTGGTAAGAATAATTTTTATAATTTTGAGATGCTATGTCTTCGTAGGAAAATTCACTAGCCATAAATGAGCCTGATTTATTTCGTGAGCTTATTCGTTTTATGCGTTTAAGTGCTGGCATATAGAGCCACTGTTTATCATCTTTGGCAATTTGCTCAAAACTTAAAAGCTTAGTTCCTTTAATATCTTTGGGATATACAAATGTTAATATGGATCTGTCTCCTTTTTTATCTTCGAGTTTTTTAATCTCTAGTTTTCTTATATTTTGAACACCTTGGGCATTTTCCAAAATCATTGTAGTTTTAGAACTGCTGCTCTCATATCCTGAGATAACCGAGTATGATTTTTTTGCAACTTCTAGTGAGGTTTGAGCAAACAAGCCTACAAGCACAGTAGAAATCAATAGCATCTTTTTCATATTATAAAGCCTCTTTGTTTTTAAAGTAAACAATGTTAACATAAGAAAACTTAAATGTAAACAATGTTTACTTTGTTTTATGCTAGAATACTGTTATGATAAAAAAAGAATACCATCACGGAAACTTGAGAGAGGAGTTTTTAAACATTGCCTTTGACTTTATAGCAAAAGAAGACATTGACAAGCAGACTTTAAAAATTCTCTCAGAAGCAACTGGCACATCTCGCTCAGCAATATACAAACACTTTAAATCTAAAGATGCTCTTGTTGAAGAGATAATAGAGATAGGTTTTATAAAATTTGACAAGGCTACCTCTCCAGTACTTACAAACAAAGAAATACCACTAGTAGACAGGTTTTATAAAAGTGGAAAATTATACATAGAATTTGCAAAAGAAAATCCAAATCTTTATAGACTCCTATTTGGTAAGAAATATTCTCATATTAGAGATGAAATACTAAGCATAAAAGAGGATGACTGTAGTGGTTTTGGAGCATTAAAAGCAACAATCCAAGAGGGGCATAATAGTGGCATCTTAAAAAAAGACAGCTCATATAAGCAGACTATTATTATATGGTCATCACTTCATGGTTTGTCATCATTAATCATTGATGGTTTTATGGATGTAGAAGAGTTGTATGAGGAGTTGTATGATGATATGTTTGAAACATTATTGGCTGGTATTATTGCAAATAAAGTAAAACTTTTATCATCTTTACCCTTTGCTAAAAAAATCTTAAAGCCAAATAATGTATAAAAAACTCTATTCACAAATAACAGATGCACTTGTAAAAGATGGGGTCATAGTTATTAAAAATTCTTTAGATCCGAAGCTATGAACTGAGCTTTTAGATTACGCAAAAAATGAGCCTGATTTTAATAGAGCCTGTATCTCCGGTTCGAATGACTTACATCTAGATAGCAGTAAACGAAAAGACAAAACACATTGGCTAGATGATGACAGTCAGTCTCAAAGAACATTTTTAATTTTTGCAAACGGACTAAAAGNNGAGTTATATCTAGGACTCTCGTATTATGAAAGTCATTTTGCCATCTATGATAAGGATGATTTTTATGAGACTCACCTAGACTGTTTCAAAAACTTCAAAAATCGTATAGTAACCACTGTTTATTATCTTAATGATGAGTGGGGTGAAGATGATGGCGGTGAACTTATTGTTTATGATCAAAATAGTAACTTTTTAGAAAAAATAACGCCCGAAGCTAATACCTTAGTTGTATTTATGAGCGAGAAGTTTCCGCATGAAGTCTTACCGGCTAAGAGAAAAAGATATTCTATTGCCGGATGGTTTAGAGTGGATAAGNNTCTTTACCGTTTATCATACTCGAAATCAAGCCTTTTTCATCTTTGTTTTCAGCAACGATAACGCCTATTATATGAAGAGGTACAAAATACATAACGATATTAAAAGTGAATTCATGAATCTCTTTTATGTCGTGAGCTGTCTCTTTTAATAGTCCCAAGTCTTGGTAAAAATAAATTGAAAGGCCACTAGCCGCCATAAAAAGAAGAGTTGCATAGATGATATAGTAAGAAAGGTGAACAGCTTTTTTATGTAGCGTTAAAGAGCTAAAACTCTCTTTTTTGCTTGTATCAAAAAAATAAAGATAGATTCTAAAAATAATCAAAAAAGCCAAAGCATAACCTAAAATGATATGCCACTCCCACATTCCGGCTCGAACTGCTTTTGCTAAAACTTTCGCTTGTTCAGCTGTTATTTCTATACTTATTTCAGATAGTTTAGTCATTAATATTTCTGAGTTAGTTCTCCAACTCAAAAATGTTTTTCGTAAAAGTACAGTACCAAGCAGTCCTAAAACTACAGTTGCATGAAGCCAATGCCAGATTCTAAATTGAATTGAGTATTTCATTGAAATTCCTTTGTTTATGCTATTATATCACATATGAATTATAAAAAAATAGATAATATAAACACTCCTGATTTAGCGATATATCATAAGCTAAGAGATAACGCTTTTAGTGCAGACAACAGCTTTATAGCCGACAGCCCGAAAGTTGTAAATATACTTTTAGAGAGTGATATACAAATCAAAAGTATCTTAGCAACTAAAGAGTATTATGAAGAGTATGGGGATTTGATAGGAACAAAAAATATTCCTAATCTTTTTGTTGCAAGTAAAGAAGAGATGCAAGGTATCATCGGACATAAAATTCATCATAATTGTATGATGCATGGTGTCAGACCGCCAGAAAGTTCACTAGATGACTTAGGAGATAATATCCTGATGCTAGATGCTATAACTTCAACCGAAAATGTTGGTTCGATTGCCAGAAGTGCTGCAGCACTTGGAGTCGGTTCATATCTGCTTCCTAAGCAATCTCCACACCCTTATGCAAGACGAGCACTAAGAGTCTCCATGGGTTATGTAAGCAAGTTGAAAGTTCATGTTTATGAAGATATATTTCAAACACTAAATGCCCTTAAAGCGAATGGATATAAAATATTTGCAGCCGAAGTAACTCCAGATGCTGTGCTTTTATCGAAGGTCAAAGTTCCGCAAAAATGGGTACTTCTTATGGGGCATGAGGGTAAAGGTATATCACAAGAAGTGCTCAATGAATGTGATGAAATTATAAGTATAGAGATGTCTAGTGATGTTAAAAGTTTTAATGTAAGTGTTGCAGCATCTATTATGATGTATCAGTTTAGTGTTCTTCTAAAATAATATAGATATAATTGCATCTTAATAAAACAAAATAAAGGTATCACTATGGACGGCACGCAAAGAAAAAATATAAAACATGGTAAAAGTGTAGCCATCGTTCTAAAACAAGATCAAGATAGTGGACTTCTTACAGATGGTATAGTTCGCGATATACTAACAAAGTCACCTTCACATCCTCATGGTATTAAAGTACGTCTTATGAGTGGAGAAGTTGGACGAGTAAAGGAAATATACTAGTTATATCACGCAAAAGGAAGTAATTCATTTTACTACGCTAACGCTTGGTTCTCTTCGGCAGAGAGCCCATTGCACTTGTGCAATTTTATATTTTACAAGAAGTAAAATACAATTTAAAAAGAAAAATATATGAAATTTTCAAACCTTTCTCTTTCAAAAGAGATGCTTCACAATTTAAATGAAATTGGCTACAAAGAGATGACACCCATCCAAGCTGAGTCACTTCCATATATCCTTGATGGAAAAGATGTAATCGCTCAGGCAAAAACAGGAAGCGGTAAAACAGCTGCTTTTGGAATAGGATTGCTTACAAAGCTACAAGTAAAAAAGTTTAGAGTCCAGTCTCTAGTCCTTTGTCCGACTCGTGAACTGGCAGACCAGGTTGCAAAAGAGCTTCGTATGCTTGCACGCGCTACTCACAATGTTAAAATACTTACTCTTTGTGGTGGAGCAGCATTCGGCCCACAGCTTGGTTCACTTAGTCATGGTGCACATATCATCGTTGGTACTCCAGGGCGGATTTTAAAGCATCTAAAAAAAGAGACACTCTCTCTTGAAGACCTCGATATGCTTGTTCTTGATGAAGCAGACAGAATGTTAGATATGGGTTTTAGCGAAGAGATAAATGAAGTTTTATCATTTACTAAAAAGAGAAAACAGACACTTCTTTTCTCGGCTACATATACAGATGAAGTCATGGATATAAGTAAAAATCTTCAGCATGAAGCAGTTAGTGTAAAGACTATATCTACTGAAGTTGCGAACAATATAACTGAGAGGTTTTACGAAGTAGACAGTAATCAGAAAATGGATACCATCATAAATATTCTTAGTAATTTCAAACCTGAAAATGTAATCATTTTTACAAATACAAAGATAGATGCAAAAGAGCTGGCAGAGAACTTACAAAAGAAAAAGATAGATGCCTTGGCTATTCACGGTGACCTTGAACAGTATGAGAGAAATGATGTGTTAGTCCAATTTGCAAACAGAAGCTGTCCGGTTCTTATCGCTACTGATGTTGCAGCTCGTGGTATTGATATCAACGAATTAACACATGTTATTAATTTTAACCTACCCGATGAACCGGAAATCTATACACATCGAAGTGGTAGAACGGGTAGAGCAGGAAATAACGGTATCTCTGTAGCTATTATCAACACTAGAGAACTCGGAAAAATAAAACAGATTGAAAGAAAATCCGGTGTTCAATTTACTCAAAAATTGATTCCAACCGGAAAAGAAATTTGTCAAATACAACTCTTTTCATTGGTTGATAAAATTGGTGAAATAGAAGTTGATGATCAACAAATAGAACCCTTTTTACCCACTATTTATGAAAAATTAGGCGATTTAACCCGGGAAGATTTGATCAAGCATCTGGTTTCTGCCGAGTTTAATAGATTCCTATCGTATTATAAAAATTCGGTTGATTTGAATGTTTCAAACAAATCGCAATCACGAAGAAGTGCTGCAAATCACGCCAGACTTTTTATCAATATTGGCAAAAAAGATAAGCTCACCCCTGCTCGCTTACTGGGTTTGATCAACGAAAACTTAGAGGATCGCAATTTTGAAATTGGAAAAATTGATTTGTTTAAAACATTTTCATTTTTTGAAGTAGAAGAAACAATTGCTTCAAAACTAATTGATGCTCTGACAGGAAAAGAGTTCGAAGGACGTGATTTATCTCTAGAAATAGCTTCTGAAAAACCTTCAAGACGCAGGTCTAACGATGGAAAATCAAAAAAAAGAAGGGACTACAAATCGAATACTAGAAGTGAACGAAAAGGAAAGAGTCAAGGTCATCGAAAAGGAAGCAGTAAAAATCGTAAAAGTGGACGAAAAAAATGGTAAGATTTATTGTTTACTTAGCTTCGGTTCTATAAACCTATATTCAGAACCTGAGTTAAGAAT
>LGOV01050292.1_pt1 | contig 10247 bp, 7 predicted proteins | sample 469881 | NCBI WGS metagenome assembly LGOV01 (sample SAMN03857199, study PRJNA290197) | marine sediment metagenome | biome: marine cold seep biome; feature: cold seep; material: marine sediment; isolation source: sample #5579, elevator 3A push core 41 containing 12 cm of sediment... ...
TTAAAACTAGGAGGGTAAAAATGAAAATTTTATTTGCAACGTCTGAATGCGTGCCATTTATAAAAACTGGGGGATTGGCTGATGTAGCGGGATCTTTGCCTAAGGCACTTAAGGATAAAAATACTGATGTAAGAGTGGTTATGCCACTATATTCCGATATACCGGAAAAATACAGAAAAAAGATGAAGAAGGTCCATGAGTTTGATGTAGGTCTTAACTGGAGAACGCAGAAATGTGAAATCTTTAGTCTTGAAAACGACGGAATAGTTCATTATTTCCTGGGAAATGATTATTATTTTAACAGGAGTGGAATCTATGGATATTTCGACGATGGCGAAAGATTTCTTTTCTACTCAAAGGCAGTCCTAGAAATGCTACCCTATATAGATTATATTCCAGATGTAATGCACTGTAACGACTGGCATACAGCTATAATACCATACTTGACTAATACACACTACAGGCCTCACTATACAGACATGAGAACTGTACTTACAATACACAATATCAAGTATCAGGGGATTTACGGACGTGAAATCCTTTATGAAATTCTTAATTTGAAGCCTGAGGAAATAAATTTGGATTTTGAATTCAATGAAGCCATAAACATCATGAAGTCGGGTATTTACAATGCAGACTGGATTACTACAGTGTCTCCATCATATGCCAAGGAACTGGAATACGAATATTTTGGAGAAGGTTTGGAAGGTATAATAAGTGTAAACAGGCACAAGATGACAGGTATAATTAATGGAATAGACTATGATGTACAAAATCCTGCAAAGGACAAGAATCTGTATGCCAACTATACCAGGTCGTATAACAAGAAGCTTGAAAACAAGGAAAAACTTCTGGAAGAACTTGGACTTGATTACGATGAGAACAGACCTGTAATAGGAATGATTACAAGGCTTGACGAGCTTAAGGGTATAGATTTGGTAATGGCTGTTGGCAAGGAAATAATGGAACGTGATGTTAATCTAGTTCTTTTGGGTACGGGTGATGCCATGTACGAGGATTATTTCAGATATCTTGAAAGTCAGTATCCTGGAAAGGTTTCAGCAAGGATAATGTTTGATTCAAAGGCTGCTTCAAGGATATATGCAGGAAGTGATATTATGCTCATGCCTTCAAGGGTTGAACCATGCGGGTTAAACCAGATAATTGCCCTTAAATACGGTACAGTACCTATTGTAAGGAATACTGGAGGACTTGGAGATACCATATTTGAATACGATGAAGTGGCAAATACTGGAAACGGATTCAAGTTTAATGACTACAACGCCCATGAAATGCTTTTTGAAATAGAAAAGGCAGTTGACCTTTATAAAAACGACAGCGATTCATGGAAGAAGCTTGTGGCCAATACATTCAAATGTAAGTACGACTGGAAGGCTTCCGCTAAGAAATATAAGGAAGTTTACAAAAATACGATGATCAGGCAGGAAGATGAAAATATTTTACAACTCACATGATGAGGAATACAAATCGCCCTTCGGTGCGGTTGGAACAGGTGAACAAATAGATATAAGGCTGAAGGTTGAAAAAAACCATGATCTTGGCTATACAATAGCTGTAATGATAAGGGGCGTTGATGTTGAATATGTCATGGAAGCGGAGAGGGAAGAAGGCGACTATATTGTGTACAAGGCTGAATTAGTTGCTCCCAACTACCCCTGCCTCATCTACTACTATTTCGCCATTACAGAAGGTGATGCAACCTATTATATAGGCAACTGCAGGGAAAAACTTGGTGGAGAGTGTTGTCTTTACTATGAGAATCCAGTACCCTATCAGATTACTGTTGCTTCAAGAAATATTAGAGTCCCCAAGTGGTACAAGGAAGGAATAATGTACCAGATTTATGTGGACAGATTCAGCATAGGCGGTGATGAAAACCTGTACGCAGGAAGGAAGGGTTTTGTCAAATACGAGGACTGGAATGATAAAAATAGGTATATCAAGGACGACAGCGGAGACGTACGTTTTTGGGATGTCTACGGAGGCAATCTCAGGGGAGTCATTGAAAAGATACCTTACCTGAGGAATCTGGGTGTATCCATACTTTATTTCAATCCAATATTCGAAGCAAACAGCAACCACAAATACGATACAGGTGACTATGAAAAGCTTGATTTCGGATACGGCAAGGATGAGGATTTCGAGGAACTTGTTGAGGAATGCAAAAAGAACGATATAAGCATAATCCTGGACGGAGTATTCAGCCATGTGGGAATGGACAGCAAGTATTTCAACAGGTTTGGCAGATATGAAAACACTGGAGCATTCCAGTCAAAGGATTCTGAATACTTTGACTGGTTCAGGTTCAAGGATTATCCCAATGAATATGAAAGCTGGTGGGGAAACAAGAGCCTTCCCAATGTGGAGGAGATGGATCCATCATACCTTGACTATATACTCAGGGGAGAAAACAGCATAGTGAAGCAGTGGATGAGAAAGGGAGTCAAGGGATGGCGTCTTGACGTTGCAGACGAGCTTCCCGATGAATTCATACAGATACTGAAGTCTGAAACACTAAAAGAGGATAAGGACAGCATAGTACTGGGAGAAGTTTGGGAGGATGCGTCAAACAAGGAAAGCTACAACAAGTTGAGGAAGTACTTCTACGGAGACGAGCTGGATTCCGTAATGAACTATCCCTTTAGAACAACCTTTACAGGTTTTGTCGCAGGTTATGTTGACGGAGAGACAGCCCTTAAGAGGATTATGTCAATTTATGAGAATTATCCAAGTAAGTATTTCTACTCATGCATGAATCTTATAGGAACCCATGATACAGTTAGAGCACTGACCTTTCTTGGGGATTCACCGGATGAAAGGTCCCTTGACGAGGATACAAGATACGGATATGTGCTGTCGGAAGAACAGCGTAGTTTTGCTGTGAAAAGACTGAAGCTATTGTCCCTTGTTCAGGCTACATTTCCCGGAGTGCCATGTATATACTACGGCGATGAAGCAGGAATGGAAGGGTACAGCGATCCATATTGCAGGGGAACATATCCATGGGGTCGTGAAAATGAAGAGCTACTGTCCTGGTACAGGAAAATCTTCAAGTTTAGGGAAGGCTCCGAGGTGTTGAAAAGAGGCGCTTGGAAGCCTTATGCCTGTAAGGGTGATTTGTTTAGTTTTACTAGAACATTGGGTAGTGAAACCATTGTTGTTGCTATAAACAGGTCAGGAGAAGACAGGGTATTCAAACTTCCCGGTAGTGGATATGAAGACATTCTTACGGGAGAAGAATTGGATAGAAAAACGAAGATACAAGGTTTTGGATTTATTTTAGCCATTTGCTGTTGACTGAGTTAGCAAAAGCGCATATTCTATTTGTATAGGAAACAAAGGCAGCCGCAGGTATGTATAAGACATTCTGCGGCTTTTGTATCTTGATGTACAGACATATATGCTTATTAAGATATATATGTGGAGAAGACAGAGGTTATGGAAAAATTAAAAATACTTTGGAAATTCATGAAAAACAATAGAAGAAGATATGTGCTATCCATGTTGGCCATGGGAATAGGTGTTGCCTTTTCTCTGTTCATTCCTGTGGTGATTCAGACAGTGGTGGATTCATTCATCGGAAATCTTCCAATTGGAAACAGGATGATCAACTGGATGGTGGAGTTATTTGGAGGAATGGATTCTGTCGGAGACAAAATTTGGATTGGCGGACTGGCTGTTGTAGCATTGACGGGGCTTCAAGGGGTATTTCTTTTCAGGGCTAGAAAGGAATCTGCAGTAGCTTCAGAAAACATAGCAAAAAATATCAGGGAAGAGTTATACGACCATATTCAGCATCTTCCCTACGATTATCATAAAAACTCAGATACAGGGGATCTTATTCAGAGGTCAACCTCAGATGTTGAGACCATAAGGAGATTTTTGTCAGTACAATTAATGGAAGTGGGACGAGCTATATTTATGGTATCCATAGCACTTTATTTCATGTTGGGTCTCAGCCCTAAGATGACTGTGGCAGCCATGGTTATGACTCCTTTTATTTTTCTGTTTGCTCTTATATTTTTCAATGTGGTTCAGAAGGCCTTTAAGGTTTCAGACGAGACCGAGGCTGAAATGTCTTCGGTAATACAGGAAAATCTGAACGGTACAAGAGTAGTAAGGGCCTTTGCAAGAGAAAAGTATGAAATTGACAAGTTCAGGGAGAAAAACAGGAAATATGCAGACAAGACTTACAAGATGATAATTTATTTGGCATACTATTGGGGAATATCAGATTTTCTGTGTTTTATATCAATAGGTCTGGTCTTGGTAGCAGGAGCATATCATGCAAATATTGGTGAAATCACACTTGGAACAATAATAGTTTTCATTAATTATGAATATAGGCTCTTATGGCCCATAAGACAGTTGGGAAGGATACTTGCAGATCTTGGAAAGGCAATGGTTTCAGCTGAGAGGATTCAGGAAATTCTTGATGTTGAAAAGGAAACATTGAAAGCAAGAGAAACCAAGCCTGAGGTGAAGGGTGAAATAGTATTTGAAAATGTTAGTTTTTCATATCCAGACGATAGATCCAGGAAGGTTCTTGATGATGTATCCTTTACAGCTAAAAAGGGAGAAACCGTTGCAGTAATGGGGAAGACAGGTTCTGGTAAATCATCCTTGGTACATTTATTGGCAAGGCTTTACGACAAGGACGGAGGCAGGATACTAATCGACGGTGTGGAGATAGAAAACATAGAAAAGAAATGGCTGAGGAAAAACATAGGTCTTGTTCTACAGGAGCCCTTTCTCTTTTCAAAAACTATAATAGAAAATATAAACTTCGACTGTTCAAAGTCGAAAAAGGCTGTATTCAACGCAGCAAAGGTTGCATCTGTCCATGATGTAATCAAGGAATTTGACAAGGGTTATGAAACCATAGTTGGTGAAAAAGGAGTTACACTTTCAGGAGGACAGAAGCAGAGAGTGGCTATTGCTAGAACACTAATCAACGATTATCCAGTTCTTGTTTTCGATGATTCACTGAGTGCAGTTGATACGGAGACGGATATAGCAATAAGAAATGAACTTTTCAAGAGACGTAAGGGAATCACTATCGTTATAATATCCCACAGGATTGCATCCGTATATGATGCGGACAAGATTATAATACTTGAAGACGGAAAGGTGGAGGAAATGGGAAGCCATGAGGAGCTTATGGAACTTGGGGGATATTATAGTATGATTTGGAAGATGCAAATGGAGTCGAATATCTATTGAGGTATGCTCATGAAAATCATATAACTGTTCCCTGCAAATTGTAGCATTTAATTGATATTTGACGCAATGACTGGTAATAAAAGAGTATTTAAGGAGGTGACCACATGTCTACTGGAGTTGAAGAGAAGGATTATTCTAAGAAGCTTGATATTAAAATATGGAAGAAGATGGCCAGGTATTTATTAAGATACAAGAAGCTTACGGGTCTCTTGTTTTTCTTCATGGTGAATGTTGCCCTTGCTGATTCCATTTTTCCACAGATGACGAGAACCATCATAGATGATTATATAGTTCCCGGCAACTTTGAGGGCATAGGAAACTTCATTTTCAAGTTTGCACTATTGATGGTGTGGCAGGCCATCAATATTTTCATATTCATAGCAATTGCAGGAAAAATCGAGATGAATCTTACCTACGATATAAGGGAGGAAGCCTTTGAAAAGCTTCAGCTCTTGTCATTTTCATACTATGACAAGACTCCTGCAGGATGGATAATGGCAAGGATGACCTCTGATGTGAAGAGGCTTGGTGAAATCATCTCCTGGGGAATAGTGGACATAGTATGGGGAATGTCATTTATGATAATAATTGCAGCCTTCATGTTTGTATTCAATTGGAAGCTTGCTCTTATAACTATGTCTGTTATCCCAGTAATGGCAGTGTTCAGCATATATTTTCAGAAAAAGATACTGGGCTCTTACAGGATAGTAAGAAAGATAAATTCAAAGATTACAGGGTCCTTCAGCGAAGGTATTTCAGGTGCCGTCACTACGAAGGTACTGGTTGGAGAGGAAAAGAACCTTGAAGAGTTCACGTCCCTTACTGGTGAGATGAGATCTTCGTCAATAAAGGCTGCAATCTTTTCAGCAGTATTTCTACCCATAATCCTAGCCCTTTCAAGCATTTCAATGGGACTTATAATCTGGAGAGGTGGAATAGGAGCAATGGAGGGAACTCTAACCTATGGAACCCTTGTACTATTCATATCCTATGCAACCCAGTATTTTGAACCTATAAGGGAGATTGCCAGGGTACTTGCAGAATTCCAGCAGGCTCAGGCTTCTGCTGAAAGAGTTATATCTTTAATAAACGAAGATCCGGATATAACAGATGGTGAGGAGATACTAAAGAAATACGGTACAATACTTGATCCAAGAAAGGAAAATTGGGAGGATCTTCAAGGGGAGATTTCATTTAAGGATGTTTCCTTTAAATATGTAGAGGGGGAAGAGGTTCTTAAAAACTTCACCGTGAAGATAGAAAAGGGTGAAAAGATAGCGCTTGTGGGAGAAACAGGCTCGGGCAAGAGTACAATTGTCAATCTCATATGTAGATTCTATGAGCCTACAGCGGGAATAATTGAAATAGACGGCACCGACTATAGGGAAAGATCCTTGTCATGGCTTCATGAAAACATAGGATATGTTCTTCAATCGCCACACCTTTTCAGTGGAACCATCGAGGACAATATAAGGTATGGTAAGCTTGAAGCAACAATGGAAGAAATTATTGAGGCTGCAAAGCTTGTAAACGCCCATGAATTTATCATGAAATTCCCTGAAGGGTATGGTACTGAAGTAGGTGAAGGTGGAGGAAAGCTTTCTACTGGAGAGAAGCAGCTCATATCCTTTGCAAGAGCTGTTATTGCAAAGCCAAGGATATTTGTACTTGACGAGGCAACTTCATCAATAGACACTCATACGGAGCAGAAAATTCAGGATGCCATAGAAAAGGTACTTGAAGGACGGACTGCCTTCATGATAGCCCACAGACTTTCCACAATAGTCAATTCCGACAGGATACTTGTAATTGAAAAGGGTGTGGTGGTAGAGGAAGGAACCCACCATGATCTTATGGATATGAAGGGACATTACTATAAACTTTACATGAATCAATTCAAGGAAAACAGACTCGACAGGGAATTTGCCTGAGAAGGAATTGTTTATCGATGGATTATCGATGTATGATTTGTATAATTAAGCTTACGGTATCCAGTTGGAATCGCGGATAACCAGCAATTTATTGAAATTAACGGAGGCCCGGACAATATTACTGCCGGAGTGAATATATGGAAAATAAAAATTATATAGTTACAGAAAAAGAGATTTGGGATGGAAGGATTGATTCTGTGGATAACTTTCATGCATTCAGGTGGCATCAGTGGATAACTGTCTGCGATTTGAATGATGATGTCAACATGCCGTCAAATGTCGAAGGTATAGGATTTATAGGATTCTGCTCCGATGAAGGAGTAAGGAAAAATCTTGGAAGGACCGGTACTGCAAACGGACCAGACAGCATAAGGGAGCAGCTCAGCAATTTGCCCTGTTATTTCAACAGGGATTTCAAGCTTTACGACTTCGGCAATATTTTCTGTCAAGACCTGGAGCTTGAGGACTGTCAAAAGCTTCTAGCCGACGGAGTCGACAGGATAATAAAGACAGGTCTTTACCCCGTGGTACTAGGAGGCGGTCATGATATAGCTTACGGCCACTACAGCGGTCTTTTCAGTCATTATTATGATGGAAATGACGACCCGGGAATTGGAATAGTTAATTTTGACGCTCATCTTGATATGAGACCTTATCCAAAGGGAAGCAGCTCAGGAACGATGTTCAGGCAAATTGGAGACTTCCTGAAAAAGATGGACTATGAATTTAATTATCTTTGTCTTGGAGTACAGAAAAGGGGAAATACAATTGATCTTTTCAGAACAGCCAAGGAATATGGAGCAAAATATATCTATGCCAGGGATATCCTTGACAGGGACCTTTGGGGTATCCTTGAGGATATTGACAATTTCATCAACAAATCTGACAAAATATACATGACAATCTGCGCAGATGTGTTTTCATCGGGATTTGCTCCCGGAGTCAGTGCAGCACAGCCTCTTGGCCTTGAGCCTGAGAAGGTCATAAAAATCATGAAGTATATAATAAAATCCGGCAAGACTGTAAGCTTTGACATTGCCGAGGTTTCACCAAGATTCGATCAGGACCACATAACTGCAAGACTTGCTTCTACTCTTATATTTGCAGTAGTAAACTCTGTAGCCGAACTTAAAGGAATGGATGAAAGTGTGTAAAAATTACATAAGAAAACCAGACGAAATTTATTAATTCTTGTCTGGTTTTTAGCAATTGTTAGGAATTATTATAGTTTGAAATATAGATTATGAATTTACTATACTACTTAGTATCGCTGCTCATAGTCATGCCGTAAAGGATATGTTCCTTCATATATTTCTTTGCGGCTTTTTTATCTCCAGATTTTATAGCTTCAAATATTTTTTTATGGTGTTCCAGTACTACTTCAGAAGCTTCAGGGTTATTCTTTGTTTGCTCATATCCACCTATGATACCGTCATTTATTACTGGTACTATTCTTTGTAGAATGGGATTTTTTGTTGCTTTTGCTATTTCATTATGAAATTCTATATCTGCTTCCGTATGGTTTTCTCCCTTAGATATGAGTTCAGAAACTTTTTCCAAAGCCTTTTCGATACATTCCAGTTCTTTTTCCGATCTTCTTTCAGCTGCATATTCTGCCATTTCAGGCTCAACAAGAAGTCTTACTTCAAAAAAGTGAAGAAGAAGATTGTCATCATCTATAAAAGTAACTCCAAGAGGATCTTTTGTTATACCAGGCTTATCACTTACAAAGGTTCCCGTTCCTCTTCGTATTACGAGAATATTTGATGAAACCAGTATCTTTATTGCCTCTCTCAATGTAGTGCGTGCTACACTTAATGATTCACAAAGCTTAAGTTCATTTGGAAGCTTGTCTCCCGGTTTTAATTCCTTGTCAATAATCATCTGTTTTATTTCCAATGCCACCTTGTGTGACAGTATTTTCTTATCAAACATAATTTACTCCTCTAATTCTTTTCAAAATATGATTATATCATAATCAATTCGTATTTTCCCTAAAATCGATTATATATTAGCTGACAAAATATAGTAACCATATGATAGGGATACCAGTAAGGGATATTGTCAATACTAGATAAAAAAGGGCCATAGAATAAACTACAGCCCTTTTAAGTGGAGAATTAATGAAAAAAATTTAATGTTATTGGTATTTCATTTTGACAACAGGTATGTTGTCTGACAACTAACTAAATCATACATCCATAGTATTGAATTGTCAAGGATAATAATTTTACTCCATATTATTTATTTGAAGAGATACTAAAAATCTTGCTTTTTGAAATGAATTATTGTATTATGGACATAAGACGTCAGACAACTGATGAATATAATGAAAACATTTGCAGAGGTGAATTATGAAAAGAATGGAAATTATACAAAAAATGGTTGAATCAGGAGTAGTTGCAGTAATTAGAGCAGAATCTAAGGAACAGGGTATAAAGATAATAGAAGCGGTAAAAGCCGGTGGAATAAAGGCTCTTGAGATTACAATGACTGTACCTGGAGCCATAGACATAATAAAGGAACTATCAGAAGTGTACAAGGATGAGGATGTAATCATAGGAGCAGGTACTGTACTTGATCCTGAAACTGCAAGAGCTTGTATACTTGCTGGAGCAAAATACATAGTAAGTCCAAGTCTTAATCCTGAAACAGTTAAGCTTTGTAATAGATACAGAGTACCTGTAATGCCTGGAGTAATGACTATGAAGGAAGCACTTGAAGCACTTGAACTTGGAGCAGAAGTGATAAAGGTGTTCCCGGGAAATGCATTCGGACCATCAATAATTAAAGCATTCAAGGGACCTATTCCTCAAGGAAATTATATGCCTACAGGTGGAGTTAACTTAGGAAATGTTAAGGACTGGATAGAAGCTGGTGCAGTAGCAGTAGGAACTGGTGGAGACCTTACAAAGGGTGCAAAGACTGGGGACTATGAGCTTGTAACTGAGACTGCTAAGAAATTTATTGAGGCAGTGAAGGAAGCAAGAGCAAGCAAATAATTAAAATTGAACTCACGGAGGAAATTATAATGAAAAAAGTAGTAACCATGGGAGAAATAATGTTGAGATT
>LGOV01035640.1_pt3 | contig 10237 bp, 10 predicted proteins | sample 469881 | NCBI WGS metagenome assembly LGOV01 (sample SAMN03857199, study PRJNA290197) | marine sediment metagenome | biome: marine cold seep biome; feature: cold seep; material: marine sediment; isolation source: sample #5579, elevator 3A push core 41 containing 12 cm of sediment... ...
TCTGAAATAGCTAAAACTATTGAAGGGACTAGGGAAGTTACATCTTCATTAGAAAAAGAAAAAGATGAACTGGCTTTAGTTATTGATAGAGAAAAAGCCTCTTTTTATGGCCTTACAAGCGCTAATATCTCTCACTATATTAGAGATATTACTAGAGGAACAACTTTAACAAATTATAAAANNTAATGGCGAAGAAGTCAAAATAAAAATTATTGGCGATGAATCTATACAAGGAGATATTTCTAAACTTAGACAACTTAAAATTGAAACACCTTATGGTCTTATAAGTTTAGATGAGTTATCTTCAAGTTTAAAAATTATTAAAAGTCCTATAACAATAACAAGGTCTAATCAAGCTAGAATAGTAACAATTTCTATGAGTACATTTGGAAGAGATTTAGAAAGTGTTTCATTAGATATTGAAAATGAATTAAAAAAAATTACATTACCTGATGGTTACTCTTATAAAATTGGAGGACAAAAAGAAGATCTTCAAGATGCATTTGGATCATTAGGACAAGCTTTAATTTTAGCAATTCTTTTAGTATATATGATAATGGCNNCTTACAGGAAGTTTATTTGCACTATTTATTACTAATAGATTAATAAATGTTCCCGCTATCATTGGTGTCATAATGCTCGCTGGAATCGTTGTTAATAATGCAATAGTACTTGTTGATTATATCAATACTCTTAGAAAAAAAGGAAGTACCTTAAAAGAATCAGTTGTTGAGGCATCAAGAGTTAGACTTCGTCCAATTCTTATGACTACACTTACAACAATTCTTGGGTTAATTCCTATGTCACTTGGAATTGGTGAAGGTGCAGAAACCACAGCTCCACTTGCTACTGTGGTTATTGGTGGTCTATTATTTTCAACTTTACTTACTATAGTTGTAATTCCTACAGTATATCTAATGTTTAATTTTAAAATCTTAAAAAAGGAGGAATCTCTTGAAAACCTTTAAAGATAAAGAAATTTTAATTTTTCAAGTTACTTGGGAACTCTTTTCAGAGAAAGGATTTTACGATATAAANNATAAGCGAAATTGCAAAAATCGCAGGTATAGGCAAAGGAACTGTTTATAGCTATTTTACCAGTAAAGAAGAACTCGTTCAAAAAATGATAATGTATACTCTTGAAAAAGCTCATAAGGAAATCATTGAAACTATATCTAAAGTAGATTCTCCTATTGAAAAGCTTAGACTTATAGGCAAAAATGATATTAATAGAAGAATGGATATCTTAAAAACTATGAAGATCATTCAAATGATAAATGATTTTGATAAAGAAAATATTAAAAAGAATGTATTTGAAATGATGAATAAAAGATTCATTATGATTGAAAATATAATGTCTGATGGAATTAAAAAAAATGTTATTCAAGTTGATAGCTCTATTAATAGTACTATACTCTATATTGGTACAATGAACAATGCTTTAATGATTAATAACTTCACTGATAATCTAGTAAATATGGAAGAAATTTTAGAATTTGTTATTAGTCTTTTAGAGAAAAGAAAAGAAATAAAACAAGGGAACTAAAAATTATTTTTAGTTCCCTTGTTTTTCTAACTATATCTTTTTTACAAATTCAGATTTTAAATACATGCCACCAAAGCCATCAATTTTACATTCAATATTATGACCACCCTCAGCATCATTAACTAATCTAATGTTTTTTACTTTAGTACCTCTTTTTAAATCTGATGAACTTCCTTTTACTTTTAGATTTTTGATTACCGTAATCGTATCCCCACTTTGTAAAACAGTTCCATTTGAATCTCTTACTACTAATTCGTCAGTATTATCTTCAACTTCATTAACCCATTCATAACCACACTCAGGACAAACAATAAGATTTCCATCTTCATAAGTATATTCTGAATCACATTTCGGACAATTTGGTATAGTTGCCATTTTATCTACCTCCAGTAAATTTTACTATGTAAAATGCTTATTTAATAATAAGCACATTAACTCCTACAAGTACAAATACTATCATAGTCTATTCACATTGTCAAAATACATATTTTTCAAATTAGCTCGCTAATTTCACACTCGAATCTTTATAATTTTTTATACTTTTATCCTTTTTCTCAGACCCATATGGCCATTTTTCAAAAAATATATATGCTATAGCCAATGATAAAACTTCTGCAAAAATAATTGCTCCCCATATACCATTTTCTCCAAATAATAATGGCAATATAAATATTCCGATTATAAGCGATACTAAACTTCTAATAATAGTAAGTCCGCCTGAAAGTACTGGTGAATTCACAGAAGTATAATATGTTGCAAAAGTTATATTCATTCCAGCAAATATATACGATATTCCAAAAAACTTTAAAATAAATGTAGATAATTCAATTGTTGAAGGCTCATTTATAAATATTCCCGCTATATTATCACCGAATATGAAAACAACTATGCATATAAAAACGCCTACAATTAAATTTGATTTCAATGACAATTTCCGAAATTCATTAACTCTAACAAGTTGATTAGCTCCGTAATTTACACTAACCAGCGATTGAATACTATCTGCAAATCCATAAAAAATACTTATAGCTAAACTCCCAACTTGAACTACTACAGCATAAGCAGCAATACCATCTAATCCAATTTTATCAATTATAATGATATTAAAAAGAAAACCCGATATAGCTCCTGATGCCATACTTAATAATTCAGATGATCCATTAAAAAACATTTGAAATATTTCACTTTTAATAAATACTGGTTTCTTAAATTTCCAATTAGATTTCATTATTAATAAATATAAAAGTATCACTGATGGGATAAGTTGTGACAACCCAGTTGCAAAAGCCGCTCCCATCATACCCATACTTAAATATATAATAAATACATAATCCAAAATAATATTAATTATAGTACCGACTGATACTGCAATAACCACAGCTATAGGTTTACCGTCAAGTTTTAAGAAAAAACCCATTGCAAAATTCAATAAAAACGGTATAAAAAATAAACCAAGTGTCATACTATAATCACTTATATAAGTTACAACATCCCCTGTTGCACCAATCCAAAATGCAAATGACTTCCCGAAAATTAATACCAGAATAGTTGAAATTCCCGCAATTATAAAAAGTAAAGACATAACAACATTAAAAAAATTATTACTTTTTTCTATATTTCCCTGCCCTTTATAAATTCCAGCTAAAGTTGTACCACCAATAGCCACCATAGTACTGACTCCTATTAACAACATAATTATTGGCATTACTAAAGTAATTGCCGATAACCCTTCTGCTCCAATATATTTACCTATGAATATAGAATCTATAAGTCCTGCTGTACTTTGCATTATTATTGCTAATATTGAAGGTATTGCAAATTTCCAAAATATTCTAGATACCTTCTCATTTTTTAAATCTAATTCCTTTTCACTCTTTAAACTCATCTAATTACTCCTTTCAAGTAGTAAAAAATAATTATCTTACTCTTGATAATTACTCTACTATACTATATAATAAACCTTAAAGTAGGTTCAAGGTCAAGAAGGAATGTGAAAAAAATGAGAAAATATATAACTATAGGTGAATTAGCTGATTTTCTTAAAATCAATGCATCAACTATTAGACATTATGAACGCGAAGGACTTATCACTCCTTCCATAATAGATAAGAACAATTATAGATTATATGATTTTGACAAATTGGATAGAATGGAAAATATACTATTGCTTAGAGAATTAGATATTTCACTGAAAGATTTAAAAAAACTACTTGAAGATTATTCTCTTGAAAAATATAATACTTTGCTTAAAAAATCATATAATAACTTAGAAGAAAAACTTTCTATTCTTAACGAAAAAAAACAAGCTATTAGTAAAAAACTAAACTTTACATCAAATTTTGAAATTACAAAACCAGAATTTAACATTATAAAACATCCTCCTCGTAGTCTTATAAAAGTTCACTCTAGCACACTCGTTACTGTATCAATCAAAGATATGTATGATTTTATTAAATTAAAATCCTGGTTTAACTATTCAAAAGTAGATATCGGATATATAATTTTTTTAAATAATAATGGTTTTGATTACTGCATCAAAGAAGATATATTTCCAGAAGCAAGAGATTTATGCAAGACAATAATTCTTCCCGAAGGAAAATATCTAACATACAGTTTTTTTCCAGAAGTAAGTAAAAATATAACAAACAAGGAAGACATAGCTGATGCAGAAGATAAACTAATTAACGAATCAATAGAAAAATTTAACCAATATATAAAAGAAAATAAATTGAAATCTATCGGCCCGATGATACATCAACACCAGACTCGATTATCACATTTAAAATTATATAGTTTCTATATAACCATAGAAATTTTAATTGAGTAAATTTAAATTATAATTAATTGGAGGATGCTATCTTGAAAAAAGATAAATTAATAAACATTATTATAATTGCTTTGCGAATTTTACCAATAATAATTATTCTATCTTTTGTTGCAATAATTACCTTAAATTTTGACAAAATTACAATTAATGATATATTACACTATGTCCCAAAAAATTATTTTTTAGCTGTAATTACTTTTTTAATATTATATTTAGTTAAATCTCTTAGTATTGTTTTCCCACTAATCATACTTTATATTACTTCAGGAATTATTTTCACTCCCATTTATGGAATCTTAGTTAATATAGTTGGGCTTTTTATATGCCTTTCAGTCCCTTATTGGATTGGAAGATTTTGTGGTAAAGATTTATTAGATAAATTAACACTTAAATATAGTAAACTTAAAAAACTTCAAATTAGCAAAGCAAAAAATGAATGGTTTCTTTCTTATATTCTTAGAATGATTGGTATAATCCCAGGTGATATAGTTAGTATGTCACTTGGAGCTATAAAAATAGATTATAAGAAATATGTTTCTGGATCATTAATTGGACTACTACCAAAAATGATAATACAAACATATATTGGAGAAACAATTCTTAATCCAACATCTACTAAATTTATCCTCTTAGCTCTTTTTACTACATCACTTTCTATTATTTCTATATATTTTCATTATAAATATAAAAATTTATATAAATAAAATCATACAAATTGTTAATTGTTAAGAAAATTTCATATTTTTATGTTATAATAGTAACAAATGACAATTCTATATGAAGAGAGGTTAAAATGAAAAAAACTGCTATATTAATTTGCATCACTTTGTTACTTTTTTCACTAACTGCATGTGGCAACGCTCAAATTGAAAACAATTCAGAACCTACCACTGAAAAAAACAATCCAACTGTTGAAATTATCAAAGAAACTCCAAAAGAAGAACCTAAAAATGAAGTAGTAAAATCTAATGCATTACCAGCTGGAGAAATATATAATGCTGGAGATTTACAATATCATATTTTAGGAGTAAGAATTCAAGATAATCAATATCTCACTATTAAAATGGAAATATTAAATACGACTAATGAATCAATTATGTTTTCAACTATGGAAAAAATTAATTTAACAGATAACAACGGAAATGAAGTTGATTATGCAATATTTGGCCCTAAAGAAGGGGATGTAAATGTTACTATTCTAGGCGGAAATAAAGTAGTTGGTGAAATTCCATTTGAATTTGAAGAATTAAAAGATAGCTATATTCTATCTGTTGGAGAATTCTTTAGTAATTTTAAACCTGCTTTTGAAATATTAAATTCTGATATTGATAAAACTTTTGAAGTAGCATTTGAATCATCTGGTGTAACATCTGACTTTTCAATAAATGATACTATTGCTTCTGATTATTTATCATTTACTATTACCTCTGCAACTATATCGCCAACTATAAATAGAGATAGAGACGGAAAAGTATTTAAAGGTGAAAATAATAAAGCATTTTTAAAAGTTGATTTTACAATTGAGAATAATACTTCTGAAAATATAAATTTTTTATATAGTTTCTTCGTAGAAGCATTTGAAATTAAAGGTAATTCATTAGATTTTAACGAATATCTATCAAGACTTGATAGCATAGTTAATGCAAATTCTTCTATTGAAGGTTTTATTATATTTGATTGTGAAAAGGATAATACAGAATTTTATACTATTATCACTCCTGATATTAGAAAACAAAATAATAAAACAGCAGTTATTTTTAATGCTGAACAAGTAGATTTAATAAATATAAAATAGAATTTACTTCTAATTAAAAAAATACGCTATTGAAATATACTCCAATAGCGTATTTTTTAATCATTAATTGACATATATGCAGGTCTTATAATTTTTTTGTCACTCATTAATTGTTCTATTCTATGAGAACACCAACTCCCAACTCTTGCAACAGCAAATATTGGGGTAAATAAATCTTCTGGAATATTAAGTAGTTCATATACAAATCCAGAATAAAGATCTATATTAGCACAAATTTCTTTATTTTCACCTTTCATCTCTTTAAAAATTCTTTTTGTTATTTCTTCAATATCACAATATAGTTGATATTCAGGCATCATATTATTAGACTCTGCTAACTCTTTAGCTTTAACTTTTAATATTTCAGCTCTTGGATCCGACTTCGTATAAACTGCATGACCCATACCATATATTAACCTTTTTTCATTAGCAGTTTCACCATTAAGTATCTTCATTAAATATTTTTTTAATTCATTTTTATTAGTATAATCAGTATTTTTTTTAATATCATTTATCATTAATTTTACTTTTTTATTTGCTCCGCCATGTTTTGGACCTTTTAGACAGCCAACAGCTGCACTAATTGCCGAATACGTATCTGTCCCACTTGATGATACTACATGAGTTACAAATGTCGAATTATTACCTCCACCATGCTCTAAATGCAAAATTAATAATAACTCCAAAGTTTCTGCTTCTAACTTAGTATATTTGTTGTCATTTCTAATCATATGCAAAATATTTCTAGCAGTACCAATTCCATTTTGTGGTGAATGAATATATAGACTTTTATTATCAAAATAATGTGCTTTTGCTTGATAACCATATGCCATTATTGTTGGAAATCTTGCAATAAGTTTAATACTTTGCATAATAACTTTTCCAATATCTAAAGAATCTGGATTATCATCATGTGAATATAAAACTAAAACACTACGTTGAATTTTATTCATAATATCTTTACTAGGTATCTTTAATATCATATTTTCTGTAAATCCATTAGGCAACTCTCTATACATATCTAATAGTTCATTAAACATATTCAAATCTTCTTTTGAAGGTAATTCTCCAAAAAGTAATAAATAAACTGCCCTCTCAAATCCGAATTTAGAATAATCTGACGTTAATTCAACAATACTTTTATCTCGATAGAATAATTTTCCTTCAGTTGGAATTTTTTCTCCATTTATATACTCATATCCTATTACTGAACCTAATTTCGTAAATCCAACTACGACACCTGTTCCATCAGAATTTCGTAAACCCCTTTTTATATCATATTTTTTATAATACTCTTTATCGATAAAATTTGCTTTTTTTGTCTTCTCTATATTTTGATTTAACCACATTTCCATTTTACTACCCCCGCATTATTTTAATTAACTCATTAGTAAACTCTTCAGTCGTTGCATCGCCACCTATATCTATAGTAATCACTTTTTTTTCTCTATAAATTGTTAAAAGCGAATCGTTAATTTTTTTTGCTTTTTCATTTTCATTTAAATACTCTAACATCATTATAGCCGATCTTATTAATGCAGTTGGATTAGCAATACCTTTCCCTGCAATATCTGGTGCAGAACCATGTACAGCTTCAAATATTGCTATATCTTTTCCAATATTTGCACTTGGAATAAGACCTAAACCGCCTACTAAACCAGCTGATAAATCAGAAATAATATCTCCATATAAATTAGTAGTAACAATTACTTTATAATTATTAGGATTCATTACTAACTGCATACACATATTGTCAATAATAACTTCTTCAAGTTCAATATTATTATATTCACTAACAATCTCTCTTCCAATATTTAAAAATAAACCATCTGTCAATTTAAGAATATTTGCTTTATGTGCAAGAGTAACTTTATTTATTCCATTTTCCTTTGCATATTCAAAAGCTTCCTTTATAATTCTTTCAGAACATTTTCTTGTTACTTTTTTTATCGCATTATATTCGTTTTTATTAATTTCTTCTTCAATCCCTATATATAAACCTTCTGTATTTTCTCTAAAAATAATTAAATCAATATTTTCATATCTAGACTCAATATAATCAATACTTTTAATTGGACGAATATTTGCGAATAAATCATATTTTTTTCTTAAATGAACATTTAAACTTCTAAATCCTATTCCAATCGGAGTAGTTATAGGTCCTTTTAATACGACTTTATTTTTCTCAATAGATTTATAAACAGAATCAGGAATTAACTCTCCACTCTCTTTATAAACATCTTCTCCAGCATTTAAAATATCCCAATTAATATCAATTCCCGTAGCATCTACTATTTTTTTTGTAGCCATAGCAACTTCAGGACCTATACCATCACCTAAAATAAGTGTTATATTATACATTTATTCTCCTCTTAGTTTTTCTATTGAATACTTTAAATACCCACCAATTTTCAATATTTCTATATCTCTATTTGAACCCTCAAATTTTACATCAATTTTAGTACCATTAACATCCACTACAATGTCATTATTTAATGCTTCATTAATATTTGAAATAATTATATTATCACTCTCAAATATTAAATCATAATCATCATTATTTTTAAAAACTAATGGTATAATTCCTACATTAATTAAATTATCTTTATGAATTCTTGCAAATGATTTAGCAATTACAGCTTTCACACCTAAATATAAAGGTACTAATGCAGCATGCTCCCTTGATGACCCTTGTCCATAATTATCGCCAGCAATAATAAATCCACCTTTATTATCTTCTGCTCTTTTCTTAAAATCATTAACTAAAGTACCAAACGCGTAATTGGCTAATTTAGGAATGTTTGACCTAAATGGTAAAAGTTTCGCACTAGAAGGCATAATATCATCAGTAGTAATATTATCTCCAGTTTTAATTAAAACTTTACCTACTAGATTTTCCTCAAGCGCTCCTTTTAATGGAAAAGGTTTAATATTAGGCCCAATATATATATTATCTTTCTTTTTATTATTATTAGGAAAAATAAAATAATTATCATGTATTTCATATTTATCAGGCTCAATAACATTTAAATCTAATTTTATATTTTCTGGTGATTCTAAATATCCTGATATCGCAGATAACGCTGCAGTTTCAGGACTAACTAAATATACTTTAGCCGAATCAGTACCACATCTTCCTTTAAAATTTCTATTAAACGTTCTTAACGATATAGCATTATGCTTAGGAGCTTGTCCCATTCCAATACAGGGACCACAACTTGCTTCAAGTATTCTTGCTCCTGATGCAATTAAAGAACCCAACGCTCCATTATCACTTAACATCTTCATAATATTACTTGAACCTGGTGAAATAACTAAACTAACATTTTCATTAACTCTTTTACCTTTTAAAATCTTTGCAACTTTCATCAAATCAGTATAAGAAGAATTAGTGCAACTCCCAATTGCTACTTGATCAATTTTTAAATTTTTAATATTGCTAATATTTTCTACATTATCTGGACTATCATTAATTGCTACCATTGGCTCAATCATTGATAAATCAATTTCAATCACTTTATCATATTTAGCATTTTCATCAGCCTCTAAATATAAAAAATCTTTCTCACGACTTTGTCTTATTAAAAATTCTTTAGTAATTTCATCTGAAGGAAATATCGAAGTAGTAGCGCCTAGTTCAGCACCCATATTTGTAATAGTTGCTCTATCAGTTAAAGAAAGAGATTTTAAACCATCACCTGAATATTCAATAACATATCCTACTCCCCCTCTTACAGTAAGAATTTTTAAAATATATAAAATTACATCTTTTGATGCTACTCCATTTAATAAACTTCCAGATAAATTAATATTCATAACTTTAGGTACTTTCATAGTATATCTTCCTGTAGCCATTGCAACAGCAACATCAAGCCCACCACAACCTATTGCTATCATTCCAAGTGCTCCACCAGTCGGTGTGTGACTATCAGAACCAAGAAGAATATTACTAGGTATTCCAAATCTCTCAAGATTTATTTGATGACATATCCCATTACCCGGTTTTGAATAAATGATATTGTATTTTGAACAAATAGTTTTAATAAATTCATGATCATCAGCATTTTCA
>LGOV01018757.1_pt3 | contig 10200 bp, 20 predicted proteins | sample 469881 | NCBI WGS metagenome assembly LGOV01 (sample SAMN03857199, study PRJNA290197) | marine sediment metagenome | biome: marine cold seep biome; feature: cold seep; material: marine sediment; isolation source: sample #5579, elevator 3A push core 41 containing 12 cm of sediment... ...
GATTTAGCAGCAGCGAAAACAGCTTTAGCAGGAACAGAGATATACTATGCTTTAGATACTCCATTAAAAAGAGATGGTATAGATGCTCCATTGTTAGATATGGATGGAACACTTATTACTGGTCCTGGATACACATATCTTCAAATAACTACAAATGGTATTACTAATGAGTTTCTTGCAACATCAGCAGTAAATACTAAAGCGCAGACTAAGTTAAATACTGATGCTGCAGTAGATTTATTTAATGAGAATATAGAATTGAAAGCTCAGATAACAAGTATATTAGCAAGATTAGATATACTAGAAACACCATAGGAGTGATGATATATGATTAAAGATGTTAAGCAAGAAAAAGTTAATAGTCGTCAAATAAAAAAAGATAAAGAGTTATTCCGATTTGTTGGTAAAGACAATAAAATGATAAATGTTCAATTATTAGACGAAGTTCATGAAGAGAAGACGGTTAGAACACATTTATTTGAACGAGATACTCTCAAATCGATTGTAATTGACGTTTTAAATAAAAATGAATGTGATTATAATCCTGATGATTTAGAATCAATTAGAAGCGAGATTTTAAAGTTGTTAATTATTAATCCAAAGAAACATTATGCAGATGCAATATTAAGTGAAGAAGGGTACATTGAAAGGTGTATCCCAATCACTGATAGTATTATAGAAGTACCAAATGTAGTGCCAACTAATATTGATAATGGATGTTATAAAGTTATAGAATACAAACCAGTATTAGATGAAGAAAAATTGAAACAAAAATTATTATTAGAGGAGGATTAAATTATGTTAAATTTATTAGCAGATGCAATAACACCAATTGAACCTGGATTAATGGATACACTTCAAGCAAACTATGCAATAGTAGCTGGAGCAGTAACAACTTTCATTGCCAGTTTAGGTGCAACATGGCTTATAATTAAAGGTGGGTTAAAAGGAATTGGTACTTTATTGGCTAAGAAAAAAGAAGATGGTGATGCCAGTGCTTCTACTCTTACTGAAAAACTGCAAAATCTTAAAACTTTAACAATTAGAAAAGGCCAACTTGAAGTTAATAAAAGTACATGCGAAACTATTATTCTTAATAATACGCTTAAATTAGATGTTATTACTAAACCTGAATCAAGAGAACTTATTGAAAATACTATTGCAATTAAAAAAGCTGAATTAGCTGGCATAGTTAAAGAACTTGAAGAAGTTGATAAACAATTACCATCATTGAATAAGTTGATTGCATGATAAAAACAAAGATACAACAAACTTTAGTTAATCTATGCTTCTTTATATTTCCTGGCATTATATTTATATGGAGACATATTGATATGACAATGAAAGAAACTGTAAGTGTTATGCCTTACGCTCTAGCTGGAATAGCAATGAGTGTAGGTATATACTTCATGATGAAGAAGAAGAATAAGATTATGAAAATTCGTGAAGTTAAAGAGATCGAAGATAATAAGAGAACAGTTGGTACAATAACTTATTTCTATAGTAAATTTGTAGTTATATTTGTATTAATATTTGTATTGATGTATTATGTTCAATTTAACTTTAGTCCTCTTATTGGCACACTTGAAATGATTGGTGGTAGTCTAGTAATAGGTGCATTAATAAGAATTAACTTAGCGATGAACACTGGATATTAATAGAAAAAAAAAAAGACTAGAAATTCTAGTCTTTTTATTATAGCTAATGTCTCCACTAACTAAAGGAAGGGGATGTGCGAATAATAAAATTATTTAACCTGGTGGAAAAACAAAAATACAGATTCGCCATGCTATGTAAGGGATAAGTAGTAACGATACCTCGCTACATTTATATAATAACATAATCCTTAGTTAGTGTAAAGTTCCTTGTACTTTTATAATTCACCGAAGTATTCGATGTATAAGGCTTTAATTTTATCAGCAGTAGCTCTAGCTATATAGACTTTCTTAAAACCATAACTTGAAGAATTATATCCAAGTATATGAGGATTACTACCAAACATAAAATGTTCTTCAGTAGATGCTTCACCTAAACATACTTCTAATCCTTCTTTATTAGCTTTAATATTGATATGAATTCCTCTGAACAATCTTTTAACTTTTTGCTCAAATTCTTTCTCAAGTTTTTCAATTTCAGCATTTATTTCTGAACTAGTTTCATGAAATATTTTACCAGCTTCAGTAAACTCTAAATCATTATTTATTTTTTTTGATTCTAATTCATCAATTTTACTCATTATTTTACCTCTTTATCTAATAGTTCAATTAGATCTTTCTTTTTCAATTTTGCGTATCCTTTTAACTTACGTTCTTTACATAAACTTCTTAATACAGGAACTTTCAATGTTAAATAATCAATCTTAGGAACTTCAACTTTAGTTAATCCATCCAAGTATCTACCAGCTTGAGTTTTACTAAATCCGGTAGTTTTTTGGAAGTAAGCAATTAAGAATCCTAATTTTTTATTATAAGTATCCTGCTCTGTTGCTTTAACTGTTATTGAATTATAACCTGATTTAGGTTCAGTATCAAACATATCTTCATCTTGTTTATATAGTAATGTTGTTGAACGTTTCTTTTCATTGAAGATTACTTTATCAGGAATATCTATACCTGCTAATTTGTTTCTCCCAATTTTAGATGCACAGGGTTTACGTAATGACTTCCTCTTTGATAGCTTAACTTCACTAACAAAGCTATTAGTTAAATGTGCTTCAATAATCATTGCTGTTTTTGATGAGAATGGATCTACATCTTCAGAAATTCTATCTACTAAAATACCTTTTTTATTTAGAATTTCTCTAACTTTTACTTTTAATCTTTCTTCCACGACTATACTCCTTTTCTTGGTTTATTTTTTACTCTAATAATTGGTTGTTTTCTACTAAATTGATCTTTAATTATTGAAGTTCTACAACCTTTGTTTTGTAATCTAATATTCACTTTATCAACATTTAATAGATCAGTTGCATGATTGTAAACAAATTCTTCTTTTTTCTTAGCTTTAGCATTACCAATTGGCTTTTCAGTTTTGAAATGATCTCTAATTGTTTGCTCTAAGTCAAGTAAGAATTGTTCAGTTTTTTCTTCTTTTAACATATGAGCATATGCTAATTCATAATCATCACCATATCCATATTTACCTATTGAATCCATTGGATTTACAAAGTCAAGTCTATGTACCATACATGCAGTTCCATCCATAGTGAATACAACATCTTTAGTTAATCTAAGTATTGTTGCTTTATCATTATCTGCTTTATTTTTTGCAGCTTCAATTTTATTTTGTTTATCAGTAATGTAAGTATTAATTTTAACTAAATCATTATATTTATCTCTACGAATTTGCAAATATATTGAACCAGTTTTTCTTCTAATACCTCTATATCTTCTAATGACTGTAATTAAAGCAGTAACAGTCAAAGCCAGATAAAATGCACCTAATGTCTCCCAATCTAAATTTTTAGCTTTAAATGGAATTGCTGTACCAGATATACCAACGAATTTGAATATAGAGAATACCCAAGTCCACCATGGATCTTTTCTAGGATCATAGTTATACTTTTTGTGTTTCGGTATAGTTTTTTGTTTAACCATATCACTAACATTGATAATATCATCATATTTCATTGGTTTAAATTTAGCATCAACTGCTGGATTTTTTTCTAACAATTCAATATTAGTTTCTAAATCTTTAATGAGTTCTTCTTTAGTTTCAAACTTAGAAAACTTTCTATATCTAAATGGCAGAGTTTGTTTTACTCTAATCTTTCGTAATCTTTTACGAAGTTTAGATAATTTATAACTAGTTAAATTAGTATTTGCTTCTAGTTGATCTCTAGTATTCCATCCATTAACACATTCCTGTCCACTAATATCATCTTTGATTTTCTTATTTTCATCAATAATCTTAACATTAAGCTCAGTTAGTTCCTCATTTTTTAAATTTTCATCAATGAAGGCTCTTTGAGTTGTATCCCATCTAATAGATTTGATACCAACAAATGCTATTACTGAAAATGCTCCAATAGTAGTAAGTAATTCTGGATCAAAAACAAAATCTTTCAATATACCCATATAAACAATTGCCGAAGCATAAACTGCAATTATTATTATTGTTGTGAATATATTTCTTAATAATTTATCATCTTGTAATCGCTTTAAATTCATGAATCATCACTCCTTAATTAATTACTGTTGCTTTATACCATGTAACATATCAAATAATGGTAAAGCATCCAGAATTAAAACTTTTTCATTTTTATCAACTAACTTCAATAATTGAATTGCAGCTTGTCTTTTTGCTTTTGAACCTTTTATTGTGTTTTCAGTCATATCAATAGCTAATTGAAAACTATCAATAACACCTTGAGCTAGTGGATCTTTTGATTGTTTACTATTAAATACAATTTTTTTAGCAAACTCATTTTGTACAATAGCTTCGTTTCCTTTTTCAATTCTATTATCAAGATCTTCAATAAACTCTGTAAATCTTTCTTTGTAAACACTTCTTACTTTTTTCTGAACTTCATGCTCAAGATTCTTAGCATTTTCTTCAGGTGTAATCTTTAACTTATTATTTTTACCCATAATATTTCTCCTTATTTAGTATTTGTTTTAATTCTTCATGGCTCTTTGGCTCATGTTTAATACACCTAGTTCTCCATTTATAATAATCATTCTTTTTAGTATTCCTATTATAAGTTGGATTAGGTTTATACCACCATACTTGATCGCCGATTGGAATCTCGCATCCACATTGGTCACAAATATGTGTTTTTTTTGCTTTTTCATACATTTTCTTACATTTAATTGGTGGAAACATTTTATTATACTGAGCTTCCATTTCTTTAAGATAATCAGCATGAGAATAACTCATATTATTTGTTCTTCTCTTAATTTAGTTAATACTTCTTCAAGAGAACGAGCGACAAAAGCAATTCCACCAGCTTTGATAATATTTCTAATGTGTACTTTTTGCTGTGGTGATACAACACCTTTTTCATTTTTAACTTCGATTGCAACCATCCAACCATTAAGACAACAAACTAAGTCAGGGTATTCCAGGTTTGGTAAACGCGCTACCATGCATTTTAATTACATATGCTCCTAGATTCCTTTCTAAATGTTTTCTAATCTCAAGTTCTATATCCTTTTCAGATCGTATTTTTTTATCACTCATATATGCGACCACCTTCTACCTATACAAATATCTCTAATTGTATGTATAGATATATTATAAAGTTTTGACATAAACCAACGAGTTAATGTTCCATCCATATATCTTATTTCTCTTACATCTTTCTCAGTGAGTTTAGCAAAATGATGATTTTCACCTTTTTTGTTTTGCTTCCCTATTATATAAGAATGCGTAGAGTTATAAGAATAAGTACACCATTCTAAATTGTTTAAATCATTATTTAATTTATTACCATCAATATGATTTACACAAGGATAATTATTTGGATTTGGAATGAAAGCTAAAGCTAATAATCTATGAAGTAAAAAATGTTTTGAAATTCCATCTTTACTTAATCTAATAACTCTATAGTTATTAATACAAGACTTCATCACTTGTCCTTTTATAAATCGTTTATTATTAGAAGAAGGTTTTGTGGCTACCCATCTATCTAAACTTCTGATTTCAGCATGATTAGATATTTGATAGTAACCTACAAAACCTTCTATGTCTTCCCAAACCTTTTTAGGCAGCTTCGATACTTGTGATTTTGACACCAGGTTTATCCTTTGTAATAGTATCACCAGTAGCAGGATCTTTATAAGTTTTGTCGCCCTCTTTAAGAGTAACAACAACTATTTCTTCTAATAATAATTGATCGATACCCCATTCTTCTTCTTCACCTTTATCATTATCCATGTAGAAGAACAATACGTGTTCTTTAGCCTTACCTTTTCCAGTTTCGTAATCTAAATTGTCAATATCATATCCACATGCCGATAAATATCTTTTACTAAAGCCTAATGCTGATTCAAGCATAACTAAGTTATCCCAAACGATTCCTTCATCATTTTCTAACGTTAATTTTGCCATTGGTGCACCTTTTTTAGTTGTAGTCATTTCAATTCCTGTAATTTTTACTTCATGTGTACCTATTTCTAATCTTGCTCCTGAATCTGGCACATCTGCCATACTTTTTCTACTCATTTTTGTTTCCTCCTTTTAGTCTTCTTCAAATAGATTTTCTTCTTCTAATTCATCATCATCTTCAAACTTGTCTTCAGTCTTAGCTTTAGATTTAGTTTTAGACTTAGATTTAGAACTTGTTTTATTTTTCTTTGGTTTAGGACGAGATCCAGCTTCTTTTTCTACTTCTGGCTCAGGTTCATCTTCAACCTCTTCTTTTTTAGCTTTAACTTTTGCTTTACTTTTTGATTTAGTCTTAGGTTTTCTAAGTGGCTTACGAGTACTCTCTTCTTCCTCAGTTTCCTCTTCTTCTACCTCATCTTCAACTTTTTCTTTAGTCTTAGTTTTAGATTTAGTTTTAGATTTAACTTTAGTTTTAGCTTTAGCCTTAACTTCTTTTTCTTCAACTTCTGGCTCATCCTCTTTCTTAGCTTTCACTTTCGATTTAGATTTAGCACCAGGTTTTTTACCTTTTTTACCAGTTTCTACTTTGATTATTACACCATCAAGATCAGCAGCTTCTTCAATTGTTTCAATTTGCATCAACTTGATTAATCCACCATAAGTTAGATTTTCAAACAATTGTTTATCAAATGATAAGTTATGTTCATTTCTAATTTTTGTAGGAATAGTTGTATGTCCACCAACGATACTCATTCGATGAACAATTTGTGGATCTTTCTTATCTGACATGATTTTGATGAATACAACTGCATCAGCATTCTTAAGAATACGAATTGCATTGTTCTCAGTCATCATTGGTAATGTACGAGACATTTTTTCACCAGAATAAGTGTCTTCATGTTCACGAATTTGGAAATGTGATTGTAGGGCAACTTCATGTCCATTCTCAGCAATTTCTTCACATAAACTGTAAACTCTAAACATACCTTTTTTAATTGCAGCCCAGCCTTCCCATTCAACGTTTTTATTTGTTTCAAACTTGATTTCTTCCTCAACTTGTTCTTGAATTGTTGAGATAGCATCAATAGTTAAACCATGGAAGTCATGATCATCATTTTGATAAGCTTCTAATAGCTCAATAATCTGTGGTAATACTCGATCTTTGATAGCTATTCTCTTACCTTTTTTCTCCACATATGTGGTTTTTACCGGATTTGGTAATGTCTTAAAAGCTGGATTAGATTTTAATTGATTGAATCCTTTATCATTACCAACAGCGATATATAAAATATCTCCACCAGCAATCTCAGGCATATCTTTCAAGAAAGACGTTTTACCAGATCCAACTTCACCCATTATAATCTTAATACTTTTAGTATCAATCTCATTAAGAGCTACTACTGTGTCTAAAATACTCATTATTCCACCTCTACTGGTGTGAAGTCTACATAGTATTGTTTCCCTGCTACGAATAATCCAGCAGCAGCAGTAACTTCAGGTACAATACCCATACTAATAGAACCACTTGCAGTTGCTTGGCCAAACATTTCATTTTCCTTTGAGCCATCCATTACAGGCATCAGTGTTACATGTACCATTTCACCGTCTTCTTGCGGCCATACACTTAAACATTCAAACTTTGCTCTAACTTTTTCCATTTTTGTTTCCTCCTATAAATGATTTTTACATTCTTTGTATATTCCACATTTCTTATTGAAATCACCGTTATTACAATGAACAGCATTTCTTCCAGGAAAGTGGTTATTCTTGATAGCAAATCTAACAAGTTTGGTCCATGATTCTATTTGAGCAATCTTCTCATCTAAATCTGCTTTTGTTACTTTTACTTCAGTAAATCCGAAACTTGCATTAGTTTTGTGCATTAGATAATTAAGATGATCTGTATAATCATTTTTATCTAATTCATATAACTCAATTGCTTTCATAAAAGTACCATATGTAACAGCTTTATCTGCTTTACTTTGTGACAAATTACCTTTAACTAATCGTTTAGGCATAGCTGCTTCTATTTTAGATAATGTTACATATCCTAAATAGATGTGTTTAATATTATACTTCTTGATAATTTTTTTAATATCAGGCATTGAATTGAGTAATTTAGCGTACATATATAATTGATGATTATCAACTATATCTGTTTCAGTTTTCATGTGATTACTGAACTTATAATCCAAGATTAATAGTTTACGCTCTTCTTCATTCACTGCAATTAAATCAATTACACCAACATTATCTTTGTCTCTTATTTTTATTTCTGTACCAATTAATGTATAGTTTCTTAAAAACTTCTTAAGAGCTGATACATAATTTTTAACTAAAACTAATGGATTAGTTATTTTTAATGTCTCTAATGCTAATTGAATTGAACTCATATATTTAGCATGTTCAACATAATCATAAATAACCTCTGAATTTATTTCAAGTCCAACCATTTCAGCTACTCTGTGACCTAATGTTCCAAACACAAAGTGCTCATTGGATGGTCTATAAATTCGATCCACATATTGGAATTTGTACTTTCTAGGACAATCTGCGAACACCTCTATAGCACTGATTGAAATATGTTTTTTAGTCATTATCTTCATCTTCAGGTTCACTTAAATATGTAATCATATCGCCATCTTCATCTAATACACAATCTACATGTGTATTTAATCGCTTTTTCAATTCTGTAACTTTTACTATATGAGAAGGAATATAAATACAAACTCCATTCGATCCACTACTAGCAATTCTACCTTTAAATTTGATTTCTTTAGCCATGATGTAACCTCCTTTTTAATCTATTTGTATTCTAACATACATAGTTACATTTGTAAACACATCTATACTATTAAATTCCAACATGCTGTTATTAATTTTGCAGCCCATTTTGCATCAGATAATGCATTATGGTGATTTCCATCAGATTGAATTTGTTTAGTAATTATTGATTTTGTTATATTATTCTTCATTGTAGCTAATTCTAGTAATGTTCTAACATCACGATGATTCGTATAAGGTAAGTATTCAGGAATATTAAGTGCTTCATTTGCACCTTTGATCCATGTGTTATCAGCTAAGATACCATTACCCCAAAGATAGATATTAGATTTTTTAGTATCGGCATTCAATGCTGTTATCCAATCTCTAAATGCATTTAATGCTTTACTTATTGTTACTTCTTTTTCAGAGTTAAATACTTCATCTTTAACTTCATTTTTTTGAGTTAGCCACCACTTAATTGTAGAACCATCAACTTTTAATCCAGCTTTCAAGCATGAATCAATTGAAATATTTAACATAAATTGTCTAATAACTTTACCAGTGGTAATATCAAATGCAACTGCTCCAATTTGAGTAATTACTGGTGAGTTATTTGTACCTAATGTTTCAAGATCTAATGCAATATCAAGTCTATTCATTTACTTACAACTCCGTTTCCCAATCATCGGTCATCATCTTAATTCTCTTTGCCGATTGATTGTCTTTAAATACTTTTGTATCTTTATCTTTTATTTCTTTCATTACTTTACCTTTTTCAATGATAAGTAAGAACTCATCAACTGTGAAATAGGTTAATGCTAATTGTGAATATCCATACTTTTTAATCAAACCTTTTACATATACAACAAGTTGATTGATCTTTTTATGCAACCATCTAAATAACACAGCAGTTAATGGTACTACTATAACAACTGGAATTATTGGACTAGTCAGTAATCCTAACCAAGTCAATGCAAATGGTTTCAATGTTGGAATAAAGAAAGCTAACCAGCTAGGTGCATACCAGAATGCAATTGCTAGAATTGCATATAAATTATACACTTTGAAAAACAATAATATTTTACTTAAAATAAATTTAATCTTATTCATTCTGACTCACCAACCAATATAATTTTATTAACATGGCCATAGTTTGAGTAATTTCTTTCTTAGCATTTGTATAAGTACCATCAATAAGATCCTTTGCAATTTCTCCAAATTCCTCAGCAGTAATCATATATTGCATTTCAATACTAATATTATCTTGAAGTCCATGTTTCATTATTGCTGCATCTAATGCTTCGTCAACTTTTTCATTAACTAACATTCTAGTTTCGTCTAAATTTTTCATTTATTCTTTCACCTTCTCAAATTTTTCAGTACCAC
>LGOV01008888.1_pt3 | contig 10152 bp, 8 predicted proteins | sample 469881 | NCBI WGS metagenome assembly LGOV01 (sample SAMN03857199, study PRJNA290197) | marine sediment metagenome | biome: marine cold seep biome; feature: cold seep; material: marine sediment; isolation source: sample #5579, elevator 3A push core 41 containing 12 cm of sediment... ...
CAAACCCTAACGGTCACTGCGCTGAGTGTCGGTCATGGAGAGGCCCTGCTCCTCTCCCGACCCCAAACCGGTCATTATCTAATCGATGGCGGAGGGCTCTACGGCAGCACCTTCGATGTAGGCGCCCGCTTGGTAGCTCCAGCCCTGGCCCGCCTCGGCGTCTCTTCTCTGGAAGCGGTCATCCTCACCCATGACCACCCGGACCACCGCCAGGGGCTGGTAGAAATCCTCAATTACTTTCCGGTCAGGGCTTTCTGGTCTGCCCAAACCTTGGCAGAACTCCATCCTGAAATACGCGAACCGATACTGAGGCGGGCCATTCCTCTACGCACCTTCGCTGAGGGCTGGACCACACTGAACCAAGGGACACTGGAAGAACTTGCGATATATGCGCCGACTCAAAAAGCCCCCAAAACCAACGACCGTTCTCTAGTCCTTTATGCCCGCCACAATCAAGACGGCCTGCTGCTGACCGGCGACCTGGAACGCCAGGGGGTCCGCGACTTGCTGACCCATCCGCCGAGCGGCCCAGTCACTCTGCTCAAACTGCCCCATCACGGCAGCCGCTATTCGGAGCCTTGGCGCCTGATAGAATCATTAAAACCTCAGCATGTGTTTACCTCCAGTGGCCGCCACAATAGTTACGGCCTGCCGCACAAAGAAGTTACAGAAGCACTGACTAAGCAAGGACTGAGGTTGAACGACACTGGCCGTGACGGTAGCCTGCGCTTCAGCAGTGACGGTTCAGGCTGGCACCCGCAGCATTGGCACAAGGGCCTTTTCCGTTGACAGTCCGGCATGTGATTTGCTAATTTTTGCTAGTTTTTATGCTTCATTCCCCTGGAGAGCTACAGGATGAATAAAACCATTATTTTGATTGTCGATGAAGAGCTCTCTGCTCGTCGTCTTTTCGCCGAAGTGCTCAGCGAAGACGGTCACGAGGTGGAAACGGTCTCCTCGGGCGAACTGGCCATGACTCGCCTTGCACAGGGGGGAATCTCGCTAGTTGTGACTGATCTGGTCATGTCCGGTATGGATGGCATGCAGGTGCTGCACCAGTGCCGCGCCCACAACAACCCTCCAGAAGTCATACTTACCACCGATCACAGCAGCGTCGAAACGGCGATTCAGGCGCTCAAGAACGGTGCCTGTGACTACCTGGTTAAGCCCTTCAACCCTGCCGAACTACGTCATGTAGTGCGCACCAGCCTGGAACAACGTCGACTGCTCAACGAAAACACTCAACTCAAACGCCAGATCGACCTCTTTCAGAGGGGTCAAAACCTGGCGTCCCTGCTCGACATCGAACAACTCTTTACTGAAGCATTACAGGCGCTGATCCAGGAGGTTGGTGGTGGTCGCGGCATGGCTTTTTTGCCAGATGAAAACTGCGTCTCCCAAGTCATTTCGCTCAATGATCTGACGGAAAACGAAGCGCTGCCTCTGGCCCATGCCTTGTTGCCCACGGTTAAAGAACTCAAGGGTTTTCGTTTGCTACAGGGCGATGAGTTACCCACGAACCTTCCTCTGCCAACGGGCACCCGTTCCCTGTGTCTGTTACCACTGCTCCATCAACAACGGATCGAAGGCCTGCTGGTACTCCTCAACCGCGAGGAAGAAGATTTCCGTCAACCTCTGCCTCGCCTAAACCTTCTTTTTCTATTGGAACAGACGGCCCTCGGCTTCAGCAATGCTTATCGCTACCAAGATGTCCGTAAGCTGGTTCATACGGACGACTTGACTGGCCTGCATAACTATCGCTACCTGCAGATGATCCTCGACCAGGAAATTCATCGTGCCGATCGATATGATCTGGAGTTCTCTCTGGTCTTTATCGATATCGACCGGTTCAAAGTCGTCAACGATTCCCGCGGCCATCTGGCCGGCAGTCAGGCCCTCAAAGAGATCGCCGGTCTGCTGCAGCAGAGTGTTCGTGAAGCCGACATTCTGTTCCGTTACGGCGGCGATGAATTTACCGGATTTCTGGCTGAGACCGGAACCGAAGGTGCCGCCATCGTCGCTGAACGCATCCGCCGCAACATCGAACAACACATTTTTTTCCCTGAAAGCGACAATCCCACCCGACTGACGGCAACCGTCGGCTACGCTACCTTTCCCATCGACTCCGCTGATCATCAGGGAATTATCGATCTGGCGGATCGGGCCATGTATGTCGGCAAAAAAGTCCGTAACGTGGTTCGCAGCGCTCGAGAGCTTAACCTTTAACCCACCTCCTGCTACCGCTCTTCTGCAGTTTGCGGCCTCTCCCATCTGCCCGCAACGGTTACCCAGCACTCCCCCAGCAAGGCGAATCGATTTGCCAAAACGGCCGGATTCAGGTATACATGCGGCTGGCTACAAACCGTTATGGTCAAATAACTAGCAGCTGGACCATAGAACCAACAAAGGAACGTTCCGTGAACATCACAGGCATCAAAGGCATGAACGATATCCTGCCGGTGGAAATAGCCACCTGGCAGTTTCTTGAACGAGAAGCCCATCGAATCTTTCAAACCTACGGTTTTACCGAAATCCGGGTGCCGGTGGTGGAAAAGACCGATCTATTTTGCCGTTCCATCGGCGAAACCACTGATATCGTCGAAAAGGAAATGTACACCTTTTCCGATAAGAGCGGTAATTCCCTGACCCTGCGACCGGAAGGGACCGCTCCGGTGATGCGCTCCTTCATCCAGCAGAAACTACACACCCAGGACCCGGTAACCAAGCTATACTACTTGGGCCCCATGTTTCGCTACGAAAGGCCCCAGAAGGGACGCTACCGCCAGTTTCATCAGATCGGCGTTGAAGCTATCGGGGTCGACGATCCAAAAATCGATGCCCAGATCCTGGCCATGTTGTGTAACTATTTCAGCGCCGTCGGTATCGACGACGTCGAACTGCACATCAACTCTCTGGGCTGCAAGGAATGCCGGCCGGCCTATCGCCAGGCCCTGATCGATTATCTGCAGGATCGCCTTGGCAACCTGTGCAGCGACTGTCAGCGTCGTTCTCAGACCAATCCGCTGCGGGTTCTGGACTGCAAGGTCCCGGCCTGCCAAGAGGCAACCGTTACCGCCCCCTCGATGCTCGACCATCTGTGCGGCGGCTGCGCCGACCATTTCAGCCAGGTCAAAGATTACCTACAGAGCCTGAACATTGACTACACCGTTAACGCCCGCATGGTGCGCGGCCTCGATTACTACAGCAAGACCACCTTCGAGATGGTGACCAACAGTCTCGGCTCGCAGAACGCCGTTGCCGCCGGCGGCCGCTACGATGGCCTGATCGCGGACCTCGGCGGCCCGGCCTTGCCAGGCATCGGTTTTGCCATGGGTGTCGAGCGACTAGTTCTAATGAAGGGTGCAGACCAACTGGCCACCGAACGGCTGCCCCTGTTTCTGGCCGCCATGGGCCAGCCAGCCAGCGACCAAGCCTTTCTGCTCATGGCCACCCTGCAGCGCCAGGGTCTACGCGTTGAGATGGAATATGCTACAAAAAGCCTCAAAGCCCAGATGCGCCGAGCCGGCAAATTTGGCGCTCGCTATGTGCTGATTCTAGGCGAAGAAGAACTCGCGCGGCAGATGGTTACCCTGCGTGACATGGACGCCGGCACCCAGCAAGAGCTACCCCTTGAAGGTCTTGAAGAACATTTGCTGAAACTTCTCGAAGAGACCGATCTGGAGCCAGCGGCTGGATAACTTCTTGACCAAGACCAAAGTCGCTTTATATAATTTTTGTTTTACAGCAAACCGGCCGAAACATCGGCCCCACCATTGTCATCACCAAAGGAGACACCCTTGAACGATATTCTGGGAGATTGGAAAAGAAGTCATTACTGTGGCGATATCTCGGCCGCCGACATCGGCCAGGAGGTCTTCCTCATGGGCTGGGTACAACGCCGCCGGGACCATGGTGGCTTAATCTTTATCGACCTGCGTGACCGCGAAGGAATCGCCCAGCTAGCCCTCGATCCCGACCGCGACCCTGACGCTCACGGCAAAGCCGAGCAGGTACGCAACGAATTCGTCATAGCCGCCCGCGGCGTGGTTTCGCGCCGTCCCGAAGGAACGGTCAACTCTAAAATGAAGACCGGCGAGGTGGAGGTCGAGGTACGGGAGCTGCGCATCCTCAACAGCGCTCAGACACCTCCTTTCATGATCGATGAATTTTCCGAGGTAGCGGAGAACATTCGCCTCAAACATCGCTATCTCGACCTGCGGCGCGGCCCTCTGCAACGGAATCTGCTGCTGCGTCATCAGGTGAGCAAAACCGTGCGGCGTTATCTGGACGACGCGGGGTTTGTCGAAATCGAAACCCCTGTATTGACCAAAAGCACTCCGGAAGGAGCCCGCGACTATCTAGTACCGAGCCGCGTCACCCCGGGCACCTTTTTTGCCTTGCCCCAGTCGCCCCAGCTGTTTAAACAGCTGTTGATGGTCTCCGGATTCGACCGCTACTACCAGATCGTCAAATGCTTTCGCGACGAAGACCTGCGTGCCGATCGCCAACCCGAGTTTACCCAGATCGATTGCGAGCTAAGCTTCGTCGACCGCGACACGATCATCGGTATCATGGAGACCATGATTGCCGAGGTATTCCAGGTAACCCTGGGGGTGAAGGTTGCCCTGCCCATGACCCGCATCAGTTATACTGAATCCTTGGCTCGTTTCGGCGTCGACAATCCCGATCTGCGCTTTGAGCTGGAGCTGGTAGAGTTATCTAACATAGTCAAGGGTTCGGGGTTCAAGGTCTTTGCCGAGGTTGTTAAAAAAGGCGGCATCGTCAAGGCCCTCAACGCCAAAGGATGCGCCAAGTTCTCCCGCAAGGAGATCGACGACCTGACCGAATTCGCCAAGATCTACGGTGCCAAGGGCCTGGCCTACGTCAAGGTCCAAGAGGACGGCAGCTGGCAGTCGCCCATCGCCAAATTCTTCACCGATAAAGAAATCGCTTCCATTGACCAGGCCCTGCAAGCCAAACCCGGTGACCTGCTGCTGTTCGTGGCCGATTCGTTCCGCATCACCAACGAAACTCTCGGTCGCCTGCGCGGACACCTCGGGCACAAGCTTGGTTTGGCAAATAAAGACGACTACCGATTCGCCTGGATTACCGACTTTCCGCTCCTCGAATGGGACGGTGAGGCCCGCCGCCACACGGCAGTCCACCATCCCTTCACTGCCCCTGTCGAAGAGGATATGGCGCTTCTCGACGGTGATCCCGGAAGCGTCCGTGCCCAGGCCTATGACTTAGTGTTAAACGGCTCGGAAATTGGTGGTGGCAGTATTCGTATCCACGACCAGGCAATACAGAAAAAGATGTTTTCCTTGCTTGGTATCGATGCCGAAGAAGCCGAAGAAAAATTCGGGTTCCTACTCAGCGCTTTGGAATACGGGGCTCCGCCCCACGGCGGCATCGCTTTTGGGCTTGACCGACTGGCCATGATCCTGACTGGCTCCGACTCGATTCGCGACGTCATTGCCTTCCCCAAGACTCAGAAAGCCACCTGCCTGCTTTCGGGCGCACCGGGCCAGGTCGACAACAAACAGCTGCGGGAGCTTTCGATCCGCAGCGCGGTCCGCTCGCAGTAGCCGTCCCACAACCGGCCCTTAATGGGCCGGCAACGGGCATTTCTGTCCAGGAAAGTCGACTGATGGCAAGAGCATTTTGCTCAATCTTGCTGCTCACAGGTCTACTGTGGGGGTGCGCCAGCCCCCCACAACAGGAGCTGCTAACCGCCCGATCCGCACTAGCCAGAGCTGCGGCAGCAGAAGCCCAGGTTCTGGCAGCCGGTGAATACCAAACCGCCAGCAATGCACTGCAGGACGGTGAGGTGGCTATTCGACGCAAGAAGTACAAACTGGCACGGCAAATCTTGCCTCTGGCCGAAGCTCATGCCCAGAAGGCGCTAGTCTTAGCCCGTCAGGAGCAAGCCCAGCGCGAAGAAGATAAAGCCCTGAAGCGAGAAGCCCGGTTGCTCCGCGAAGCCGAGCAGGCTGCAAAGCAGGCAGCGGCCCAACGAAGCACCAGTTCACCGCCGCCCAAAAAAAAGGTTGCAGCGATCCGGCGGCTAGTCAAACCGGCCCCCACAAGCCCCCAATCCTATAGGGTGCGAGGCGGAGAAACCCTCTGGACCATTGCCGCCCGTAATGACATCTATGCCGATGCCCTGCTCTGGCCTCTAATCTATCAGGCCAACCGCGACCAGATCAAAGACCCGCGGCAGATCTACCCGCAGCAGACCCTGACTATCCCTCGCCTGGTCAGTGACGAGGCTCAGCAGGAGGCACGGCAACGGGCTCGTGAATCGAAGATATTTCCCATTGGTGAACTGGTCCGCTGATAGCCGGTTCGATGTTTTTGAACTGCCAGACACTGTTCAGGCACCCGCGGGCCGTTAAGCTATCGCCTGCCAACTGCCAGCAGTCTGCCAGCCCGCTTCGCTCCCATGTATAATGGAACTATCCGACCTTATGTTAAACCGTCAGCCGAAGGAGCAGTCATGACCTACATCCATGCGAATATCCCTGCAGGAGACAGAATCACCCTTAAAGAAGGGGTTCTTCAGGTGCCTGACCGGCCAATCATTCCTTTCATTGAGGGCGACGGTACCGGTCCGGACATCTGGCAGGCTGCGGTACGGGTCTTCGATGCGGCGGTCGAAGCAAGCTATGGCAATCAGCGTAAAATCAGCTGGATGGAAGTTTACGCTGGCGAGAAAGCCTTCAACATGGAGCTCGGATGGTTGCCAGAGGAGACGGTCAGCGCCTTTGGCGAGTTCTTGGTGGGCATCAAAGGGCCTCTGACCACCCCAATTGGTGGCGGCATCCGCTCCCTGAACGTGGCACTACGGCAGCTTCTCGATCTCTACGTCTGTCTACGCCCGGTGCGCTACTTCGCCGGCGTTCCTTCGCCAGTGAAAAAACCGCAAGATGTGGACATGGCCATCTTTCGCGAAAATACTGAAGATATCTACGCCGGCATTGAATGGCCGGCAGGGAGCGATGCAGCCCAAAAAGTGATCAATTTCCTGCAGCAGGAAATGGGCGTCGAGCAACTTCGATTCCCCGATAATTGCGGCATCGGCATCAAGCCCATCTCCCGCCAGGGAAGTATTCGATTGGTACGAGCAGCGATTCGCTACGCCCTGAAGCAAGGCCGCCGGTCCCTCACTCTGGTGCACAAGGGCAACATCATGAAATACACTGAGGGAGCGTTTAAAACCTGGGGCTATGAAGTGGCCAGCAGCGAATTTCGCGCCGACTGCGTCACTGCCCGGGAAACCTGGATTTTAGACAACCACGAACAGGATCCGAGCCTCGACCATGGGGCCATCGCTCGCCTGATCGATCCCGGCTACGATATGATGACAGCCGAGCAACAGGACGAAATTTGCCGGGAAGTGGAGCAGACCCTTGAATTGCTACCAAGCCATGGCAACGGCCAGTGGCGAAGTAAATTGTTGATCAAGGACGTCATCGCCGACATCGCCCTACAACAGGTGATGACCCGGGCAAAGGAATTCGATGTTATCGCCACCATGAATCTCAACGGCGATTATCTCTCCGACGCTCTGGCGGCCCAAGTCGGCGGCATCGGCATCGCCCCGGGAGCCAATATCAACTACGATACTGGGCACGCTATTTTTGAAGCCACCCACGGCACCGCGCCCAAGTATGCCAACCTTGATAAGGTCAACCCCGGTTCGGTCATCCTCTCCGGTGTGCTGATGCTTGAGCATCTCGGTTGGCAGGAAGCAGCCGACCTGATCATCAATGCTTTGGAAAAAACCATCGATCAGAAACAGGTCACTTACGATTTTGAACGTTTGATGGATGGAGCGACTCTGTTGAAGTGCTCGGAATTCGCTACTGCCATTATTCGTAACATGGCGGCCTGATAACGTGCCCGACAAGANNCCTTAATGCTTTTTTGCGTAGATCCCGGTTTGAGTTCCTTCTACCCTTGAATAGGATTTATCGCATGTAACAATATATTGCAGGCTTCGCAGTCCGCCCTGACAGCACCTGGCGACTCGCAGCCCTTCGGCCCTACTTAATCGGGCCATGCTATTTTTTGTAAGGAGATAACAAATGGCTAAACCCACAATCGCTCTGGTCGGCGGCGGGCAGATCGGGGCCACCATTGCCCAACTCGCAGCACAGCGCATCTTGGGCCACGTGGTCCTTTACGATGTCGTCGAAGGCCTGCCCCAAGGCAAAACCCTGGATCTGGCTGAAGCAGCCCCCATCGTCAATTTTGATCTGCGTATCAGTGGCGGCAACGATATCGCCTGTATCGCCGGAGCCGATATCGTGGTCGTTACCGCCGGCATAGCCCGTAAGCCAGGCATGAGCCGGGGAGACCTCATTGAGGTCAATTCCCGCATCATGACCTCCGTCGCAGCAGGAATCAAAGAGCATGCGCCGGACGCCATTGTCATCGTACTTTCCAATCCCCTCGACGCCATGGTGACCCTCTGTCAGCGAGAGACCGGGTTTCCCCCGCATCGAGTCATCGGCATGGCCGGAGTGCTCGACTCAGCCCGTTTTGCCAGCTTTATCGCTTGGGAATTAGGCGTCTCGGTGCGGGACATCAACGCGATGGTTTTAGGCGGGCATGGCGATGCCATGGTACCTATCGTCCGCTTCGCCAATGTGAACGGCATCCCCGCTATGGATTTGCTAGCCCGTAAATACGGCGGCGACCGGGCCAAGGCTCAGCAAGTGATGGATGACCTGGTAACCCGCACTCAGAATGCCGGCGGCGAAGTTGTGGAATTGCTCAAAACCGGCAGCGCCTTCTATTCGCCGGCAGCCAGCGCCATGGCCATGATCGAAGCGGTGCTCAATGACCAAAAACGTCTACTTCCGGTCTGCGCTATGCTGAACGGCGAATTCGGCGTCAGTGGGTACTACGTTGGAGTGCCCTGCATCCTTGGAGCCGGCGGTATCGAGCAGATCGTCGAATTTGATTTGACAGCTGAAGAGCAAAAGATGTTTGACCATTCCGTGAACGCCGTAAAAAAACTGGTCGACAGCCTCTAAGGCCATCCCTAATATAGCGGACTCAAGCAGGGCAATCGCAAGATTGTCCTGCTTTTTTTGTCATTTCGCCCCTGCAGAGTCGAGCGATTAAAACCATTTTTTATCACTCGACATAAAAAATATGCTAAAGTGCGCGTTGGCGCTTGCGCCCGGACCTGACCATACGGAAGTCCGAGCAAAGATCAATTTCGACAAAGGAGAATACGGGAATGAGCAGCCCGAAAGTGGAAATCATAGAAAACTATTGCAAGGGATGTAGCATCTGCGTCGAGTTCTGTCCGACGGATGTGTTTGAGATGGAAGGTTTTGTCGCCAAGGTGGTACGCCCCGAGGCCTGCACCAAGTGTATGCAGTGTGAATTACGCTGCCCCGACTTTGCTGTCAAGGTTCACTAAACTTTTGATGCATTCGTAAAAACTTATAGGAGGTCAGACAACGTGGCTAAAAAAGTTGCTCTGTTACAGGGAAATGAGGCCTGCGCCTTCGGCGCCCTGTATGCCGGCTGCAGTTTTTTCGGTGGCTATCCCATCACTCCCTCGACCGAGGTGGCCGAGGTGATGTCGAAGGAACTACCGAAGACCGGCGGTAAATTTATTCAGATGGAAGACGAGATTGCGGCCATGGCTTCAATCCTTGGCGCATCCCTCACCGGTGCCAAGGCTTTGACCGCCAGCTCCGGCCCCGGTATCTCCCTCAAGCAGGAATTGATCGGCTATGCTTGCATTGCCGAGATTCCCTGCGTAATCGTTAATGTCATGCGCGGTGGACCTTCCACAGGTATGCCGACCGGCCCGAGCCAGTCCGATGTCATGCAGGCCAAATGGGGCACCCATGGCGACCATCCGGCCATCGCTCTGGCACCGGCATCTTGCCAGGAAATTTTCAGCGAAACGGTGCGAGCCTTCAACCTGGCTGAAATCTACCGCATGCCGGTTCAGGTGCTGCTTGATGAAATCAACGGCCATATGCGCGAACGTATTGAATTTCCCGAACCGGGGGAATTGGAAGTCCTCAACCGTCAGCAAGTAACCGTCTCGCCGGCCGACTACAAGCCCTTTGATGACAGTCAGGGCGATATCCCGCCCCTGGCCTCTTTCGGTTCCGAATA
>LGOV01002570.1_pt1 | contig 10150 bp, 12 predicted proteins | sample 469881 | NCBI WGS metagenome assembly LGOV01 (sample SAMN03857199, study PRJNA290197) | marine sediment metagenome | biome: marine cold seep biome; feature: cold seep; material: marine sediment; isolation source: sample #5579, elevator 3A push core 41 containing 12 cm of sediment... ...
GCTATGGACAGTATTGGTTAAATAATTCATCCTCCTCGATACAAAAAAAGGGCCGTTTCCTAGGAAGCGGCCCTTTTTTGTGCTCTATTTTATAACGTTCTATAACAGATCAGCGATCTCTGGAGCCATACCAATATAACTAGCAGGAGTCATCTCGATCAGGCGCTTCTTATCATCAGCAGGAAGATCAAGACCTTCAACGAAATCACGAATGATCTCTTGAGTAATCTTCTGGCCGCGGGTCAACTCTTTAAGTTTTTCATACGGATTTTCGATACCAGCCTTACGCATCACCGTTTGAATTGGCTCAGCCAACACTTCCCACGCCTGATCTAAATCATCAGCAAGCTTGTGCTCGTTCAACTTCAACTTACTCAAACCTTTCAACACCGAATGATAAGCGATCATGCTGTAACCAAAACCAACCCCCATATTACGCAATACAGTTGAATCGGTCAGGTCACGTTGCAAACGGGAGATGGGTAACTTAGACGCGAGATGACCAAACATCGCATTCGCAAGGCCACTGTTGCCCTCAGAGTTCTCAAAATCGATAGGATTAACTTTATGTGGCATGGTGGAAGAACCGATCTCCCCCTTGATAGTCTTTTGACCAAAATAACCCATTGAGATGTAGGTCCACATGTCGCGATTCATATCGGTCAAAATAGTATTCCAGCGCGCCATGGCATCAAACAACTCAGCCATATAATCATGCGGTTCAATTTGAGTGGTAAATAGGTTTTGTTTCAAACCAAGACCGTCCTCTATCACTCGTTGTGCCAATGCTGGCCAATCGACATCGGGGTAGGCCGACAAATGAGCATTAAAGTTACCTACGGCACCGTTAAGCTTACCTAAAATATCAACGGTTGCGATACAGGTACTTTGCCGTTTCAAGCGGGCAACAAACACCGCCAATTCTTTACCAATTGTAGTCGGTGAAGCTGTTTGGCCATGGGTACGAGCCAGCATCGATACAGCACGGAACTCATGGGCTAACTGAGCCACGTTCTCCTCAATCTGTTGCTGAAGAGGAACTAAGGCGCTCAAACCATCCTTCAACATCAACGCATGTGACATATTGTTAATATCTTCAGAGGTACAGGCAAAGTGAATAAATTCTGTAATATCCGCCATCGACGTCGTGTCAAGTTGGCGCTTCAAGTAATACTCAATCGCTTTGACATCATGATTGGTTTCACTCTCAATATCTTTAACAATTTGGGCTTGCTCAGGGGTGAAGTTATCAACAATCGCTCGCAAGGTTGCTTGCTCATCGCTACTTAACGCGCGACACTCAGCAATACCATCTTCTGCACACAACTCCAACAGCCACAAAACTTCTACCTTCACCCGATTGCGCATGAGAGCGTATTCTGAAAAACAATCGGTTAAAACAGACACTTTTGACGCATAGCGCCCATCAATTGGGCTGATTGCCGTAATCATTATTTTCTCTCCTTGAGGTTGACCTATTTAAAAGTTTGGTTAAAATTACTGGCGCAATATATCGCATCACCTAAATCGCTGCAAGGTGGTAATGACACTACCTCAATGCAATTATCAGGTTAGCGGTTCTTACTTGAGCTGAAGATGGGTAACTGCTATTTTAACAAAGAACTAACACAATGACTTTCCAGTTTTGGTCTACCCTTATTGCGTAGGCAGTCAAACCTTGCATCGCAGTGCAAGTTAAACGGCCTGCACCACTTATCTTTTCAGGAGTCCACGATGAAATTTATTATTAAGCTCTTTGTGCTCATTGTCGTTGTTTCAGCAGTGGTTATTGGTGCGGCAACGTTTTATCTTGATACTATTGCCAAAAAAGCGATTGAGTTTGGTGGCAGCGAAGCATTAGGTGTGGCAACCACAGTTGATGACCTTAATATCTCGATCCTAAATGGCAGCACCAGCTTGTCAGGATTTTCAATCGCCAACCCACAAGGCTTTAGTGATAACTTGTTTATGGTTCTTGAACAGGGAAAAGTTAATATCGACACTAAAACGTTAATGTCAGACATCATCCATATTTCTGAGATCTCGTTTGTGGGTCTCCACCTCAACCTTGAACAAAGCAGCCAAAGTTCCAACGTCAAAGCGCTGCTCGGTAATGTTCCACAATCAAAATCATCGTTGCCAGCGACCCAGCCTGAGGCTCCAGCATCAACCCCTTCAAGTCAAAGTGGCAAAAAGTTTGTTGTTGATCGCTTGATCCTTGACGACATCGACGTCAGCGCTAAAATCCAGGCACTCGGCACGAAATTAAGTGATGTCAGCCTCACCGTTCCGCGCATCGAATTGACCAATATCGGCCAACAGCAGGGTGGCATGATGATGCCTGAATTGGTCGAATATATTGTCACCGAGGTGATCAATGCTGTGGCCAAAAGCTCAGGCAGCCTCTCTCCTGCCCTCGCCAGTATGCTCAAAGGTGACTTAGCCAGCATTGACGGTATTAAAGCCGGTGCGAAGGATGCTGCCTCAGTTGAAGCCAACCGCGCTGCAAAAAAGCTCATTGACGACCTTGACCTCCCTGAGGGCAGTAACACAGAACTAGAGGAAACAGCAGACACCTTGATCAAAGGGTTATTTAAATAATTAGCGCGAGCCGAACTGTTTATCAGAGGACAAAATCATGACCACATTTAGCCTTAATCAACACCTTGATAACGATTGCATAACTCTTGGCACCTTTGGTCGCAGCCACCTGTTATTATTTAACAACTCGTTGGTGCCGTGGTTTATCCTCGTTCCAGAAACAGAGGGATGTGAAATCTTCGACATGAAGCCAGATGAGCAGACCATTATATTTGATGAGATCAATCAACTTGGTCGTTTTGTCGCTCGCGAATTTAACACCGATAAAGTAAATACCGCTGCCATTGGCAATATTGTCCGCCAACTCCATATTCATGTTGTCGGTCGCTATGAAGATGATTACTGCTGGCCAAATGTGGTGTGGGGAAACACCGAAAAAAAAAGCTATACCACCGCTGAAATTCAATCGATCATTATCCGCTTAACCACCAAAGTGGACGATTATTTCAACCCAGCATGTGAACACATCACCAATTAACACGCTTTCTTATTGCGGCGTTTACATTAACAATACAAACACAACCTGTTAAAGTTGCGTCACTTTTTACCGTTCGATGTGCAGAACAATAAAGGCGCTGACTCGTGAGAGTCAGTGCTTTTATAATAAAGTATCGATTTAAAAAGTCGTGCCCGAGGCGATGGTGGCAAAAAGGTATCGCCATCAATTGGCCTCGTCCACAAACTAACCGCCCTCAATTAACGGCATCAAGGTCAAACAATCGCCATCCTGAAGCTGATCTTCCTCGCTGGCATGCGTCCCATTAATCAGGATAATCCCCAGCAATCGCCGTGACAATTCAAGGGTTTCAACCACATCGGCTGCTCGACTACCACCAACCAATGAGAAACGTTGTTCCTTAAAGCGATCAATCCGAAACACGCCAACCAATTTTACCGTAACAATCATCTCGCTCGCTTACCTCTCTACCGTCTAATACGACTCACTTACCGTTATAATAACTGCTATCGAAAAAGATGGTTAAACAAGAATTTTGCCCAATTGTAGCTATAAAAACAAGTAAAGAGTGATGGTCGGAAAAAAGTTAGCCAACAAGGAAACAGATAAAGGGTAATCACTCTTGCCCATTGACAAAAATTCTGTAATAGTCCCGAACATGTAACACAATCATCTAAGGAGAATGACGTGGACTGGAAACGTTTTTTCGATAATTTAGGCATGAATGGTACCCGCTGGCAATGGCGAATTATGCGCTGGCAACGGCAACTCAAACAGATGGCACGAGGCGAGCGAGTGCCGAACTCGAGTATCACTCTGAGTCAAGTGCTACTCATCATCAACCTCGCCCTGTTTTCGGTGATGATTCTGCGCGGTGCAACAGCAGGTATCGGCATGTCAACCTTGATGCGACCAGGAGGAGAACTTCTCGTTCAGTCTGGTGGCCAATGGTGGCCCCTGGTGGTCCAAAACGGTGAATGGTGGCGTTGTATCACCTACGCCTTCACCCACGGTGGCATTATCCATCTCGGCTTTAACATGATGGTCCTTTATCAAATTGGCCCTCAACTTGAGGAGGAGATCGGTCCCAGTGGCTTTCTCACTCTATATGTGCTCACGGCACTCGCCGCGACAGCCCTCGGTTACTTCTGGCATCCGATGACCGTTGTCGTTGGAGCCTCGGGGGCACTGTTTGGCATGATCGGTTTCTCCATCACCTACTTTCACCGTATTGGTGGTCATCATGCTTTGGCACAACGCGACCAGATGCTGCGCTGGGCAATCTTTGCTTTTATCTTTGGCTTTATCGTCGGTGCCGACAATGCCGCCCACCTCGGTGGCGCTGTCAGCGGTGCGCTATTTGGTTTAATTTTCCCCATCGCCATGCGCTTACGCCGTAACCTCGCACCGTTAATCAATACCTTGGCGGTATTAAGCGGTCTCGCTATTATCGCGAGCATCGGCCTACTCATATTAAGCTGGTTTAGCTAGAGGGTACTATGGCAAAAGAGAAATTTCCAACAACAGCGGCCATCCGTCAGCTTAAACAGCACAAAGTAAATTACGCGCCACACCTCTATCCTTACGAGGAAAAAGGCGGGACACGTGCGTCCTCCACGCAACTTGGGGTCGATGAGAACTGCGTGATCAAAACCTTAGTCATGGAAGATGAGAACAAACATCCCCTGATCATCTTAATGCATGGCACCTGCGAGGTTTCAACCAAAGAACTTGCCCGCACCCTCAACGTTAAACGGATCACCCCCTGCTCACCGCAAATAGCGCAAAAGCATAGCGGTTATCAAGTAGGTGGCACCTCCCCTTTTGGCCTGCTGAAGCCACTACCCGTTTATGTTGAACAATCAATCCTTGAGTGTGGGAAAATATATATCAATGGTGGCAAACGCGGTTTTTTAGTAAGTTTGCAGGCGAACACTTTAACTCAAGTTTTGTTAGCAACGGCTGTGAATGTCGCAATTAACCACTGATAAAACCGATCAATCTCCCCTTAATCGTTTCCATCTATATCAAGAGTCCTTAAACGACAACGTCCAAACTTCTTAACCAGTTTGCAAACAACCCAAGCAATCCTACATTAAATTCCACCAAATTAATTAGTTTTGCTGGAAAAGTCATCGACATAAGGTACTCTTATCATGAGTGTGACATCTCACTCATATGTCATTCTAACGTCCCAAGGAGGGGTTGTGAACAGAATTGGCCCAATAATGGTGTCAGGATTAATTCTGTCGCTATTGCTCGGCTGTTTTGGAAATACGCCACTCAAAACGCTTAACTACCCCTCGCAAAGCGATATCAAACATAAAAACCTTATTATTTTCCTCAGAGGACTGGGTGGAAATCATCGTGATTTCATTCGCGAAGGGTTTGTTGACAGTGTGAGGCAACGCAACCTCCCCTTCGACATGACAGCGCCTGATGCCCACTTTGGTTACTATTTTGCGCAAACAATTACCAACCGTCTTAACATAGATATTATTGACCCAGCTAATGTGGACGGTTATGAAAAAATTTGGTTGGTTGGCGTTTCCATAGGCGGGCTCGGCTCGCTCATGTTCGCCCGCGAGCACCCTGAAGATGTAGACGGTATCTATGTGATCTCCCCTTTTTTAGGCTATGAGGATATTATTGATGAGATCACAGACGCAGGGGGAGTCCAGCAATGGCAACCGGGCGAGTATGACCCTAATGAAGACTGGCAACGGATGTTCTGGCACTGGCTAAAACAATGTTCAGAGGGGCAGCAGCCAATGCCAAACCTCTACCTCGGTTTTGGCTCACAAGACCGTTTCCACCCTGCTCATCAGCTGTTAAGTGACTTGCTCCCCACAGATCATATCTTTACTATTGACGGGGAACACGATAAGAAAACGATAAAAAATCTGTGGCTACTTTTTCTTGAACATGATGTTTTGTAACGAACCATTCGTTGTCAAAACAATCGACACAACTACCATTTATTATAACAATGAATAGCAAACATCTTGTTATTCTGGAGGCTTTATGTTTAGACGCTCAACAATAATGATACTACTGCTCATACTCGGCTTGTATACCGTCTCTTTAGCACAATCTACTCCGACAGGGCTATGGAGCCTTGGCGTTGCCAATGACAGTTTTTTCAATCAAGACCGCGGCTATACCAGTGGCCTTGATCTTGCGTTTACTCCAAACAGTGCGGCCTACACCATCAGCTTGGGTCAAGATATTTTCACCCCTGAAACGCGCAGCACCTTACAGCCACCACACGGAGAACATCCTTACGCCGCGTGGTTATACGTCAAAGGGGAGCACCGTTATTCCATCATCCCCACACTCTTAATCACATCGAGTTTAAGTTTAGGAACTACCGGACAGCGAGCACAAGGGAAAGAGGTCCAAGACTTTGCTCATCAAGTGCTTGACTTTAATGAATATTCAGGCTGGGACAGTCAGGTCTCAAATCGTTGGGGCTGGGTTGCCTGCGTCAAAGGACAATGGTTATTACCGTTGATTGAATTCGACAAAGTTGGTGTTGATCTTATCACCCACGTTCAAGGCCGTGGCGGTAATATTCACATTGACGGTGAAGCGGGTGCAACCGTTCGCTTAGGCTACCATCTTCCCCAACTCGAAGCACAAAAAACGACACCATCAACCAACAGCCTATACGTGACAGTTACGGGCAGTCGAAAAATAGTCGATAAAAACATCCTACTGGAGGGTGTGAACAATGGCGATTACCATGTTAAACCTGAACGCGGCGTAAATACTTTAATTTGTGGCATCCATTGGCGACATGGTGCCTATCAGGTCGACCTCGATTTTCATTTCCCTGAAAAGGAATTTAAAGGTCAGGACTACACCAACTCCTACGGAATTCTGCGCTTAAGTTACTGGTATTAACTACTTGAGCGAAACACAACACAGTATAAATAATAATGGAATCTCAGATGAGCCAAACGATAAATAGTCAGGAAGTGCAACGTACTGTCGAGGCCTTAAAAAACGCCGAAGCATTGGTCATTTGCACTGGAGCAGGGATGGGAATTGATTCAGGATTACCCGATTTTCGCGGCGACAAAGGATTTTGGCATGCCTATCCGATGTATGAAAATTTGGGGGTTAATTTTTACGATGCAGCAAACCCTATTCACTTTGCCCGTGACCCAGAATTCGGCTGGGGATTTTATGGCCATCGCACGAATTTATACCGTGCCACCACTCCACACGACGGATATTCTTTGCTCAAGGAGTGGTCAGAACATTTAAAATTAGAAACCTTTGTTGTCACCTCAAATGTCGATGGCCAATTTCAAAAGGCGGGCTACGATCCTCAACAGATATTAGAGGTGCACGGTTCGATCCACCATCTCCAATGCCTGAGGCCATGCAGTCGTGAAATTTGGCCGAACAATGAAGAGATCCCCGTTGATCTGGTGACAATGCGCGCCCAGCATCTGCCAAGTTGTCGTCGTTGCCAACAACTCGCTCGTCCCAATATTTTGATGTTTGGTGATTCAAGCTGGCTATCCAAACGAACGGATGAACAGCAACGGCGCTTTAATCAATTTTTGATTGGTAATAACGGTAAAAAATTGGTGGTCATCGAACTCGGTGCCGGAACAGCGGTACCGACAATTCGCCATCTCACTCAAACATTGAGCCGTAAAGATGAGGTGCTTGCGGTTCGCATCAATCCTCGCGAACCGCAAATTGGTTCTCCCCATATCAGCTTTGCTCGTGGCGCTTTAGAAACGTTAACCGCCATCGACCAGCAGTTGCGCTAATCGACATCGGTCTCTACTAAGTTAGCGCTAGCATTTAATAACTCGCCGAGCTGCAGAGTAGCAATATAGTTGTGCCGAATCGCGTGTAATTGCTCTACAACCTTAACCACTTCAGCAGGAAGATGGTTGAATTTTTCACTTGGGGTGAGAATGCATTGAAGACACAGCGCTTCAGTGGGTAGCGTTGGTATCACCATCTCAGTACCGCTTGACTCTTCGCACGCCACCATCACCACACCTTGCTCCTGTAAGTGACTAAGGACCTCTTGTGCCGCTTCAGCGGGCATCTCTACTTGCTCAATCAGTTCTTCGACTTCCCAACACTTCTCTCCACGAGCAAAGCGGTTATAAACCAACAACAACACCTCTAATACTTGCAGCGGTTGCCACGCTAAGGTATTGCCATGCCAAAGTAATCGGCCTAGACGTAAGCGGTTTTGATGAGCCCAACAGACCTGTAAGCCCAGCAAAGCAATCATCCACGAAAGGTAGATCCAAATCATAAAAATCGGCAATGCCGCCATCGTGCCATAGATCGCATTATACTTTGCTACGCCGTACTGAAACGTTACATATCCCCACTGGGTAATCAACCAAAGAGTACCAGCACTTATACCACCAATAATGGCCGAGATAATATTGACCTTGGTGTTAGGGATAAACATATACAGGAAGATAAAGGCTGCCCAAATAACCACGAAAGGAAGCACCTCAAATAACAACAGCAGCATATCGCCAAAAACAGGTTTATCGAGCAGCCATTGAACGAGGTCTTGATTGCGTAATGAGGTGTTCATCGAGATGGCAGCTAGCAGGAACAGCGGACCAAGGGTGACAACAGAGAAATAATCGGCAAAGCGACGAAACAATGATCGTGTTTCACTCACCTTCCAGAGGCTATTAAAGCTTTTCTCAATATTTGAGATCAACGCTAAAACGGTAAACACCAACATCACCAAACCGACCGAACCAAGGCGAGCTACGTTGGTATTGTTAATATAGTCAATAATTTTGAGGACAACATCTTCTGAAACCACTGACAGATGTTCTAACAATAGTGGTTCGATGGTGTTATGAACGCCGAGACCTTTCAATAAGGCAAACATGATCGCCAGCAACGGAATAAAAGCAAGCAGAGTGCTAAAGGTTAATGCCGCAGCTTTTTGTACACAGTCATTACGCTGGAAATCAAGAACCGCAGCAATCGGAACGCGAATAACGTTTGAGCACAACTGATCGTCGCCATCTCTCCAAACATCACTCTGGAGCCATTTGCGCGCCTGTTTCACTTGTTTCAACATAAAAGAACCCCATAGACTAAATAGAAAACATTCTCTAATTTAGCACGATTTGATCATCTTACCGATGAAAAACATGGTCAAAAAAACAAAACAGCCCCACGATTATGAATCGTGGGGCTGTTGAATAAAAAACCTATTCAATCTTTTTAGAACTTACCAAACTCATCGTCATCTAGCGAAATGCTCGGAGTCGATTGTCCGCCGCCCCAAGCATCATCACTTACAGCCACAGGTGGAACATAAGCGGGAGTTGGCGCAGCATTATAGGACGGCGCTGGAGCAGAATTCATGAATCGTGTTCCACCGCCACGACTCAAGGTAAAGCGAGCGAGCATTTCACGTAGATCATTGGCTTGAGCGGCTAACTCCTCACTGGTTGCAGCGCACTCAATAGCATTTGAGGTATTCAATTGCGTCACCTCATCAATTTGACTGAGTCCAATACTGATCTGCGAGATACCCTGAGCTTGCTCATCGGATGACGCCGAAATCTCACCCACCAAATCGGAGACTTTACTAATGCTGGTCACAATCTCATCTAAGGCACCAGCGGTATCTTCGGCAATGCGGCTACCATTTCCCGCTTTTGCTACAGAACCCTCAATGAGTGTTGCTGTTTCACTTGCGGCCTTAGCACTTCGGGCTGCAAGGTTACGCACTTCTTCAGCAACCACGGCAAAACCTTTACCGTGCTGACCTGCACGCGCCGCCTCTACCGCAGCATTCAGAGCGAGAAGGTTGGTTTGAAAGGCAATTTCGTCAATAACTTTAATGATTTTAGAGATGTCTTGCGCAGAGTGATTAATATCGCTCATAGCTTCCACCATATCATGCATTTGACGATTGCCCTTTTCAGCCATTTCTCGTGCTTGGCCGGTTAACTGATTAACCTGCACAGCATTATCGGCATTTTGCTTAGTACGCGATCCCATCTCGGCCATTGAACTGGTGATCTCTTCGAGCGAACTGGCTTGCTCCGTTGCCGCTTGTGAAAGCTGCTG
>LGOV01039137.1_pt3 | contig 10149 bp, 8 predicted proteins | sample 469881 | NCBI WGS metagenome assembly LGOV01 (sample SAMN03857199, study PRJNA290197) | marine sediment metagenome | biome: marine cold seep biome; feature: cold seep; material: marine sediment; isolation source: sample #5579, elevator 3A push core 41 containing 12 cm of sediment... ...
GACCTGCACGACCAAACCCTTTCAGACCTCTCAAACATTCTACGGGACGTTCAAGAACTTAAATCGGGAACATGCGCAGAAGTTGCAATGAAAATCGAAACCGAACTTCAGGGGTCGATCAATAACTTAAGGGAAGTCATGGATGATCTGCATCCACAAACCCTTGACGTATTAGGACTCAATGCAGCACTGCAATCTCACATTGAAACGCATCAAAATGGCAATGGCCACAGTGTCGAAAGCAACTATTATGCTTCCGACTTAGCTGAAGAACTTGTTCTGTCGAAATCGGTTCAACTTCAGCTCTATCGTATTATTGTTGAAGCCGTGCATAATGTGTATCGTCACTCTGGAGCGACACGCTACGAAGTCAACTTTGATGTGGCAAATCAACACATCGTCATATCGGTTGAAGATAATGGCTGCGGATTCACCCTATCAAAGGATGCTCTAGGTCGTGGTCTACACAATATTCAAGAGCGTGCTCGAACTATTGGCGCGACGGTTGAATGGCGCTCCTCCCGTTTTTCCACGGGAACACGCTTTGAAGTATCAGTGGAACATAACAAAAATGATGAAACAGAAACGTAACTATTCAGCACACCATCCATTGTCCTGGGAACCCCCATGTCAAGGGTGTTTGTCGCCATGGACGGCGGCAACAAACCCCATGGATGGGTTCATGTGTCCCTTGATATGGGGGTTGCTAGCACATCATGCTGAATAGCTATACCGAAACAACATAAACACCGCTGGAATCAGTAGCCGACAATTTATAACGGAGAGACACCATGCCAGCATTTAAAATTATTATCGCCGAAGATAACCCCAAAGATTTTGAATTTCTTGAGCAGCTTTTAGCTGATTCTGACCTAGCCAATTTCACTATTGCTCGGGCACCAAATGGTCAGGCTGCCCTTGAAATGGCGTTAGAAGTTGAAAACCCGCTGGTCATTAGCGATATTCAAATGCCCGAATTGAATGGTATTGATTTTGCCAAGGCACTTTGGGATCAAAAGCCCCAAGCACGGATTGTCTTTTGGAGTCAATTTAAAGATGAGATGTACGTGCGCTCGCTGCTAAAAATTGTACCGCCAGAAACTGTTTACGGTTACATCCTAAAATCAAACACTAAGAGCCGTATCGCTTCGGCTGTTGTCACCGTGCTAATTGATGAACAATGCTGGATTGACCCCGATGTACGCAAAGTTCAAGGTCGAACGGGTCACAGTCAAACGGCTCTCTCCGATATTGAATTCGAAGCGCTCATTGATATTTCACTTGGACTAACAGATAACCTGATCGCCCAGCGGCGTTATCTCTCTCGGCGTGGGGTACAAAGCCGGCTCAACTCACTGTACAACAAGCTGAGTATTGACCAAGAACAATTTCAAACGGAAAAAGTGGGCGATGCCTTCAACCCACGCAACAGAGCCGTTTCAGTCGCCACGCATCGTGGTCTGATCAACCCCTTCGAGCTTGAGCACGAAGAACGGGAACTGCAAGAGTGGCTGATTCAATTTAAAAAACGCAATAAAATCAAAGAGTAGAGATCTCGTCATCAACTTCAGCCAAAGCCAACAGCACCCGCGCTCGTTTGAGCGCGGCATCAATATCACCAACTATCTGCTGTTCGCCAAGCTCAGAATATAAATATGTCCGTTTTAGCTTCGTCAACACATTGTCCTGAACGCCTGACAAAATCAATTGCGTGTTATCGTTGTCTGTTTTTTCGAAGACATCTTCCAAAACACGAATAGCCGTCGCATCAATCGTAAAGATATGACGCATACGTAAGATGAGAACCTTGGGTGGCTGTTCAATAATACTCAAGGTATCTTTAAACTGATTGGTCGCACCAAAGAAAAACGGCCCGTGCACTTCAAACACCTCAACCCCTTGAGGAATTTTGTACAACGAAATCGAACGATCATCTTCCTGCTCTTCATCCAAATTTAAAACACCCTGACCACTCACGTGGCGAACCTGTGTTGCACTACCCATCCGTTGCATAAACAGTAACGCCGACAACACTACGCCGACCTCAATAGCAACAGTTAAATCGACAAATACTGTCAATGCAAAGGTGGTCAGCATCACAAAAATATCGTTACGTGGCGAACGAAATAAGCGCACAAAGTGGCGCCACTCGCTCATATGGTAGGCAACAACTAACAAGACTGCGGCTAGTGTAGCTAAAGGGATAAGACTGGCCCAACGACCAAACACCATCATAATCATGAGTAATGTCAACGCGTGGACTAATCCAGAAATAGGCGTTGTACCACCATTTTTTACATTGGTTGCCGTTCGTGCAATGGCTCCCGTCGCCGGAATACCACCGAACAGCGGACAAACCATATTCGCAATCCCCTGCGCAACTAACTCCATGTTGGATTTATGGCGGTGCCCCGTCATGCCATCTGAAACCACGGCCGACAGGAGTGATTCGATCGCCGCCAACAGCGCAATCGTTAATGCTGGTGAAATTAAAGCAGGGATCATGGCCCACTCAAAATGGGGCAACTGAGGCCGTGGCAACATCGTTGGTACTTGACCGAAAGCACTACCAATAGTTTCAACAGGGAGATTAGAGCCCTGAACAATCACCGTTGTTACAATCAGCGCAACAATAGAGCCAGGGATCTTTTTAGTCACACGCGGCCAGAGAAGAATAATTGCTAACGCCAACCCGCCCACAACAACGGATTCAATAGAAAACGTCGAAAGATTATGAGAGTAGAGCACTACGCGATCAACAAAACTTGTTGCAGAAGATTCTAGCCTAAGCCCAAATAGATCCTTAACTTGGGTCATGGCGATAATCAACGCAATACCACTGGTAAAACCGACGGTCATCGGATAGGGGATGAACTTAATCGCCGTACCTAAACGACAGACACCCATCACAATCAACAGTGCTCCCGCCATCATGGTAGCAACCGCTAAACCAGCATAACCATGCTGCTGAACAATGGAAAAAACAACAACAATAAACGCACCGGTTGGTCCACCAATTTGCACCCGACTGCCACTAAATAGTGAGATGAGAAACCCCGCAATAACTGCGGTGAACAGACCCTGTTCAGGCTTCACCCCCGATGCAATGGCAAAAGCGATGGCTAACGGTAGGGCCACGACGCCAACAATTAACCCAGACATTAAATCTTCAACAAATCGTTTGCGTGAGTAACCCTCTTTCAGGCAACACAGCAACTCTGGCACTAAACGCGAAGTCATCAGCACTCCTTCTGATAAACTCGTCGTTAGATAGATATCAGATGGTCTCGGCTTTACAGGATATTACGTAAAGGGAGGCTAGGTGATAGGTACCTTCCGAACCTTATTAACAAGTCTCGATAGGCGACACTCAGCAGATGGGTATCGTCTTGCAGGTGGGTAGCCTATGCCTTTTTCACAGAGATGACAAGGGGAGATTAGCGTTTTAATTGATAGCGTCGAACGGCTCGATTGTGCTCTTTGAGGGTATGCGAGAAATAATGACCGCCCTCACCCGTTGCAACAAAGTATAGATAGTTTCCGACTTCAGGATAAGCGGCAGCGTGCAGAGCAGCTAATCCCGAATTGGCAATGGGGCCAGCGGGCAAACCGCGCTTCATGTAGGTATTATAAGGGCTGCTGGTACGCAAATCGTTACGGGTTAAATTCCCGTTAAAATCCTTAATCCCGTAAATAACCGTCGGATCAGCCTGCAACCTCATGCCGCGCTTGAGACGATTATGAAACACCGCCGAGATGCGTGGCATCTCTTGTTCATTGCCAGCTTCTTTTTGAATAATCGACGCCAGGGTCAAAAGCTGGAACTCATTCAGACCACGTTTTTTTGCCGCGCCAAGAAGTGATTTGGTCAGGTGCTGCTGTGTCTGGCTGACCATCACTTGCAAAATTGTTCGTTCAGAACTTCCAGGAGCAAAGCGGTAGGTTTCAGGAAACAGATAGCCTTCGAGAGTGGAAGCCTTGATATTCAGCTTTTGCCGAAAGGATTCATCCTTCAATAAGGCATGATAACGGGCCTTATCACCCAAACCAGACTGTGCACAAAAAGCAACCACCTCAACGACGGTCATCCCCTCAGGAAGGGTACATTGTACTAACTCCACTTTCCCGGCAACGAGAATCTGTAAAATATCGAGAGCCGACTTCGCACCCTGAACGCGATAAACGCCCGCTTGAATTTTTCGCCCCTCGCCTGTTAACCGCACCAACAAACGAAAGATAAACGGATCAGTGATCACACCTTTGGCAGCAAGATTTTGTGAGATCTGCGCCACCGATTGCCCCGATTTAATGGTAATGATAACGCCATCAGAGTTTTCAGTGCTAAGGGATTCTGGCTGTATAGGCCGCAAAACAACCACAGCAAAAACCAGCACAGGAATGCCAATAAACAGGGCAAAAACCAGCACCGATTGCCACAGGCGTCGCCACAATTGCCCCTCGCCTTGCTCAGACTGCTCAACAGAGGCGGAAGATTTACCCTTTAAATTTGGTTTCGGTACCATTGCTTAGCCGTTGAATATTAGAAGAATGGCGGTAAATAACACCACTGGCAATCAAAACAGTTGCGATTACGACGGGGAGGGAGCTACCAAACAGGTAGACCATAAATGGGATCACCGCTGCTGCACAGATCGAAGCGAGAGACACGTAGCGCCAACGCCACAACACCCCAGCAAAAACCAACAAAGCGACACCAACCGATGGCGCGGAAAGAACGAGGTAAATCCCTAATGCCGTAGCCACCCCTTTACCACCCTTGAATCCGAGGTAAATCGGATAGCAATGACCAACAAATAAAGCTACGGCCACCAGTGCAAGCTGCTGTTCACTAAAACCACCCCAGAGCTTCATCGCCAACAATGGCAACATGCCCTTGAGCATGTCAGCTACAAGAGTCAAAATACCGAGACGTTTCCCCGCAACACGATAGACGTTTGTCGCACCAATATTCCCACTGCCCGACTGGCGAACATCACCAGCACCAGCAATGCGAGTCAACACCACACCGCTCGGGATGGCTCCGACTAAATAAGCCACGACAAGGATTATTGTTAATTGCATAACGCTATCGACCTTCCTGTGAAAAAACAAATAGTTAGCTTTTATGATTCGTTCAAATATTGCCCCCGTTTTGTATCATAAATCGATATAAAACAGTACAACAAACGCCTTTCACCCTAGCAGGCTGTCGGGCTTGACGAGCCGTAGCGAGAAGCAGCTGGCTTGAGACCAGATTTTCGACCATTTGAGAGCGAATAGTGAGCCTATTTGTCGAAAATGGACGGGAATATGGGGCAAGTCCAGCTGATTCGCAGTAGGTTCTTGTAAAGTCCGACAGCTTGCTAGTGTAGCGCAGCAAACTTTTTGATTTAACGACAACCCGCTACCATTACGGTATAATGTTTTTTTCAACCATCCAACAAGAGAAAGCCCCCATAGTTATGGCTGAGCACTCATTTCTTCTCGAACTGTTAATACTTCTGGTCTTAGCTCTTGGTAGTGCTCTTATCTTTACCCGACTGCGGCTATCACCCATCATTGGCTACCTCGTTTCGGGCATGATTGCAGGCCCTTACGGTCTCCATCTCATCCAGAATGTCAAAGATGTCGGCGCGATCGCTGAATTTGGCGTCATTTTACTGTTATTTACCATCGGACTCGAATTTTCCGTGTCTCGCTTAATGCGTCTTAAACACCTTATTTTAGGTGGCGGCCTTGCTCAAATGGCCTTAAGCGGCGCAGCCCTTATCGGTGTCGCGCTAGCTCTTGGTGTACAGATGAAAGCAGCCATCCCTTTGGCAATGGCACTCGCTCTTTCATCGACAGCCATTGTGCTAAAACTACTCAACGAGCGTGGACAAATTGATACCGTCCACGGCCGCATGGCGCTAGGCATCCTCCTTGCTCAAGATTTAGCGGTGGTATTTTTCCTCATCGCCTTACCGCTAATTGCTGGCCAAGCATTAAGTTTCTCACTCATTGCCTTTAGTAAGGTCGCGGCACTACTAATCGGCTTATTTATCTTTTCCCGATTTTTATTACAACCGCTACTCCTAAGTATTCTCAAGTCTCGCTCGCAAGAACTGTTTCGCATCACCATCCTCGCGTTGATTCTCACCACCACCTGGCTCACCGGTGAAGTTGGCCTATCCCTTGAACTCGGTGCTTTTTTAGCGGGTCTGGCGTTAGCTGAATCACCTTATGCCCATCAAGCGTTATCGGATATTTTGCCATTTAGAGATACTTTTCTAGCCATATTCTTTGTCTCAATCGGCATGTTGGTCAACCTTCAACTGGTCATCGCCCAATGGCCGCTACTCCTCGCGGTGACACTGGCTGTCATTGTTATCAAATTTCTAGCTGCTGCTTTAGCAGCAATGCTGTGCAGGAATCCACTACGCATCGCCCTACTCAGCGGTTTCTTGCTTTTTCAAGCCGGTGAGTTTTCATTCGTCTTCCTTAAGGGGGCAACGGATTTAGCACTGATCTCAGATACAACCTACCAAATCACCCTCGCGGTCATTGCCCTTACCATGATCGCCACCCCCCTTGTTGCTGGCCAAGCGGAACAATGGGCCGCAGCCATTGCAGCGCTTTTGGGTACCCCACCTAAAGAGATTCACCCAGAAATACAGGAAAAAACTGGCAATCTTACTGGCCACGTATTGATTGCTGGCTATGGACTTTCGGGGCGCAATATCGGCTGGATACTTAAGCAATTTAACATTCCTCACCTATACATTGAACTCAATGCCACCAATGTACAGCGTGGAAAACGGGATGGTGATTTTATTATTTACGGTGATGCAACCTCGCGTGACCTACTTCTTGAGGTGGGCATTGAACGAGCTAAGGCGTTGGTATTATCGATCAATGATCCTGCCGCTGCCGCACGAACGATTGGCGTTGCCCGACAGCTGAACCCGAACCTGACGATCCTCGTACGCACCCGCTATGTTGCCGAACTTGAACACTTGCATAACCTAGGTGCCGATGTGGTCATCCCCGACGAATTTGAAGCGAGCCTACAATTGGGCAACAATCTGATGCGCCGCTTCAACATGAACGAGGGGCGTATCCTTCACGCCATTTCACAATTGCGCCAACAGCATTATAATTCGATGGTCGCAGCCAATGCTCCCGCTCACGGCCTCTCGGTACTCGATAGCGGGCGACTTGAATATCAGGCCCTCCCTGACGATTCCCCCTACCTGAATGCTTCGCTGGCCGAAATCGACCTGAGAAATCAGGCAGGAGTTACCGTTGTCGGGGTGATCCGTAAAGAGCGCACCATCTATAACCCATCAGGATCATTCCGAATCGAACAGGGTGACACCTTAATGCTCCTCGGTAACAGTGACGAGGTCCTACAGGCCAGCGAATGCCTGCACGGTCATCCGCTCTAAATTGACAAGACTATAAATTACCCCTTTAACTGTCAGTACCGTTAGCACCACGGTACCGACAGTTAAAGGCAAAGATAAAAGACTTATTATTCTGGGATATTGGGGATGGTGGTCGTGTCACCGAGGTGATTTTTCAAGGTATATTCTTGATCGGTTTTTCCCTCAATAGTGTAATTTGGCATCAGCGGGATCTTACCGATATTGGTTGCCACGACATACATCGGCTGCGCCAGACCAGTCGTATGGCCACGCAATGCATCGCGGATCAGCTCGGCGCCTTTTTCCACCGAAGTGCGGAAATGATCAATACCGGGAGCGGCTTCACAATAGAAGACATAGTAAGGACGAATCCGAACCGTCAAAAGCTTCTGATGCAAAGCGCGGAAGGTCTCAACATCATCGTTAATCCCCTTCAGCAGCACCGCCTGATTTCCAACGTTAACCCCACAACGCATCAAGTCAAAAACAGCGCGCGCCGTATCTTCCGTTAATTCCTTGGGATGATTACACTGAGTATTGATCCAGATCGGCACCTTGTGATACTGGCCAAGAATCTTCTGCAAATTCTCAGTGATGCGGCTCGGCAACACGATCGGCAAACGTGAACCGATGCGAATCATTTCCAAATGGGGGATCGCGCGCAGACGGTCGAGCAAGTAAGCGATCTGGTCATCAGGCAACAACAACGGGTCACCGCCAGTGATCAAGACATCGCGCACCTCGGGGTGAGCTGCGATCCAATCGAGCCCCTCATCAACATTGAAGTCCAACGTCAGATCACCATCGACCACTAACTCCTTACGGAAACAATGGCGACAGTAAATACCACACGTTTGGGTGACGGTGAAAGCAACACGGTCCTTATATTGACGGGCAATACTGTCTGGCCGCACCTCATCCGTAGCACGATTCTCCTTCCAAACCAGATAGTTGTCCATACCAAAGACATTTTCCTGCTCATGGCGGGATGGGATCACCTGCTTGCGAATCGGACAGTTAGGATCATCGCGATCCATCAACGAGGCAAAATAGGGCGTTGTTCCCCAAGTGGTGGTGTTGGTGGTGAGAACCTTGCGCTCCTCATCGGTTAAATTGACATACTGTTCGAGGCGATCGATGGTATTAACAAATTCTTTGAGTTGGCCTTGCCACTCGGCTACCATGGTGTCTCCTTTGCAGGTTAGAAAGTAGGCTGAGACAAGCGAATTCAACACCAATGAAGAAAACGATTGCTTCAGACCAGACACACCACAGAGATGACAGAACGCAGACAAAGTACGCGAATAGACGTGAGTCGATAAAATAAAACTAAGAGATACCAGAAAGTGACAGACGTAGATCGCACAGAAACGCAGACAACCAGCAGTGCGCTGGAGATTTAATAGATTTGTTTATGATTTAGGGTCAGGGCCACCCGCACCCGTACTTGAAAGGAAACATTCCAAGCCAGTGCTGCCCTAAGAGAGAGAGGGTTCGTCCCGATCATACCTGAGTATGATCAGTCCACCTCACGAGCGGGTCTATGGTCGGACCGTCCAGATTGAACGCCGCCATGAATAAAAAGACACTAACATAGCTACAACTTGATTGCAAATGATGGTTCAGAAACAGCACAAGACTAGCTTCTGGCCTATTTTCTCATCCCATCAGCGGTATCTTCAATCCACTTCCCACTGTTTTGAATATCACGACCTAAGCCGCCCATGCATTCGCATCCAGCCATCAACAGCACCAGTCCCAACATAACGAAAACCATCGTCCGCTTCATATCAGTTCCTTTTTCTTGGGTGGTTATTTTGAGCGGCGTTTCTCTTCGCGCCACAAGTCAATCAACAACAGAGCAACACCAATAGTAATCGCCGAATCAGCAATATTAAAGGCGGGCCAGTGGTTTTGATACCAATGAACATCGATAAAATCGATCACCGCCCCGAGGCGCAAACGGTCGATCAAGTTGCCCATCGCACCAGAAAACACCAGAGCAAGCCCTAACCGTTGCAGTTGTTGTGCAACGGTTAGGCGTTTAAATAACCACAGGATAACAGCTAAAGCAAACAATGCCACCCCGGCTAGCAGCGGCACTCGAAACGGGCTATTAGCAAGCATACCAAAAGCTGCACCGGTGTTGAGGACATAGCAAATATTGAAAAAATGCTCAATCACTGTTCGGCTTTGATGCAACACCATGGTCGAATCAATATAGATTTTTGTTAGCTGATCGAGGGGCAACACAATGGCCACGACGATCAGCAGCAAGCGGTAACGGTGCACCATTCTAGCAGCCCTGCTCTAACACAGCGATGCAACGTGGGCATGCCGTAGGATGACTGGCATTCTCGCCAATTTCGGTAGAATAATTCCAGCAGCGATCACACTTATCGCCTGCAGCAGCGGTAACGCTAACGACAAGGCCAACCACTTTTTCGGAAGTGAAGCCAGCTTCAACACTATCGACAAGCTCTACCTGAGAAACAATAAATAGCGTTGCCAGTTGATCGGCATACTTTTCCAGCAGTTCGCGACACTCAACACCTGACACGGCCAGGGTAATTTTCGCTTCGAGAGAGTTACCAACCAATTTCGCATCACGAGCCAGTTCTAACGCTTTTGACACATCGGAACGTACAGTCCACAGTTGCTGATACACATCATCGAGTTGGACATCAAGCAGACTGGTTTCAAATTGTGGCAGCATAGCAAGATGAACACTACTTTCGCGCTC
>LGOV01044269.1_pt1 | contig 10146 bp, 10 predicted proteins | sample 469881 | NCBI WGS metagenome assembly LGOV01 (sample SAMN03857199, study PRJNA290197) | marine sediment metagenome | biome: marine cold seep biome; feature: cold seep; material: marine sediment; isolation source: sample #5579, elevator 3A push core 41 containing 12 cm of sediment... ...
AATTCTGCTTTAATGGGATTATCATTATTAAATGCGCTTTCCAAATCTATTTTTTTTGATTCTTCCAAAAAAATAACAAAATCTTTATGTTCTTCTAGTTTTTCTTTTACTCCATGTTCTTTTCTTAATCTCAATTCTTTCACCTCAAAATACAATTACTTATTAAACATTTTTGGATTTTCACTCCACAATTTAAGCACTTCATAATCTTTATCTGTTATATACCCAATTTCTTTAGCTATAGGTAGTAGCGTTTTATAATCAGTCAACGATTCATAACCCATCAAATGATTTGCAAAGCTTACCACAAGATCATCAAAGTTGTAATTGAATATAGAATAAACCTTAATAACATCAGCGCCTACTTCTTTTAAAGCTTCAACGGCATTTAAAGCGCTTCCCCCTGTACTAAGCAAATCTTCGATAACTACAACCTTTTGTCCCTCAGCAACTATTCCTTCTATCTGGTTCTTCTTGCCATGCGCTTTAGATGAACTTCTTACATACGCCATAGGTTTCCCCATAACATCGGCTACCCAAGCAGCGTGAGGTATTCCAGCAGTCGCTGTACCGACTATTACATCAATATTTTCATCCAGTTCATTAATTCTCTTGGCAAATTCAGCAGCTACATATTTTCTAAATTCTGGATAAGACATTATCAGTCGGTTATCACAGTATATCGGTGATTTTATCCCAGAAGCCCATGTAAACAGATTATCTTCATTAGTTATTACAACTGCTTTGATTTCCAATAATTTCTTTGCTATTTCATAACTCGAATTCATAATTTACCCCCTATTCTACTCCAATACCGTCAATATTATATTTGTTTCCGGAGTTCCATAACATATATTCGTCAATTCCAAGCTCTTTTAAAGCTCTAATCTGATCATTCACTCTATCTATAGTATAACTTATGTGCCCTTCTACCCATCCAGCAGTAAATGATTGAATCCACGGACGTATTTTTGCAGGTGTTTCTATATTGGCATTTCTTTTAATTGCATCTTCTGTTGCTCTGTACATAACTTCATAAGGATGAGCATCCGGTACTTCAAATCCAAAGTTTCCTTCTCCGTAATGCGACGGATAAAACATCGGGCTCGTAACATCTATAACATTGCTTATTCCTTCCCAATGCTGCCCTATTCCAACATCGTTGATAGCAGTTGAAGTCCATCCATAAACATCAGCCGAAAGATATAACTCATATTCACTAAGTTCTTCCTGCGCATATTTAATAAACGATTGAATTGCTTTTGTCTTAGTTTCTCCCAAATCGTTTCTGTAGTCCAATATGGAATCTAAATTCTTACTGCTTGCAGTAGGAAAACGCACATAATCAAATTGAACTTCATTAAACCCGATCTCTGCTGCTTCTTTAGCAATTCCGGTTAAATATTTCCAAAGTTCTCTGTCATAAGGAGTTCCCCAAGAAACACCGTCATTTGTTTTAAAAAGTGTCCCATCTTTATAGGTAATTGCTCTTTCTGGATGAACTGAGGCATATTTAGGCGATTTAAATGAAACCAACCGTCCTATCAAATAAATATCCTCATCCTTTAATTTTTTAATTAATGACTCTATATCTTTAATATAAAATTTATATTTGTCTCCCAATGTGTTTTTAGCTGTTTCACTTTGAAATAACATCACACCGTTATCATCTTTTATATCTATAATCAGACTGTTGATTTCAGTGTTTTTTACTAACTCGATAAAATAATCGATATTAGACGCTGCAGAATTTCCAGATACATATACACCTTTGACATCTACATAAGGATTATTTTCAAAATCCATAGATTTTTCATATGCATCATAATCAACATCGTGATAAACTCTTTTAATCTTGCTTATTTCTTCTTCAATAAATTCTTCTTCAAAATTCACATATTTATAAAAAACCCATCCTGTAACTCCAGAGCTATCGATTACTTGAATCCAATGATCGTTCTCGTTGCCAATTACTTCTAATTTCTCTTCATATTCTAAAACTCTTATAACTCCAGTATCAGAATTAGAACCCTCTCTAAAATTAAGTCCATGAATATTCACATGAACATAATTTGTTTCTTCCTCTATTATTTCTTCTTCAATCGGCTCTTCCTCAATTACTTCTTCTTCTATTATCTCTTCTTCAATTACTTCTTCCTCATCGATTTCTATCACGACTACATCAGGATCAGTCTCTTCTTTAGGTAAATCCAGTTGTTTTGATGTGCAACCAGTCGCGGAAAATAGTACAGCTATTATAACAATCAATACTAATATATTTTTTTTATTCATTCCTACACCCCTCAAATTTTTCTAGCTATCTCATTCTATCATAAGACTTCTACAAAGGCATCAAAATCATACACTAATTCACTCGAAAGAAGTTCTGTGTTATAATATCATTAAATACAACCGTCCTAGTCACAAGGACAACCGTGGAGGGATAACTATGAATACTAAAAAATTTTTTATAGTTAGTGAAGACATTATTCCTGATGTTTTTATCAAAGTAATTGAAGCCAAAAACCTTATCAATGCAAATCTAGTATCTAGCATCACTGAAGCCGTTAACAAAGTAGGTCTATCTAGAAGTACCTATTATAAATACTGCGATCATGTATTCTTGCTGGAAAACGGTGCTCTTGGAAATAAATCTACAATAAATCTAATTTTAAAACACGAATCAGGTGTATTAAGTAAAATTTTAGATACTATTTCAGAACATAACGGCAATATATTAACGATAACACAAAACCCACCCGAAAATGGGGTTGCAAATGTTTCGATACATTTTGAGATCTCTAAATTAAACAGTTCGTATAATACACTTTTAGACTCAATTAAAAAATTAGACGGTGTTGAACAATTGACATTATTGAGTCTAGAATGAATAAAGATGCTCTTGTTTAAAAGAGCATCTTTATTATTCTCTTAATACTGATATCTTCCCGCAATCTTATAATCCTTTGGAATATCTGTACTTGTTTCAAAATCAGAAAGATTCCATTTACCTTTCATCCCAACATCATGCAATCCAACTTCAAAGTAAAACATCGCTATTCCAGCATCTAAACACTGTATGCAGCTACTTATTTCATCACTTTGCTGAATAAATAAGTCAATTTCATTTCCTTTTACTATGAAATACCATGGTTGTCGATTTTTATAAGAAGGTGCTAGTCTCATATAAAATAACGCTTCATGAATACCACGCATTTCCAACTCTTCGACATCTGGAACATTTCCCCATTCATCAATAAATACAAATTCAGTTATAGATTTTCTACTGCTAACTATTTCCTTCGAATAACCACTGTCGATATTAGGATACCCTAAATCAGTTAAAGCTGATATACTTCCTCTTTTAATAGAAGCATAGATATTTGATAATTTATATTCTTTTTTTGGATAACCCGCTGCAATCAATGCAACCGCTTCTTTATCACTTTGAATATTCAGTACCTCTTTAACCTTTTCACTATCTATAACTTCAATCCAACATGTTCCGATATCTTTTTTAGTAGCATTTAAGATTAACCATTCTCCAACATAACCGGCAATTTTATAACATTTACTTTTTGGGTCACTTAATAAAACAAAATAATGTGGGGCTTCAATCATTTTCCCAAAATATCCAGCTAATCCCCCATCTAAATCTTTTGCAGTTTTTTCACCATTCTCGACAAAAATAAATTCTAAACTGGCATCTTCAGCTATTAAAGGTTTTTCCATTATCAGCTGATTTAAATATTTTCTATCATCTTCAGTCAACTTTTTATTTTTGTATTCACGAACCGACCTTCTTTTTTCAGCAAGTTTTAAACTTTTCACAAAAACACCCCCTATATCTGTATGTTTAATATATACACTTATAAAGGTTATATTAAACTACTTAATATAGTTTACTAATTCTCCGATTTTCTCTATCTCGCACTTTGCTACATCTCCTGGGCGCAAATACTTCGAAGGAGTAAAACCCATCCCTACACCTGCCGGTGTTCCTGTAAGAATAATATCTCCAGGCAACAAAGTTGTACTCTTTGAAAAATCACTTATTATATAATCAATATTGAAAATCAAATTTTTAGTTGACGAAGATTGTCTAAGTTCATCATTTACATACGATTTAATATCCAATACTGGTGGATAAGGAATTTCATCTGCAGTAATAATACTCGGTCCAATCACAGTATGTGTATCAAGGCTTTTCCCTTTAACCCATTGATAATGTTCCTTTTGCAATTCTCTCATACTGAAATCATTTCCAACAGAATAGCCAAATATGTAATCTTTAGCATCTTCCGCATTAATATTTTTTCCTTTTTTACCAATAATAATAGCAAGTTCTACTTCATAATCAAAGGTATCAAACTTATCGAAGTAAGATAAGACATCACCATTCGTTCCAATTGCTTCGTCGACAAATTTAGAAAAATATATCGGACGTTCCGGAATAAAAACATCAGCAGAAATCTTACCTTTTAGCTCAACAGCGTGATCAATATAGTTTTTGCCTAAACATATAACATTTCTCCTCGGATTCGGAATTGGTGATAATAACTTTATTTCATCTAAATCATAAGATTCTTCGCTCAATTTTAGATTCGACAAATCATTTTCATTTATTAAATCCAACATACCATCATAGTTTAAAATTTCATGTACTTCATTATTTTCTAGTTTTCCAATTTTTCTTTTATTACCGTACTCAAAAGTTACAAGTTTCATTACGTCACCTTCCTTTTTTTAATTTTATCATTTTTTTTACAATAAAGATGAATTTTTGTGTACAATTATTATAAAAGGAGGCATTTTAATGAAAATAACTTTTAACGGCGCTGCTGAGATGGTAACTGGTTCTTGCCACTATATAGAAACTGAAAAAACAAAATTTTTAGTCGACTGCGGAATGTTTCAAGGAAGCGTTAGAGAAACAAAACTTAATCACGAAGAATTTACATTTAATCCTTCGGATCTTGATTTTGTAATTTTAACTCATTGTCACATCGATCATAGCGGAAGACTTCCTATGCTTGTCAAACAAGGTTTTAAAGGGAAAATATTTATGACACCTCCAACTAAGGATTTAGTCGAAATACTTTTAATAGACAGTGCAAGGATACAACTTCAAGACCAAGAAAAGAATAAAGAAGATGACATCGATTTATCAGATGTTCTCTATACAGAAGATGATGTTTATGAAACGATTCAGTATTTCTATCCACTTAGATATGAGAAATCATTTAGTGAAAAGGATATCCGTTTCACATATCACAACGCAGGGCATTTACTGGGTTCTGCATATGTAGAAATTGATTATAAAGACAAAAAAATTATATTTTCAGGAGACTTGGGTCACGAATCTTCTCTACTTCAAAACCCGCCTGCTTCTTTAAAAAAAGCCGATTATGTATTTATGGAAAGCACCTACGGAAATCGTGTACATGAACATATAGATTTAAGACTTGAAAATTTATATACAGAGGTCTTCACTACAATAGATAATAATGGAACAATCATAATTCCAGCATTTTCAGTTGGAAGAACTCAAGAAATGCTTTATTCATTGAAATCGTATGCAATAAAAAACAATCGTTATGAAGACTTCAAAAATATTCCTATATATGTCGATAGTCCTCTAGCTATTAATGCTACTGAAATCTATTTGAAGAATTTAGATTATCTAAGAGATGATATAACGAAAGAATATATCAAATATGATAATGTTCATATCGTAAAATCCATGAAAGAATCAATCGGCTTGAATTTTAATAATAATCCAAAAATTATTATTTCAGCTGCCGGTATGTGCGATGCAGGTAGGATACTTAATCACCTTGCAGCTTACTTGCCAAATTATAAGACGAAAATTTTATTTGTTGGATACCAGGCTGAAGAGAGTCTCGGAAGAAAAATTCAAAACAAGGAAAATCCTATTAAAATCGGAAAAGAATCCGTCGTTAATAATGCACAAATTGTAAAACTCGACGGTTTTTCCGGTCATGGTGATATGAATGATTTAAAGGATTGGGTTAATCATTTAAAAACTCCCCCTTTAAAAACCATACTCATCCACGGCGAGGTCGACAGCTTAGAAAATTTGAAAACCGAATTAGAAACGATGAATCACAATATCCATATCGCCAAACTCTATGAAACAATTGAATTGAAATAGATTGAATATTAGTTGTATATACAACAATTGTATGTTATGTTGTATATACAACTATTTTATTTGGAGGCAATTATGAATAAAGAAAACTATCCTATAACAAAGTTACTAAACCACATTGCAAAAAATATTCACCTTTTCCATAGAAATCATCTTAAAGATTACGATATGGGTTGGGGACAATTTAGAATCATTATACTGCTCTTTCGTAAAGAAGGCATTAATCAAGAAGAGCTCTCAAATGTCCTCGGAATAGATAAAACAACAATGACAAGAACATTAAAAAAAATGGAAGTCTCAGATTTAATTGAGAAAAAAAACAACCCTGACGACAAAAGGGCACATTTGATTCATTTAACAGACAAATCAAGAAATCTTCAAAGCTACCTAAATCAATTGAAATCTGAAATCGATATAAAACTATTGGATGGGTTTACAGAAGAAGAAATTACTCTTGTTTTCAATTTGCTTAGCAGATTAGAAGAAAATTCAAAATTACTTTTAGAGGAGAACTAATCAATGAATACACACAGCATGTTACTCGGAACTGAGAACATAAAAAAATTACTGATAAAACTATCATTACCTGCCACGATAGGTATGATTGTAAATGCCCTTTATAACCTGGTAGATACGATCTTCATAGGTAGGGGTGTAGGTTACATAGGTATTGCAGGTCTTTCAGTTTCCTTTCCTATACAGATGTTTATTATGGCTTTTTCATTCATGGTCGGCATTGGGGCCTCTTCAGCAGTATCGAGAAGCTTGGGATCTGGAAATCTCGAGAGAGCTGAGAAGATAGCCGGAAACTCATATGTTATGATTACAATTATAGTTACCTTTATTGTAATTTTAGGCTATGCTTTTACAGATCAATTACTTAGAATATTTGGTGCAACCGAAACTATTCTTCCATATGCAAGGGACTATATTCAAATCATATTCGCAGGATCGATTTTCTTTTCCTTCGCTATGAGTTCCAACAATCTAATCAGATCTGAAGGAAATGCCAAGGTTGCAATGTTCGCGATGATTATAGGAACAGGTTTAAACATCATTTTAGATCCAATCTTTATTTTTGGTTTAAATCTCGGCATCAAGGGAGCTGCATGGGCAACGGTCATATCGCAATTTGTATCTTTCCTATACATCTTGACTTATTTTAGAAGTGGCAAGAGCAGTTTAAAAATACAACCACATCATTTGAAATTGGAATTAAACATTGTCAAAGAAATTATTTCTGTAGGATTTCCTGCATTTTTCAGACAGGTTAACGGAAGCATACTCGCTATTGTCATGAATCACACGTTAGGAACTTTTGGAGGAGATATCGCAATTACAATTTACGGTATTATCAATAGAGTGATGATGTTCCTTCTTATGCCACTCTTTGGTGTTGTTCAAGGGATGCAGCCGATAGTGGGATTCAACTTTGGCGCAAAGAAATTTGACAGGGTAAAAGAAACCGTTAAACTCTCTATTATTTCTACAACTATTTTCGCAACATTCGGATGGCTACTGGCTCAATTGTTTCCTACCTTCATCATTTCAATCTTTACTACAGAAAAGGAAGTTATCGAACTTGGCGCCGAAGCTATCCACTATATATTCTTGGTTATACCTGTTATAGGAATTCAAATCATCAGTAGTGCCTTGTTTCAGGCTTTAGGAAAGGCTAAACCTGCATTCGTCCTATCGATTCTAAGGCAAATGATCATTCTTATTCCACTTGTAATAATCTTGCCTAGATTTGGTTTTGGATTAACCGGTGTGTTTTTAGCATTTCCAATATCAGATGTTATTTCTACAGTTATAAGCGGCTTTATGCTCAAACACGAAGTAGCTAAAATGCATTAATAAAAAAATGAAGCAGTCATCTTCAATTAAAAAGTTGACTGCTTTTTCTTATGCTCTCGAATACATTCTATTCAAAGTTGGAACAATCGACATTGCAACAATTCCTGCAATTATCGCTTTTATTGAATCGATCAATATGAATGGAGTAAATCCATATTTAAGCGCTGTTGCAAAATTAATCGGGCTATCTGGTGTAATCAAAGTATTAAATATCATAAACAAATACGGTACACCAACTAAGTAAATGATAAACATCCCTACGAACGGTATCACAGTAAACCACATTTTTTGATTTTCTTTCTCTTTTGTCATCTCAGCTAATCTTCCAATAACATAACTTGCTATAATGAATCCTAGAAGATAACCAAAGCTTGGTTTAGCTATAATCGACAATCCTGCCGTTCCATTAGCAAATACAGGCATTCCAACAAGCCCCATACTTACATACACAATCATTGAAAGTGCACCTTTTTTCGAGCCCAACAACATGCCCGACAACATTACAAAAAATGTCTGGAGAGTAAATGGAACAGGTCCTAGCGGAATACTTATATATGCCCCAACAGTTGTTAGCGTTGCCATTAAAGCCACCAATATCATATCTCTTGTATTTAAATTCTTCATATTTATCATCTCCTCACCACAACATAATAATACCTCTCGTTTTGTTTGTCAACCATTTATTCGCCACGGTTAACAACGTGCGCAAAAAAAGTCCATACTCTTTCGTATGGATATTTTCATTCTCTTAGACCTGCAACGATTTTCTTCGGCTGATCAATATAATCCAGCGCATCATCAATACCATTCACAACTAAATCTGATGCCATCAGAGCCTTGATAGAAGCACCTTCTTCACCAATAACGCATATTCCGACACCAGCTTCTTTAAGCATAAGTCTATCATTGCTTCCATTGCCAAAAGCTATGACATTTTTAGAACCTAATTTTTTTACAAAATTTTTTTTATCTTTAGAACCATTTTCTTTAGAAATGATTTTCACTTTGATATTAGAGCCTTTCAGCTCTTCTCTTACAGTTCCATATGTATCCGCAGTTACCACAAATACTTCCAAATTATTATAGCTGTTTAATCTCTCTAAAACATTCGGATAAATTATTCCATTGTTTGCAACAGTGCCATTATAATCAAAAACTAAATATTTGATCTCAAAACTTTCGCCTTGAGGAATTTCAATTTTTATCATAAACCCTCCTAATAAACCCAGTGATTCGATTCAAATTCTTCGTTTGTTCTCAACAATTTCTCTACTCTTTTGAGTTCTTGACTAATATTTATCTTCTGAGGACATTTTGGTTCACATTGATGACACTCTATACAATTCGAGGCTTGTTCCTCTGGTTTAATCAACAGATTGTACTGATACGCCGAGTTTTTCAAACTGCCGTAAATTGAAGCATCATTAAATAATTTAAAGTTAAACGGGATATTGACACCAACAGGACACGGCATACAATACTGACAATCAGTACAATCAATGATATCTCTGCTATTGTACATGTCGATAACTTCATCGATTACTTCATAATCTTCTTCAGTCATGTTATTAATTTCGAGCCCATTGGATATCTCAAGATTTTCAACCAATTGTTCCATGGTCGACATACCGCTGAGAATAACTTTGATTATAGGGTAATTTGAAAGCCATTTAAACGACCATTCTACAGGAGAAATTTCTCTACTTTCCTGCAACTTTAAGAGAATATCTTCTGGAGGATTTGCCAACAAACCACCTTTTAAAGGTTCCATAACCACTATAGGAACTTCTTTTTCTTCAGCATATCTTAATCCTTTCAACCCAGCTTGTTCGTCTTGATCGATATAATTAAGCTGAATCATGCACATATCCCAATTATACGAATCCATAATTTCTTCATACACTTCAAATTCATCGTGAAAAGAAAAACCGGCAAGTTTGATTTTACCCTTCGCCTTAGCCTCGTCCAAAAATTTAAGTGCTCCTAAATCTTTAATTTTATCCCACATTTTTTTATTTAATGCATGTAGAATATAAACATCAAAATACTCTGTTTGAAGCTTTTTAAGTTGTTCATCCAAATATTTCTCGAAGTCATCATATTTTCTCACAAGCCAT
>LGOV01024449.1_pt1 | contig 10139 bp, 8 predicted proteins | sample 469881 | NCBI WGS metagenome assembly LGOV01 (sample SAMN03857199, study PRJNA290197) | marine sediment metagenome | biome: marine cold seep biome; feature: cold seep; material: marine sediment; isolation source: sample #5579, elevator 3A push core 41 containing 12 cm of sediment... ...
GGTTTTACCAACTATTGAAAACCCCTATTTGAAGATTCTATAATTGTACTTATATAATCTAAATCATCGTTCTTAATAGAAACTGTGATAACAGGATATGTAAATGTCCAATCAATAGATTCTTCAGGTTTAAGTATCAGATTGGCTTGTAGATAACCAAAACATTCTGCTGCGATTAATTCATCATCCTCATTGTATATTTCAACTACTCTTACTCTAATATTACTAAGACGATGACTGGTCTCATTCTTAATGATTCCAGTTAAAACTATTTCGCCTGAGTCATTGTACTCTACAGAATGAGAAGTAAAGGACATTGTATCGGTTAAATCATGATGGAATGTGTTAGGGTTACCCTTTTCAACAATTGATATCACTTCATTAATTTCATCCTCAGATGTGTTTACATCGGTTAGTTTAGGTAATACCAACTCAGCTTCTTTTGTAATAACAGCAGTTTCAGTATCATTCATTTCAGATGTATGAATGATAGCATCATTATTTGCACCACATCCCACAAGTGTCATAACTATTAGTATTATTATTAATACTTTTTTCATTTGTACTCCTTTTCTTGTCGTTTGTTCACTTCTTATACTCAAAACTAAGAATATCTTGTTTTCCAAATGCCTAATTCGACTATTTATAAACTCCATTTGAAGATTCAACAATTGCATATGTTTGATCTAAATCATCGTTTGTAATAGAAACTGTCATAGCTGGAAATGTAAATGTCCACTCAATAGATGCTTCAGGTTTAAGAGTTAGATTGTGCTGCAAATAACCAATACTATCTGATGCGATTAACTCATCGTTCGCGTTGTATATTTCAAGTGCTCTTATTCTGATTTTACCGACATTTTGATCTGTCTCATTTTTTATGTATCCTGTTACAATCAATTCATCTGAATCATTGTAATTGACCGAATGTGGGGTAAAGGAAATTGTGTTTTTTACATCATGCTCATATGTATGAGGTTTACTTTTTTCAACGACTGTTATTACTTCATTAACATCTTCTTCAGGTGTGTTAACATTTGTTAATACCAACTCAGTATCTTTTGTATTAACTTCAATGCTTTCAGTTTCATTCATTTCAGATACATTGATGATAGCATCATCATTTGAATTACATCCAATGAATACAAACATTGTTAAGATTATAATATTTAAAATAATTACTTTTTTCATTGTTTTCTCCTCTTATTCATAAATGGAATATCATGCATTAGTGGTCATATGTTAGAGCATATGACTTTAAAACTACTGTCCATTAGAACTATGACAATCAGATTGTATTCACTTAATAACCTGCGCTTGATGATGTTGTGATTGCTTTTACAAATTCTAAATCATCATCTTTAATAGCAACTGTTATAGCAGGGAAGATATAATTCCATTCACTTTCCTCACCTGGTCTAAGAATTAGGTTGTCAATATAACCGATGGAGTTTTTAGCTATTAACTCATCATGTTCATTGTAAATTTCAATTTTTTTAATTCTTATAATACCAACACTATGATCTTTTAAATTTACTATATTACCCGTTACTACTAATTCACCATCGTTATTGTAATAAAGTGTTTTAGGATCAAAGGAAACAGCATCATCTTCTTGAGAACCCATTTTATGAATCTTTTTATCAGTTTCTTCTGCGACCTGGTTATCTACAGATTCTGATAGTTCGGTTCCACTTGTTTCAGTTAATACCAGATCATCTGTAGAACTGTTGTTTTGAGTATTACTTGAAATGGAACTTACAGCATTTTGATCATTTAAAGTATCACCATATTTTTGATGAATTATAAGTGAAAATACCGTTAAGATCAATAGTGCTGCGATTAATGATTTCTTCATGATTATTCTCCTTTGTAAACTGATATTCCCTATAAATGTTAATCATATTAGTTTAACTATACTATTTGACTGTGTTTAGAGCCATAACAGTATGTATCTTTCTATTTGTACTTCTGAAAACTGCTAAAATGTCTGAATGAGATTAAGAGTCGGTTATTAAAATCAAGTGGAAATATTTTAAGATTAATAGTAGCGAGATAGAACTTAATGTTTGTACAAGAATAAATGGATACAAAGTGTTATGGATTATAACACATCTGAATAATATACTAGAATAATGATAACGCTGTTAATGAATTACATAGTACCATTTTGCCAATAGAACATTGTCTATAATCATCGATGTTGTCATTAATATTTAGAAAGGATAAGGGTATGATTGAATTAAAAAATATTTCTAAAACTTACATGCATAACAGTCAATCACAAGTCGTATTAGACAACATATCACATACTTTTAAAGAAGGTTCAAAAACAACAATTTTAGGGGAGAGTGGCTGTGGTAAAACAACACTGTTAAATCTAATTGGCGGGATTGATATAGAATTTGAAGGGGAGTTATTATTTAAAGGCGTTCCTGTTAAGGATTTTGATAAATTCAGAAGGGAAAATGTCAGTTTTATTTTTCAAGATATCAATTTAATTAATCACTTTAATCTCATTAAAAATATCACAGTGAGTCTAACGAATGATGTTAAAAACAAAGAAGAAAAAGCAATTGAATTATTGAAACATGTTGGTCTTTCAGATCACATGGATAAAAAACCACATCAGTTATCTGGAGGCGAAAGGCAAAGAGTAGCAATTGCAAGAGCTTTAGCTAGAGAATCTGATGTTTTACTTTGTGATGAACCAACAGGCAGTTTAGATGATGAAACTAAAATAGAAATAATGAATCTCATTATGAAAGTTTTTAATGATAAAACCGTCATATTTGTTACTCATGATGAGGACATTGCTGCGAATTACTCAGATGTTATTTTTAAATTTGATGATGATGGTATAAATTATGAAATTAAACATACACTGAGAATAAAGACTACTCCACAAAATCAATCCAAAGCAAATAAAACATTTAATAAGAGATTTGAATTTAACTTATTGTCAAAAAAATTAAGAGTGTTTTATGCTTCATACCTAATTATTATCATTTCAGCACTATTTCTATTTGGTACCGGCATAATTTATGGTGTTGATAGTGAAATTGATGCGTTCTATATTGAGAAATATAAAGTGAATAAAATTGATGTTAACTCCAGTTATACTATAGGTGGATTTAGTGATTATGTAGATCGTTATAACTCAGAGAATGACAGTCAAATTATCGGCTTTATGACTGTCTTAGAGATGAATACACAGTTTGTGTCAAATGACACTACCCACATAAAAAATTTACGTAATATCCAACCACAGTTAGTAGCTGCAATTCAAGAGGACTTACTAGTTGGTAGAATGCCTCAAGAGAATAATGAAATATTATACAGTAAGGGATCTGCTATCCATAGTTTGTTTAATTATTATACCGAAACAATCGAAGATGAGGATGAACAATCGAAGAGTTATAATAAACTGTTTGAGTCATCAGACCAGACAATTTTAGAAGAACTTAATACCATTGAAACATCATATAAAAACACATACCGTTTTAACCCAGAGTGGGAATATGATAATGAGTTAGTTATCGTAGGATTAATAGATGATTATAAATATTTTAACAATACAGAAGTAAGTTTTGAGTATCAGAACAAGACAAAAAAGGTAGTGACTAATTCAAATATTTATATGTTAGAGGAAGAATATTTAGAGTACATATACAATGTGTATTTGGGTTATATTGATAAGAACTTTACTCAGTTTAGCGTTTTTGTTGAAGAAGAAAATTTTGATTTACGAAACGATGTATTTGATGGATTTCTTCTTCATGCTTTCCAGATTTCAGGTAAGGATTATATTACAAACGAACGAAACGATTATCATGATACCTTATATGGTTACAAAGTAGCTCTATTGGCAGGTTGCCTAATATTAATGATCTTTGGTGCTATTTCTATATACAATGGTATTCGATCAAATATTGAAAGAAACAAGAAAAATATTGGTATTTACAAATCTTTGGGTTACACTTCGAAGAATATAAAAACCATGTTCATCACTGAAGGTCTTATTATCTCCATGGTTACAATTTTATTTTCACTCTTTATATGGCTTGTTCTTAAAGTGTTAATGAATAATGCTATTGTGAATGTTCTAGATCCATCTGATAAATTCAATTTTGGAAATATTACATATTTAGCACCATATTCTATGATTATTGTAATTCTTGTAATTGCTTTCATCAATATGACGGCTATTAATCAAGAGTTTAAAAAAATAAATATTGTGAGCTTAATAAAACATAAGTGAGGTGATTACATTGTTAGAATTAATAAATATCAATAAGAAATATCAGATAAGAAAAGACAAATTTCAAACGGTATTAAAAGATGTTAATGTTAAGTTCTCAACGACTGGTTTTGTTTCAATTTTAGGCAGTAGTGGAAATGGTAAAACAACACTTCTCAATATAATTGGCGGTTTAGATACATTTGACTCTGGAAAAGTTTACTTTAATGAAGAAGAAATTATAGATTTTGAGAAATTTAGAAGAGAAAGAGTGGGTTACGTATTCCGAGATTCAAACTTAATTGAACATTTAAATGCCGTTGACAATGTGATTGTAAGTATGGGTGATCATATTAAGCATAAAAAAGATGTGGCAAAGAAAGTGTTGAAGGATATCGGACTAGAAGAGTGTTATCATAAATTACCGAAACAATTATCGGGTGGTGAACGACAGCGAATTGCTATTGCTAGAATGATTGCTAAAGATGTCGATATTATCATTTGTGATGAACCAACGGGTAACTTAGATGAAATGAACGAAAATAACATAGTAGGCATGATAAAGGAATTATCAAAAGATAAACTAGTTTTGTTTGTAACCCACAACAATATGATTGCTAAAAAATACAGTGATCGTATGATAGTTGTAAAACATGGCCAATTAGTTGAAGATGATAACAATCTAAAAGATTTTGACTTAAATAAACAAGATAGTAAAAAGTCATACAATAAAAATGTTGCTTGGTTGTCACTTAAGAGTTTATTTGGTAGATTCCGTTATACATTTAAATATTTTTTATTAACCACTTTTATATTACTTATTGCTTCTATGGCATTTAGTTTAGAAGGGGAATTCTTTAAGACCTTTTTACATGAAGAAGCTGTAGACGAAGGTATCAACAACATCATTTTTGATATTGCAGGTGAAGATTTAAAGAGTGATGAGATCGCCGAGTTAATAGAAAGTTTAAAGTCAGTTGATCATGTAGAACATATAACACCTAACTATAATTTAACAGTCGGTGTGACAGCTGGTAATATAGAGTTTAAGAGTGTCTCAACGGAGACAATGGTTGAAGATATTACAGGCAATGATTATATAAAAAGTATCATAACTTATGGTAGATATCCAGAAAATGCATCAGAAGTTTTAATGACTGCAGAAGGAGCTATTACCATGTTGAGTTCTTCCAATGTTAATTCTAACCTTAGGCTATTGGATCAATATCTGACTGGTGAAAAGGATGATGCTTTTGCTTATGATATAGTCAATCGGAAAGTCTTTTTTGTAACAGAATATAACAAGCCAATCATAAAAGTTGTTGGATTAGTTGATGACAACAAAATGATTGAAGATCAACACAAACTTTATGTTGTCGATGGTTTCTTTGATTTGTTTGAGTATCCAGGCGGCATTAAAACCAATCAAATTAAAGTATATAAAAATGACCTTTACCAAGAAACTAACAATGCGATTATAAATGAGATGACTCAAAATGAAAATATTACAGTTAATGAAGTCTATAACAAGATGACAAATGATGTTTATAAACATTTAGATTCATTTCTTTATCTTTCAGAGTTAACACTATATATAGTGGCTGTGATAGCAATTGTTTCTTTCCTAGCATTACTTTATACATCATTATTTGAGAGAAAATATGAAATTGGTTTATACAGAGCACTTGGTTATAGCAATAAAAATATTCTTAAGACATTGGCTTATGAAATGCTTATGATTTGCACAACTTCATTGGTCGTTGTTATAATTTCATTGAACTTGTTTTCGCTTCTAGCATTTCTGAACTTAGGTTACTACGACAGCTACATGGAGGTGTTAAGAACCTTTAACATAGGTGGCATAATAGGCACCTTGGTTGTCATTATTTCTTTCTTAACAATGATTATTGTATATACTGGGAATCGCCTTATTTTAAGAAAGTCTGTTGTATCTAATATTAATGATTTGTAAGCGTATAAACTGAAATAAGTTGTCAGTTAAAAGTACATTCAATGGTGTTATAGAACCATCTGTACAACACATGATGAAGACGAGACACCAAGTAATTATAATCAGAATTGACTCTATTTTATTGAGTCAATTCTTTTATTTGATAAAAGAATTATTCTACCTTAACAAAGGTGTTTTTGATTACCTATGCAATAATGTGTTTTGCATTTAAGGTGTTCTTTTAGAAGTTATGAGAATCATCGATTTGTCATAATCTTTCTCCTTTTTATCTAGTTGTAGATTAAGAGATCTTAACGAAACCGTCCAACAGAGTGTAACCTATCCATATGTTTTGTGGTCATGGTATGAGTCTGGATAATTTGGCCTACAGCAATATAAAAATACCATATACATAGAGGTGGTCACTTAATGGTAATTCAGCAGATTGGATCTATTGATGTTAGTATGGTACCTATAGATAGGGTTGTTTCAAAGTTTGTAAGAGGTAAGGCAATTACAAATAAAAGAAAATAAATGAGTTGTAATCAAATAATTGGTCAGATAAGTAATTTCTTTATCTTGATGTATAAATTTAAGAAAAGTGGGTATATATTTAAAGTTAGGAAACTAGATTTAGGAGTTCCAATGTTAAAAATTATGAAATGTATGTTTATCATTATTGTGTTTATAGTAGCTACAACTAGCTCTGCTGATACTGAACTGGTTGATATTTTATTGCTTAACTCTTATCACGATGGTTACACATGGAGTAATGAGACCAAACAAGGTATCAAAGATGTTTTAGATCGGACTGAATTAGAATTTCAACTACGTATTGAACATATGGATACGAAGAACCTTGCAACTGATGAGTATTTACAATCTTTATATGAATTGTATCAATTAAAATTCTCACCAGATGAGTTCGATGTAATAATCGCAGCAGATGATAATGCGGTAAAGTTTTTATTAAAATATCGTGATGAATTATTTGGAGATACGAAGGTTTACTTTTCTGGTGTGAATACACTTACTACTCATGATTTTGATAATGTGAAAGGTTTCTATGGTGTAGTAGAGAAACATTCAATTGTTCAAACCACAGAAGTTGCAATGATGATGAATCCTGATTTGGAAGATGTTTATCTATTTGTAGATAGCAGTATCACGGGTGAATCTACTAAGAGAGCGGCATTTGAGGATATGAAATCGTTAGAAGACCAAATAAACTTTAAAGTATTCGATGATTTGAATCTAGAGCAAATATATCAAAGAGTCAGTGAACTAGATCCAAAGACAAGTATTGTCATTCAAGCATTTTATGTTGTAGATAAAGATGGGAGTGTTTATCCTCTTGACTACACAGCAAAATATTTAATTAAGAATTCAAGTGTGCCTGTGTATGGTCTTTTTACATTTGGTTTTGGCCAAGGAAGTGTCGGTGGTAAGTTTCTAGAAGGGTACACACAAGGTAAACGTGTAGCAGAGATGGTTGTAGAGGACTTAAATTCAAGCACTCATATTGGTGAACGGTTTATAATTGATGAAAGTTTTAACCGTTACTATTTTGATTATAATGTGTTGAAACACTATAACTTTGATATAGATTTACTACCTGATCAGAGCATCATTATTAACAAACCCAGTTCATTCTATTTAAGAAATAGAAGTATTATTAATATCAGTGCAACTATTGTATTGTTGTTAATGATATATGTATTTATTTTAAGAAAACAGGTGAACAATCAAACCATGAAAATAATCATAGCACAGAAGCATTCGATGCAATCTGAAAAGATGGCTTCATTAGGCCGTTTGGTTGCAGGCGTGGCTCATGAAATCAATACACCTATTGGTATTGGTGTTACATTGGCATCGTATATTAAAAAGGAGACTCTTAGTACTAATGAGAAACTGGATCAAAATGAATTGAGTAAAAAACACTTGAATCGATATTTAGAAGATGTATTATCAAGTTCTGAGATGATGTCAAGAACGATGACAAACGCCTCAAAACTTATACAAAGTTTCAAACAAGTTTCTGTTGATCAGACGGTTGATGATATCCGATTAATAAACCTAGAACAGTATTTAGGTGTAATCATTGAGAGTCTTAGACTCGAATTAAAAGACAAATCAATTGAACCCAGTATTCATATATTGGAACCCATATCATTATATACACACAGTGGTGCGCTGTATCAAATTATCTTGAATTTAGTACAGAATTCATTAAAACATGGATTTGAAGGTATAGTAGATCCTCAAATAGATATTACAGCTTCTCTTGAGAAAAATACATTTAACACAGATGATCTAGAAATGCTTAGGATTGTATACCGTGACAATGGTGTTGGTATTAAAGACAGTCATCAAAAAAGTATTTATGATCCATTCTTTACAACTAAGAGACATGAGGGTGGCTCGGGTTTAGGTATGAGTATTATTTATAATTTAGTAACAGAACGTCTCGGTGGACATATTCTGTGCGATAGTATTATAAATGAATACACACAGTTTGACATAACATTTCCTAATTCGATTACGTCTGAAGTGTCAATTGTTAAGCAGCATACAGAATCATAATATGCAAAAAGTAATGTGATTTGCATTGATGTCATGAATGTAGAATAATGGTTTCGAAGAAGTAATACATTAAATATGGACATTTGATACAAAATACAGTGGTTTATATATAGAATAGTTATTCGCAGGTGAGGGACTAAAAAGAAGAGCTAGAACATTTTAATTATGTTCTAGCTCTTCTATATCAGATTATGATACTTCTGTTTTACCAGACTGATCATCATCAACGGTGTCTGTTGGTAAGATAACTCTGATTTATCCTCTTTTGTATAGGAACTTAGAACTAAAGTAAGTGATTGGTATAACAATAATAATTAGTACACCTGAAAGACTTTTTGCTAACATTAGTGAAACAAAGAAAACACCTGCCACTATAAGTGCTGGTATTGTGGCTGATTTTAACCTACTATTGACAAAATAATGTTCTATTTGAGAATGATAGTATTTACAGGCGATAGACAAATAATTGAGACCTAGAACATATCACTTTTGATATGTTCTAGGTCTTTTATCATAATGGGTTATAATGAACAATCATGTCCTCGAAATGTAGGTTATTTCAAGGAAGCATGTTTTAATAGTTTTCTAACTGTATGAAGATATTTGTCAATACTGAATTTATAAATGAATGTATTACACACTTATATTTTCTAGCCCAAATGCATAAAAAACAAATCTAAATTATTAAGGATTTGTTTTACTTGTCACCATAATGTGTTCCGATTTGAAGAATTTCAATTGCATCATCTTGTATTCTAAATACTATTCTATCTTTTTTATTGAACTTAACACTCCACTAACTAACTAGATTACCACTTAAAGCTTCGGGTCTACCTTCGCATTCATAACCATTTCGGTCTATGCTTTTGATTAAGCTATTATTTTTTTAATAAGATCGTTTATCCTTAGTTTGCCATTCAAGGTACTCCTCCCAAACTCCATCTAACCAATCTTTCCCATTGATCTATCTAGATAAGCTCTGTCTCTACTTTAACACCAGTTTTGTATTTTTCTATTCTACTCTGTAATAACTCTTGATTTGTATCATTATAAAAAGCATCAGGTGCTTCAATGATAAAAGGTATTGCTCTCTTATTAACAACTTGTTGTAAAAACAGATTTAGAGCTGAACTCATTGTTAAACCCATTTCTTTTAGAAGGGTTTCAGATTCTAACTTCAACTCCTCTTCGACTCTAAAGTTTATAGATTTTGTAGGCATATTATCAACTCCTTTCAGTTCATTATATCATTGCAGCAAAAAAATCGTAAAGCGTATGCTACACAATGTCTATACAATGAAATTTGATGATATGCTCGCTCTACACACATATTTTCCATCTTATATTAGAATCTTATGAGAA
>LGOV01001179.1_pt6 | contig 10124 bp, 10 predicted proteins | sample 469881 | NCBI WGS metagenome assembly LGOV01 (sample SAMN03857199, study PRJNA290197) | marine sediment metagenome | biome: marine cold seep biome; feature: cold seep; material: marine sediment; isolation source: sample #5579, elevator 3A push core 41 containing 12 cm of sediment... ...
ATTCATTGTTTGGATAATATCGAATCGGTTCAATCGCAATATTGACACCAGGTAAATCCATACCCATTTCTTCTATAAGAACAGCTATTTTTTGACTGACATTGTCAGCTATTTTTATAGGATCATATGCTAGATATCCCTTTTCTTTTATAGCGTTCCTTATAGTTAATATTTTAATGGCATTTTCATCAGAAATACTTTCATCAATCCCATATGATTTAATATTCCTTAAATACTCCAATGCTTCTTTAGCAGATGTGTTTATATCAAGACCATAAGATTTCAAAAAATTTTCTTTATGCATCTCATTGATATATTTCATGGTTTTTACAGATATCGGCAGTTTAATTCCTTTTAACAGCATAAAGTTCTGAGCTTCATAGTCGTTAAGTTCATCAGATATTTGCTCTCTTATACGAATATTATTAAATACAGTCGTAGCAGATACATATCCGTTATATCCGTTGGATGATAGCCACTCTAATATATCAAGGTCATAAGAATATTCTATATTCCCACCATTATAAACTATAGGTAATTCAATGTGATTTTCACCGTTGGAGTCCAATAGGTCGATTACTTTTATTGCAACCTGATTAAAAGTCTCACTGTTTAATCCATCACCCATAAATTGAATGGTGAATGCTGGAATATTTCCAGCTAACAATTCTCCATTACGATCAAAGATTTCTCCGCGCTTCGCAACCTCTGATATCTTTTTTATGCGGTTATTTATAGCCTTTTCGCTATAATACTCTCCATTGATAATTGTCAAATTAGCCAACCGAGTAATTAAAACAGCAACTATGACTATAATAATAATTCCTATAATATTTTGTCTTTCAAATATTTTTTTTAACATTTTATACCTCTATCTTATTTCATATCCCTTAATATGTTTAAAAACAAATCCATAAACAACAAACATAATTAAAGTATTATATATAGTTTCCAATAAAGTGATTTCAATTATAAATTGAATGGTTCGTGTAGTATCACGCAATAGTATGCAAATCAAATTAAACATCAGATGATAAAATATCGTCGAAAAAAAAATGCCTAACAATGCGCTTAATTTGTAATCGTTCAATAAAAATTCTTTTACACTATAAAGCAAAATCGCTATGATCAAATAAATTAATACGGAGATACCCAAAGCTTTTGAAACTAGAATATCTTGCAACAATCCAAAAATAATCGCTAAATATATTCCTTCCTTATCATCAAATATCAATACCGACATTACAATCATGATTAAAATTAAATTTGGAACAATTCCAACCACTCTAATCTGCTGGACAAAAGTAATTTGCACAAGAAAAATAAGGAGAGATAAAATAAGAAGATATCTTTTCTTCATTGGTTTTACTCCACCTCTTTTCTATTGCTTATGCTAGGTAGTACTAGCACACGATTCATTTTTTTGAAGTTCACAATCGGCTCCACCATAATATCCGTTAACAATTTGTCGGAATCTTTGCATATATCTTTTATTTTTCCAATTATAATTCCCTCAGGATATAATCCTTTGCCAGAAGTTATAATTAAATCTCCAACAAAGATCTCTGCTTTTGGATCAAACAAATAACCTTTTAAATCCCCGTCTATACCGCCATTGATAATTCCTTCATAATCACGATCGGGATTAACGATTTTCATACCAATAGAACTTTTGTTATCAATTATCGATATAACTTTAGCCCAATCATCGCCAACTTCATAAACAATTCCAATTAACCCCTCGCCATTTATTACAACCGAGTTTTTATTAATTCCATCTTCAAGTCCTCTATCAATACCAAACATATTGAACCAATTACCTGGGTCTTTTGATATAACCATAGCATCTATCAACTGATCATTGAAATCATAGTCGATGAAATCAAACACTTTCTGCAAGCTTTTCAGTTCACTATATTCATTAGTGTCTAATGACATCTCTACTAATTGCTTTCTTAATGCTTGATTTTCTTTTTCAACTTCATCTATTATTCTCTGATTTTCCCAAATGCTGAAAATTGGATCGAAAATCGACTCGGCTAATCCAGATGTAAAGATAAAAGCCTTTTGCACCGGCATTATAACTTTTCCTAAAAGATTTTCAAACTTAGTAATATTCTCTCTTCCACCAAATGTTAAACCAGTGACGAGAATTAATATAAAAATTGTAATTATAACGATAATTTTCTGAAATTGATTTTTTTGTTTCAAATCCTCACCACTTTTATAGTTTCTTTATTTTATTCATTTCTTTTTTCAATACATCATAATGTTGTAGAGAATACCCAGTTCCATAAGCCACACTTTTAAGCGGATCTTCTACTCGTTTTACAGGAATTTGCAATTTTTCAGCAAAGAGAGTTTCAATTCCTCTTAACATTGCACCACCGCCTGTTAAAGCCATTCCCCCAATCATAATATCAGCTGATAATTCTGGGTCGGTTATTTCTAAAATGTTTTTAATACCATATGTTATATTTACTAGAATTTCTCCTAAAGCATGATAAATTTCAACACTATTAACTATAACTGTTTTTGGTAACCCCGAGAGTAAATCTCGACCAGTAACCTGCATATCGATCTTCTCCATGTCATAAGCAGTTCCAATTTCTTTTTTAATATTTTCAGCAGCACTTATTCCTATATAAAGATGATATTTTTTCTTAACATATTCGACAATAGTCGCATCCATTTTATCTCCAGCGATTTTTAATGATTTACTGACAACTATTCCACCCAATGATATTACTGCAATTTCTGTCGTTCCGCCACCTATATCTACAACAAGATGCCCTAATGCCTCTTCAATCGGAAGACCAGCACCAATTGCAGCAGCAACAGGTTCTTCTATTATCATAGCATCTTTTGCTCCCGCAGATAATGTTGCTTCAATCACCGCTCTTTTTTCTACCGTTGTCGCTTCAGATGGAACACTTACAACAACTCTTATATGGCTCAAAAAATTCCTTTTCGGAATACTTTTATTTAAAAAATATTCTATCATTTTATATGTCGTGTCATAATCGGCAACTACACCCTCTTTAAGAGGTCTAATTAACTCTATCGTATTTGGTGCTTTACCAATCATTTTTTTTGCTTCCATTCCAACAGCTATAATATTTCCGCTTTTTTTATCAAGAGCCACTACGCTCGGCTCGTCAACAACAATTTCTTTTCCTTTTAAATACACAAGAGTATTTGCTGTTCCTAAATCTATTCCTACGTCTTTTATTAAACATTTAAATATTGCCATAACTAAATCCTCTCATTCTATATCAAATTTTCTTCTTTCATACTAAAATACTTCCCAATACCAATTATAACATGGTCGAGAACTTTTATACCTAACAAATCCCCTGCTTGAGATAATCTTTTGGTAATATTTATATCCTCATTTGATGGGCTCGGATTTCCACTAGGATGATTATGCATCAAAATGACACCAGCAGCACTTTTTTTAACAGCTCGATTAAATACTTCTCTTGGATGAACAATGGATGCATTGAGACTTCCAACAGAAATATCTTCATAATCTATCACACGATTTTTAGTATCTAAAAAAACTGTTCTGAAAACTTCCTTTTTAAAATGTTTCATATCCTGTCCTAAATAATTATATATATCTGTAGGTGATAAAATTTTTTCTTTAATTAAAAATTCATCCATGTTAATACGATTCGCCAACTCGACCGCAGCCAAAATTTGAACAGCTTTAGACGGACCAATGCCTTTAACCTTACATAATTCTTGCACGGTCATATTATTCAGTTCATGAATACCACTCGTCATCAACTCTAATACTCTCTGCGCCAATTCTAAAGCCGATTCATTTTTGCTTCCCGTTTGAATCAATATAGCTAATATTTCTGTATTAGAAAGTTTTTTTGAACCGTGATTCAACATTTTTTCTCTAGGTCTTTCATTTAAAGGCAAATCTTTAATCATGAATACTCCTTTTTAAAAAAATTTATAATTAAAATGACTACATAGCATTTCGTGAATTTTCGAAATTGGAAAACCTACAACATTAAAATAATCTCCCTCGATTTTTTCAACTAAAAGAGCTCCTAAATCTTGAATGCCGTATGCTCCTGCTTTATCCATCGGTTCCTTGGTCGCTACGTACCAATCAATTAATTCACTGCTAAGATTGTTAAACTTTACTCTTGTTTTTTCAAAGTTGATAATGCTTTTATTTGTAGTACTATCAATTATTGCAAAACCCGTATAAACATCATGCCATTTATTACTAAGAGTTTTAAGCATTATCTTGGCTTCCTCTTCTGATTTAGGTTTTTCTAATATGTTTTCATAATATACAATAGTATCTGCTGCAATAATTATACTCGGCTTATTGACTTTATCGACAACATTCATACCTTTTAATAGAGCGGCCTTCATGACTTCAATTTTAGGATTCCCGCAATTATCAATGTTTTCTTCATACTCACTTGCAATTACTTCAAATTCATTTAAGAATTTTGATAACATTTCTTTTCTTCTTGGCGAATTTGATGCCAATACTATTCTATAATTCATTTTATCACTCCCAAATAAAATTGTAATACTATTCCAGTAGTATTCCTTATTATAATATATTTTTTAATTTAATTCATCAAAATAGAAAAGATATACGTTTACCAAAATAACGTATATCTTATTCCACTCTACTCAGTTAATATCGATCTAACTTCACCTATCATATAAAGTGAACCAAAGACTAATACGACATCATCTTTTCCTGCTTTTGATTTAGCTTCAATAACTGCTTCTAAAATTCTTTGATATCCTGCAACGTGATTATTATACTTCTTAACTTTGGAAGTCAACTCAGTATAAGACATGCTTCTAGGCGAATTAGGCTCAGTCACTATTACTTCATCAAGTAGTGGAACCACTAGTTCTAACATTTCATCTACATCTTTATCAGCTAAAATACCAATTACACCAATAACTTTTCTTCCTTTTAGCAAATGTTCTATTGTATCTCGAAGACTTCTTGCACCGTGTGTATTATGAGCACCATCAATAATAATTAAAGGTTTTTTGTTTAATATCTCCATTCTTCCCGGCCACACAGTCCTTTTAAGCCCGCGTTCTATACTCTTTTGATCAATAGAAAACTCACTGGTATCATTCAAAATTTTCATTACATTGATCGCTACTGAAGCATTTCTAGTCTGGTGTCTTCCTAATAATGAAATTGAATAAATATTGCCTTCATAATTAAATTTTGTTTCAGTTAAAGTTTCCTTTATAATTTCTATTGAAGACAAATCTACTATAGTAAGTGGAGCGTTTTTTTCTTTAGTGATTTTTTCAATGACTTCTTGCGCTTTAATCTCTTGAGGATGAATGACCACAGACACATCATCTTTGATAATGCCCGCTTTTTCTCCTGCAATTTCCTCAATTGTTTCCCCTAAATAATCAACATGATCCATTGCGATAGGTGTAATAACCGTACATATAGGTGTATTTATCACATTGGTCGAATCAAGTCTTCCCCCCATACCTACTTCCAAAACCACTACATCGACATTTTCTCTTTTATAATATTCAAATGCAATAGCTGTAACAATTTCAAATTCTGTCGGATGATCTTTTCCCAAAGAAATCATCTCATCTATTTTACCTTTAACGAAAGCCGTTATATCCGCCAATGTTTGATTAGGGATATTTTTATTGTTTAATCTTATTCGTTCATTGAATATTTGTAAAAAAGGAGAAGAAAACAAACCCACATTATAACCTGCTTCTATCAACGTGTTTGATATGAAAGCACTTGTAGAACCCTTGCCGTTGGTTCCGGCTATATGAATAACTTTTAGATCTTTTTCTGGATTACCCATTAATCCTAATAAGCAATTTATATTTGCAAGTCCCAATTTCCTTCCAAATTTATTCGTTCCATGAATAAAGGCAATCGCCTCACTGTAATTCATTTTATCACTCCTAGTACTATAATTTTTCCTTGATAATAGATAATCTCTCTTCTACTTCCTTAAGCATTTCTTCGTATTTAGCCAGTTTTTCTTCTTCTTCTTCAATTAATTTTTGTGGCGCTTTACTTACAAATCCTTCATTGCCTAATTTTCCTTTTGCTCTCTTTACTTCACCTTGAAGCTTTTTCATTTCTTTATTCAATCTGTCAAATTCTTTATTATAATCAATCAAATCCGATAACGGCATAAATAACTGTGCTCCATCAATGATCGTCGTTGCAGCTTCTTCGATATTATCGCTATCTGTAAATTCAATGTCTGAAATTGCAGCAAGGGCGCTAAAATAGTTCTCGTTTTCTGCAAAAAGTTTCTTGATGCTGTCTTCTCCGTTGATCAACAACCTTGCTTGCCTTGAAGGCGGAACATCCATTTCAGCTCTTACATTTCTTATGTTTCTGATAGCATCCATAATAATTTTCATAGATTTTTCCGATTCTTCAAATGCCATTTCTTTCTCATAGGCAGGCCATGATTCTACAATTAAATCTTTTTTCTCGCCCGGTAGATTTTGCCATATTTCTTCAGTGATAAACGGAATAAAAGGATGAAGCAATTTCAGCATGTCTTCCAATACTTTCAGCAGCACCTTTTGAGCTGTAAGTTTAGCCTCTTCATCTTCTCCGTATAATCTCTTTTTGGTTAATTCAATATACCAATCACAATATTCATCCCAAACGAACTCATATATTTTTGTAGCGGCGATTCCGAGTTCAAATTTATCTATATTTGCCGTTATTTCATTTATCGCTCTATTCAGTCTTGATAAAATCCATTCATCAGCTAATTCTAAATTTTCTTTTCCTGTCAAAGTATAATCGATATTTTCATCGAGTCCTGTCAATAAAAATCTCGAAGCATTCCAGAGTTTATTTACAAAATTTCTTGAGGATTCTACTCTTTCCATCTGAAACTTCAAATCGTTTCCTGGACTGTTGCCTGTAGCAAGCATAAATCTTAGAGCATCGGCGCCGTATTGTTCTATAACTTCAAGCGGATCTACACCATTTCCTAAAGATTTAGACATCTTTCTTCCCTGTCCATCTCTAACAAGACCGTGAATGAGTACATGCTCAAATGGAGATTCGTCCAATTGCTCAAGACCAGAGAATACCATTCTTATAACCCAGAAGAATATAATATCGTATCCGGTTACAAGTACATTTGTAGGATAGAAATACTTCAATTCTTCTGTTTCTTCAGGCCAGCCCAACGTTGAAAACGGCCATAAAGCTGAACTGAACCAAGTATCTAGCACATCATCATCTTGTTTGATGTTCGTAGAATTACATTTTTGACAAGAATGAGGAGTAGTTTCTGAAACCGTAATTCCGCCACAATCTTGGCAATAATAAGCAGGTATTCTATGACCCCACCAAAGTTGTCTTGATATAGTCCAATCTCTTATGTTTTCAAGCCAATGAGTGTACACTTTATTGAATCTACCTGGTACGATTTTTAAATCTTTTTTATACAAAGCTTCTAAAGCAGGTTTTGCAAGTTCTTCCATACTTACAAACCACTGATCTGATAATCTCGGTTCAATTACAGTACCGCAACGATAACATATTCCAACAGCATGTTCATGATCTTTTACTTCTAAAAGATATTCGCCAGCTTCTAAATCTTTCACTATGGCCTTACGACATTCATAACGATCCATACCCTCGTACTTGCCACCATTTTTATTTATAGTAGCATCATCATTAAAGATATCTATCGACTCCAAGTTGTGTTTTTTACCGATTTCAAAATCATTAGGATCATGAGCAGGGGTTATTTTCAATGCACCTGTTCCAAGTTCCATATCAACATAATCATCTAGTACAATAGGTAAAACTCTATCTAATAGTGGAAGTATTACTGATTTTCCAGCTAGATGCTTATAACGCTCATCTTCAGGATGAATCGCCACTGCAGTATCTCCTAACATCGTCTCTGGTCTAGTAGTTGCAATAGTCAAAAATTCATCACTATCTTTGATTTTATATTTTATATGATAAAATTTTCCACTTTGATCTTCATGTTCCACTTCAGCATCTGATAAAGTTGTTCCACAGTCAGGACACCAGTTGATGAGCCTATTACCTCTATAGATATACCCTTTATTATACAAATTAACGAATACTTTTGTTACTGCCTGATTACAGCCTTCATCCATAGTAAATCTCTCTTTTTCCCAATCGCAAGAATTACCGAGTTTTTTCATTTGATCAACAATACGAGTGCCGTACTCATCTTTCCACATCCATGCTCGCTTTAAAAACTCTTCTCTACCTATTTCTTCTTTTGATAATCCTTCATCATTTTTTATTCTTTCCAATACTTTTACTTCAGTTGCAATCGATGCATGATCTGTTCCAGGAAGCCATAAGGCTTCATACCCTTGCATTCTCTTGAAGCGGATCAAAACATCTTGAATAACGTGATCAAGAGCATGCCCCATATGAAGTTGACCTGTAATATTCGGTGGAGGCAGTACTATTGTAAAAGGTTTTTTATCTGGATTCGGTTTAGCTGAGAAATAGTTTTTCTCCATCCAAAAATCATAAATTCTCTGCTCAAATTCTTTAGGATTGTATTTACTCTCCATTGTTTTCTTCATTCTTCATTCCCCCTAATAATTTTTCATTATATCTCGCCATTAAAATTTCTGTATCGTATTTGCCAAAACGCTTTGTTGCGTACTTCTTCTTGCCTTCTACAACAAATCCATATTTCTTATATAAGTGAATCGCTCTTTCATTATCTTCGAACACATCCAGTTCCACCCTTATAAGCATCAACCAATTGTCTGCCAAATCGAGTATTTCTCTAATTAACATTGAACCGATTCCTTTATCTTGATAATCAGGATGGAGTCCTATTCCAAAAGATGCGACATGATTCATTCGCGGACTTTGATTAACTTTAAGTCCTGCAGAACCGACGACCTTACCATCCACCTCGGCAACCAACAAGTGATCATTTTCATTTAAATTTGCTAATATTTTTTCCGTTCTCATAACTTTATTTGTTATCAATCCAAGCGTGTTTTCTCTCGACCCTTCACTGCTTCTAATTTCATGTAAATCACTCGCATCGGACATTTTCGGTGGTCTGATAATTATATTCATCGTTTCACTCCTCTTCAAAAAATAAAAAATACCTCATCATCCAACAAAGGGACGATGAAGTATCGCGGTACCACCCAAATTTCAGCTATATAGCTGACTCTCAAAAAGTTATAACGCACAACCGTTTAAACCTACTATCATTTCAGTTTAAAGTCTCAAAAGCTACCTTCAATAAACACTGCCTTGGAAATCTTTCAGCCACTTGGATTTCTTCTCTTGAAAGGGTTATTTATTTACTCCTCTTTATCATCGACGATTTTTTAAATTATATCATCTATAGTAAATTTGTCAATATCATCTAATAATGGACATACGACTTCTTCTATCAAGATACTGTATAAGATCAGAGACCATATTTTGAAAAGTAAAATTATATACCTTCCAATCATTTTCAAAATTGATATAAATATGCCTCTTTATAGACATAGTCGGCAAAAAAGGATCTCCAGAATTATCGATCTCATCTTCATAAATACAAAGTTTTGTAATTTTCCCGTGTCCCTTTTGCATGGTTAATAAGCTAATGCCTTCTTTTACATCTTCTTTTTGGATATCTGCATAAAAACTATATTTACCTATAGTTCCTTCGATTAACCCAAATTGTTTATTTACCTGATCAACTATTATATCATAAGCCATATTAAAACTCCTCTAATTATATCCTCTTAATAAAAGTTTAATACGAATTTAGATAAAAGTAAAACTAATATTCACGAATTGATAAATTACCTATACCTGTATTAATATCAATGTAGTAATATACATCCTTTAAATAATCCTCGGAATAGTAAAATTCGCCATCTTTTTTATAGTGCATACCGATGAAATCAATATCTTTTATGCCACCATCATATTTTAATTTAACACTCGTATCTTTAGGTATATATATATCAATGTCTGATACACCGGAATCTATAGATACAGAAACATTTTCATCTATTTCATCTAAATACAGATCCAATTGCCCTGCTCCAATATCGATATCTAAACCGTCAAATACAATATC
>LGOV01012550.1_pt2 | contig 10120 bp, 10 predicted proteins | sample 469881 | NCBI WGS metagenome assembly LGOV01 (sample SAMN03857199, study PRJNA290197) | marine sediment metagenome | biome: marine cold seep biome; feature: cold seep; material: marine sediment; isolation source: sample #5579, elevator 3A push core 41 containing 12 cm of sediment... ...
TAACGGCGAATCACTTCATTGAGGTAGGTTAATGCACGTTGGTTAAACATAAAACACGCCTGTCGTGGAGTGTTTTATATCTTACCGGAAGCCTGTCCGGACATGTCACGATTGGGATTAGATTAGCGGTTGGGTGGCTTGCTGTGAGTGAACGTTTTTATCCTCTACTGCATCTGCAAGCATATCCGCGGTGATGGCGGAGAGGGTCCAGCCCAGGTGGCCGTGGCCGGTGTTGTAAAACACCGTGGGTAATTTTCCGCGGCTGACTTTGGGCATCATGTTAGGGAGCATCGGGCGCAGGCCCGCCCAGGGTACGACCCGGCGGGTGCTGACGCCGGGGAAGCACTCTTCGACCCAGCGGATTAGCGGGCGGATACGGTTGTCGCAGATATCGCGGTTATAGCCGTTAAACTCGGCGGTGCCCGCAATACGGAATCGGTCATCGCCCAGGCGGCTGGTCACCAGCTTGGTTTCATCATCGAGCAGGCTCACGGTGGGCGCTGCCTGTTGGGAGGCGGCGTCATCGAGCTGCACGGTGATTGAATAGCCTTTTACCGGGTAGATATTCACACGGTCACCAAGCTTGGCAGCCAGGGCGCGGCTGCCCACTCCGGCGCATATCACCACGCTATCAAAGGTTTCGCGCACCGGCTCACCGTCAGCCTCGCCTTCAAGCGTGGCGGTGATCCAGGCGTGCTGTTGATCGGCGCCGATATCCTGGACGCTATGACCATATTTAAGCGTTACGCCGCGGCGCTCGGCGGCTTGAGCCAGGCCGTGGGTAAACTTATGAATATCGCCGGTGGCGTCGCTTTCGGTATAGAAGCCGCCGTAGTAGTTGCCCGCCAGTGTCGGTTCGATGGTGCGCATCTCGTCAGGGGTGACTGCTCGGCGCTCCAGGCCGCCTTTGCTGAGCAGCTTGGAGACCTTTGCGGCGTGGTCATAACCCGCTTTGTCGCGGTAGATATGCAGAATGCCTTTCTGCTTGAGGTCAAAGCCGATCTGCTCGTCTTTCGCCCACTGAAACAGGTGCTCTCTGGCCGCAATGGCCAGTCGCGTGGTCTCGGTGGTGTTGGCAGCGTAGCGGGGTATCGAGGCGATAAATTCGCCAAACCAACTGAGCTTGTGCCAGCTTGGGCGGGGGTTAACCAGTAGCGGGGCGTCGTTTCTGAGCATCCAGCGCAGCCCCTTGATCACGGTTGGCCAGTGGTTCCACACTTCGGCGTTGGAGGCCGAGAGCTGACCGCCGTTGGCGAATGAGGTCTCCATGGCGGCGTAACGATGCTTTTCAAACACGGTGACGTCGTAGCCACGTTTGGCCAGGGCGTAGGCGCTGGTAATGCCGGTGATACCACCACCGATAACGGCAATACGTTGCATAACTCTCTCCAGATTGTATGAGCGTCGGGAATACCACCTAACGGCGTAACTGCTGCTGGGCGTACCCCTTCCGTCATGGAACCTGAGAGATTCACGCACTCGCTGGCGCGCTTGCTCCTTCGGTGGGCTGAGTGACGCAGTCATCAGCCGCTCTTCGGAAAGTGATGGTGATAGCGGTCCGGTTGCCTGAGAGTTTCCGGGGCTGTTGCTCCTTCGGCGCTGGCGTCATCGGTTATTGATGCGCCAAGCTCTCCCGCTATCACGTTGTTGCTGGCTTTTAATGTAGATAGTTTTTTAATGTGATTAGTTTTACGCGATCAGTTTTAGCATGGAAGACGACCATAGTTGTGAACGCTTATTCCACGGGGCTTATTCCAAGGACTCACTCCAAGGGCTCACTCCAAGGGTTTTATTCCACGGGCCGGGCACGCTGGATGATTGCCGCGCAATCCAGCCCGGTGGTTAGCGTGCCTGTATTGAGGCCACTGCGGTCGGCAAGCCGACCAGCGCAGAATGCATCGGCCACATAAGCGGGGGCGTGCTGAACCATCAGGGCGCCTTGTAACGCTAGGGCCATGCCGTCCGCCAACTGGCGAGCACGGTACTGGAGCGCTTGGGTATCCTGCATCTGTCGCTGTAATTGGTGGATAAAGCGGTCAAGATGCCCATTGGCGCTTTGCGCTTTGGCAAGCTCGGCGAAGTAAGCGTCAAGCACTTCGGGCTGTTTTTCAATCGCGCGCAGGATATCCAAACACTGCACATTTCCGCTGCCTTCCCAAATGGCGTTGATGGGCGACTCGCGAAACAGTCGCGCCATTATGTGGGTCTCCATTACACCGCTTCCGCCAATCACCTCCATTGCTTCGTAAGCGTGGTGGGGCGTGCGTTTACAGATCCAGTACTTGCCGACGGGGGTGGCGATTCGCGAAAGCAAGCGCTCATGCTCGTTGTCCTGATGATCCATGGCGCGGGCCATACGCAGCATTAAGGTGGTGGCGGCTTCGCTCTCAATGGCCAAGTCAGCGAGTACGTTCTGCATCAGCGGCTGTTCGCTGAGCCGCGCCCCAAAGGCATGCCGATGAGAGGCGTGGTGAATGGCCTGGGCGGTGGCTTGGCGCATTCCGGCAGCTGAGCCAATCATGCAGTCGTAGCGGGTCATGGCGACCATCTCGATGATGGTGCGCACGCCGCGTCCTTCATCGCCCACCATCCAGGCAAAGGCGCCCCGCAGCTCGGTCTCGCTGGAGGCATTCGATACGTTGCCCATTTTACGTTTTAGCTGCTGTATATGAAGCGGGTTTTTACTGCCGTCGGGCCGCCAGCGTGGCAGCAAGAAACAGCTTAAGCCGCCGGGCGCCTGTGCGAGCACCAGGAAGGCATCGCACATGGGCGCCGAGACAAACCACTTATGGCCGACCAGTTCGTAGGCTTCTCCTGGCCCGCCTTGATCAATCGGGTAGGCGCGGGTGGTGTTCAAACGCACATCGGAGCCCCCTTGCTTTTCGGTCATTGCCATGCCGAGAGTGAGGCCCTGTTTCTCGAAATAGGGGACGTTGCGCGGGTCGTAATGTGGGGCGGTGATTTTAGCGCCCCAACTCTCAAACAGGCTGGGTTGATGGCGCAGCGCGGGCAGGGCTGCAAAGGTCATGGTAATCGGGCAGCCATGGCCCGCTTCTACCTGGGCCTGTAAAAAGTAGTTGGCGGCCCGATAAACATGCGCACCGGGCTGAGGGTTTCGCCAGGGGCTGGCATGCAAGCCGTGCTCTATCGCCGTTTGCATCAGTTGATAATAGGCGGGATGAAACTCGATCAAATCGACCCGATGGCCTTGCCGGTCGTGGGTCACTAACTGGGGGGAGTAACGGTTGGCCTCAACCCCCAAAGCAATCGCCTCAGCGGAGCCCGCCCACTGGCCAAACGCCTTGAGTGGGGCATCGTCGTCAGACCCGCTTTCACGGTTAACGCCTTCCTGAAGAGCACGATCAGCTATGTAACTATTGTAGTTTGCAAGCGTCGGCGGCTGGTTTTCCACCTGATGGGTATTAGCTTGGAGTTGATCGGCCAGGGGGTAATGGTGGTTCATGGTAGGCACCTAGCGCGTAACGACGATAAGGGTGATTGTTTAAACGAACATTTTACGGTTCATATATTTTGGAGCGCTTATGAGAGCGTAGTTGCTGGCCGGAAAAGTCGCTAAAAACGGAGGGCGAAAAGGGGTAGGGATGGATCCTGCTTTGCTCAGTCAGCGTATTTAACCGACAATGCCGCTTATCCTTCTCAGTCATGGGTACTATCGATGCAAGCAAACGCGATGCAGACAAACGGCTTTTTTGACGAAATTGGCGAAACTATCGGCGAAGCTATCCGCGTGGTGGTGGAGTTTCTGTTAGGCATTTTCACCAACTTCTTCGGTGCGTTCGGCGATTTCATCGATGGCCTGACACGTTCGCTGGGGATCAACGATTCCTTTTTCAGCATTGCTGTATTGGTGATTGGGCTGCTGATCCTGTGGGGCGGTTTGCGCGCGTTTCTGCGTGGCTCGCTAATCGGCGGTATTGTACGTACCGTATTGGGGCTGTTTATTCTTTCGTGGTTGATGATGTAGACCTGGAGAGGATTTTATCCTTCTATCTAGTAAGACGAGCGAGTATGGGGTTTGTTTATAAATTTTTTTGCAAAAAATGGCTAATAGGTAAAAAGCAGCCGGTGAGATCAAAAACGCCTCAGTTGCCTCTCTAGCGCAAAAATATGCGTATCCTCCGCACCCAGCTCCCGCAGCGCCTTGGCGAGGTTGACCAAGTAGTCGCGGTTGGGGCCGCTGGGCCCATGGGCGTTGGCAATTTGCTGGGCGATCTCATCAAGCGGTGCGTCGCCCAAAAAGGCCGGGTTGTCATCGCTGGCCAGATAAATAAGCCCTTCGCTCTGTTCTGTTCCGTTGCCTTTCTCGTCCATAAACGTCAGCGGTACTTTTTCCCGCAAATAGCCGTTCTTCTCCCGCACATCCAACGGCGCGAGCACTTCCGGGGCAATGCGGTAGGCCATGCCGTGGCAAATCGAATCTTTGGCGCGGATCAGCGTTGCCACCCGCCCAGGCGCTTCAGGCGTGCCGCGATGATCGTGGGAGCCCTGCCAAAATCGCCGCTCCCAGCCGTGTATATACGCCGGGCGGCGCTCCAGGTAGGCAAAGTCAGCTTTCCAAATCAACGAGCCGTAGCCGAATAGCCATATAGCCGCATGGCCTTCGAAGAAGTTTCTTTGCTGGTTAAGTGCAGTGGTATCAAGCATCGGTATCAGGCAACGTTTTTAAGACACATTTTTCAAGTAACATGAGGGTCAACGACGGTGTAAAACCATCATCTTAACATGTCACGGTTGATCACCCACCCGATAGACAAGACCACGACTGGAGGCTGCCATGCGCGCGATTTTTCTAGTGGATAACGGCTCGCTACGAGCGCAGGCAACGCTGAATTTACGCCGCGTGGCGGCTTCGCTTAGCGGGCTTGTAGGCGAAACCGTGCAGGCGGCCTCGTTACTGCACTCCAACAAGATTCCTGCGGATGAGGTGGGAGGCATTCCCGCCACTACCCTTGGCCCTGCCGCTGAATGCAGTGCTGAACAGGGGGCAACGGAGATTATCGTGCTGCCATTCTTTTTTGGCCCCAGCAAAGCGCTGACGGGCTATCTACCCGAGCGTATGGCCACGATGCAGGAGCGCTTTCCCCACGTTAAGGTGCGGGTGGCCCAGCCCTTGGTGGATGAGTACGGCGATAACGACCTGCGTTTAGCCCACCTGCTGGCCGATAACGTGCGCGACAAGCTGCGCCCAGGTACTAAGCCCCATGTGGCGCTGGTGGATCATGGCAGCCCGATTCCTGAGGTGACCGCCGTACGCAACCGCCTGGGGGGGCAGCTTAGTGTGCTGCTATCCGATGACGTAGCGTGTGTTGCCGCTGCCTCCATGGAACGGCGCGAGGGTGATGAGTACCGTTTTAACGAGCCGCTACTGGAAAACTTGCTGGCGCTACCCGAGTTCAAGACAGGCCCTGTTATCCTGGCGATGCTGTTTCTTTCGCCGGGGCGTCACGCAGGGGAGGGCGGCGATATTGCCGAGATTTGTGCAGCGGCTGAACAGCAGTATCCAGGGCTTTCCGTTACCACGACGAAGCTGGTGGGGGAGCATCAAGGGATCGACGATATATTGCACTCGCGACTGCGCCAAGCGCTTGATGATCAACGCTTTCTACTCGATATCCCGGCAATCGCCTGACGCCACTAGGGTTTGATGGGTGAATACACGCCTAATAGCGCGTAGAATCGCGAGCCTTTCTATTCGTTGTAAGCTGTCGTCGTTACTGACAATGCGCTAACCAGGGCTCCTTTTGTGATCGCTACCGCCAATATCACCATGCAGTTTGGGGCCAAGCCCCTGTTTGAAAATGTCTCCGTTAAGTTCAATAACGGCAACCGCTACGGCCTGATTGGCGCAAACGGCTGTGGCAAATCCACTTTTATGAAAATTCTCGGTGGCGATTTGGAGCCCACTTCTGGCCAGGTGATGCTGGATAGCAGTACACGGCTGGGTAAGCTGCGTCAGGATCAGTTTGCGTTTGAAAACGAGCGCGTCATCGACACCGTGATCATGGGCAATGTCGAACTCTGGTCAGTGGCTGCCGAGCGCGAGCGTATTTACTCGCTGGCAGAAATGAGCGAAGAGGATGGGATGGCCGTTGCTGACCTGGAAGTGCGCTTCGCCGAGCTGGACGGCTACACCGCCGAGCCCCGTGCAGGTGAACTGCTACTGGGCTTGGGCATTCCCATTGAGCAGCACACCGGCCCGATGAGTGAAGTCTCTCCCGGCTGGAAGCTGCGCGTGCTGCTCGCCCAGGCGCTATTCGCTGACCCGGATGTACTGTTGCTGGATGAGCCGACCAACCACCTGGATATGGAGTCTATCGAGGCGTTGAACCTGGCCCTGGAGAACTACCCCGGTACGCTGCTGTTTGTGAGCCACGACCGCGAGTTCGTCTCGTCACTGGCCACGCGTATTATTGATATGCAGCCGGAAGGCATTGTCGATTTCAGCGGCAGCTACGACGACTACCTGCGCAGCCAGGGAGTGGTGTGACGCTGTTTTTGTCAGCATAGCTCTGTAAGTCTATTCGCCGATAATTTGCTCAAAGGTGCTGTCGGTGGCGAGTTCGCGCTCGTCATTGAGCATTTTGCCGCTAAACACCGTCTGCATCTCTTTGGCGAGTTCTACGTAGACATGCATTTGTTGATTACGTCGCTTACGTAGCGGTGGTTTCACTAATAAGCTAATACCTTTGATGGGCTCATGGGTTTCCCCGCGCAGTAGGTCAGGCATTTCCCCTGGTGGAAAGGCGTTGGCGATAGTGACTGGGTTGGAAGGCTGTTGGCCGTCGATTAAAAATATCTTCTTGAGAGCGTCGTAGTGAGCGTCTTTCTCCCGTAGCCACTGGGTTAGGCGCTCGTCTGAATCTTCACTAGGCTGATCAAAGATAATAAAAAGCGAATGCTGTTTAACTTTTTTAGTTGGCTTTGATGGTGCGGGGGTGTCAGGTTCTTGGGCTTCTTCAGAGCCGTCTACTTGTATCGGACGAGGGGCAGCGGCTTTCGCTTTCGCTGCGCGCCGTCGGCGGCGCCAGGGCACAATGACATAAATAAATATCGCTGTTGCCATTGCGCCTAATACCAGCGATGCGAAGGCGAGTACTATTATAGTAGTGGTGCGATCCATACTCTCAGAATCCTTTTTTAAATCAGCGCTCAGGCTTTATTTAGCCGAAAAATAGTGGCATTGAGAGCTAGCGCAAGTGCTACCCAGAGCCAGTAGGGCACCATAAGCCACGCGGCTAGTATGTTCACCTGGAAAAACAGTGTGATGGTGACCGTAATTAGTGCCAGTAACACCATGATATCTACCAGCGCAGCGACAATTTGTTTACGCCCAAAGAACAGCCATGACCACGCGGCATTGACCATAAGTTGCAGCGCGTAAGCCGCTAAGCTTGCTGAGCGCCATGCTGAGTCATCCGCCATATAAATACGCCATGCGGCAATAGCCATCAACAAATACAGTATGCCCCAAGCGATAGGAAAAGCGATATTCGGTGGTGTCCAGCTTGGCTTACTTAGTTCGCGGTACCAACCGTCAGGCCGAAAGCGCGCACCAGTCGAGGCGGCAAGGCCGACGAGCAGCAGTGATACCAGCAGCGCTAATAGCGAAGCAAGCATTCATCACCTGTGTGTTCAAACGAAAGAATCAATAGCCTAGCAGCGTTTATCTAAGAGGCTCAACACAAAGTAATCAAGAGCCGCAATGAGCCAATTGTATTGCCTGAGTTTACCGTGTTCGCGCAAGGCAGTATTGTTTTGTCAAACAACCTGATGAAGTGCTGCTCATGAAATACTGCTCAACAACTGGTGATATCGATAGCACTTTTCTGGCAAGTGCGGGAAGTGCAGCTTGGCATCGGCATATGGCGAGCTTGGTACGCTCATCGGGACAACGCGATTTCCCCATTCGTCTGGAGCAAGTGCTGCGCGCGATAACCGGGTTCGATACGATTCTGATCAATACCTACAAAGGGCGTCATAGACCACTACTGATTCATGATGATTACCCGTCAGAAAATCGCCCCCAAGCGATAGATCGCTACCTCAGCGGTGCGTATTTATTGGATCCTTTTTTTACCGCCATGAGTGGTGGCCTGGATAGCGGTGTCCACCGGTTGCGGGAGCTAGCCCCTGATCGTTTTGAGTCCAGTGATTACTATGCCCACTATTATCGCGCGTTAGGATTGGCGGATGAGGTTGGTCTCTTCGCACGTGTGGGGGATGATGTCTTGATGGTGGTATCGCTGGGCTTTCAGGCAGAAGCTCCCTTGAAACGACGTGCGTTGCAGGTGTTAAAGAATGTGGTGCCGATGATCGAAACCTTGTTGATGGAGTTCTGGAAGTGGCAGGGGNNGCGTCCTCTTCCAGCCGACATTGGAAAAGGACGCCCCGGTGGAAGCTGCCTTCGCAAGCTTTGGTCGGGAGGTTTTAACCGCACGTGAACAGGAAATCGTTCGTCTGTTGCTCGCGGGGCACTCCACCAAATCAGCAGCCCGGGAACTGGATATCAGCGATGGCACTGTGAAGGTACACCGTAAGCATATTTACCAGCGTCTGGATGTCTCCAGTCAATCGCAGTTGTTCCAGCTATTTCTTGAACACGTGGCCCTCATTTCCCGGCAGTTGAGAGGTTAGGGTGCTAGGTTCTTAGCGCCATCCAGATGGTTTTGATCTCGGTATACTCGTCAAGCGAGTGAAGCGATTTATCCCGCCCATTACCGGATTGCTTAACCCCACCGAACGGCACTGTCATGTCCGGGCCTGCCCAGTTGTTAACGTAGACTTGCCCGGAGTGCAGCTTGCGTGAGACGCGCATAATACGATCAATGTCCTGGCTCCAGACGGCGGCAGCCAAGCCGTAGTCGCTGTCGTTGGCAAGCGCCAATGCCTCTTCTTCGGTATCGAAGCCAAAGACAGACAGCACCGGCCCGAAGATCTCCTCGCGACCTATCGTCATGGCTGGGGTGACATCGTCAAACACGGTAGGGGGAATAAAGAGCCCAGGGCCATCTAAAGGCTGCCCGCCCGAGCGTAGCGTGGCACCTTCTTCTTTCCCCTGGCGGATATAATCAAGCACCCGCTGGTATTGAGTGTCATCCACCATCGCCCCCATAAAGCTTTGCGGGTCGAGAGGGTCGCCCGGTTGCATGGTTACCGCAGCGTCCACCACTTTCTCGACGAAGGCATGGCGGATGCGGTTTTCCACCAATAGCCGCGAGCCAGCGATACAGACTTCTCCCTGGTTATGAAAAATAGCCGCGGCAGCATGCTGAGCTGCGGCGTCCAGGTCTTGGCAGTCGGCAAAGATGATGTTGGGGCTTTTGCCACCGCACTCCAGATAAACGCGTTTCAAATTAGACTGACCCGCGTACTGCATGAGCTGCTTGCCCACTTGAGTGGAGCCGGTAAAGGCGAGGCAGTCGACCTGCATCGACAGGGCCAGCGCTTTACCCACGGTATGGCCATAGCCGGGGAGTACTTGAAACACCCCGGCGGGCAGGCCCGCTTGTTGGCTTAGTTGGGCAAGGCGTAGCGCTGATAACGGCGACTTTTCTGACGGTTTGAGAATAACGCTGTTACCGGCCGCTAATGCCGGTGCAATCTTCCAGGCGGTCATCATCAATGGGAAGTTCCAGGGAACGATGGATACCACCACCCCGAGTGGCTCGCGCACAATCAAGCCGAGGTGATGATCACCCGTTGGCGCCACCTCACCGTACAGCTTATCGATACTTTCGGCGGTATAACGCAGGCAGCCAATGGCGCCGTCGATATCCCCCAGCGCACTGGTAATCGGCTTCCCCATGTCCAGAGTGTCCAGCAGGGCAAGCTCGTGTTTGTGGGCCTGCATTAACGCTGCAAGTTCAAGCAGTGTGGCTTTGCGCTGGCTTGGCGCGAGGTGCGACCACTCTCCTCGGTCGAACGCCTGCCGGGCCGCGTGGGTAGCAAGCTCGGCATCGGCGTCATCGCAGCTGGCGATCTCAGCCAACACTTCGCCGGTGGCTGGGTTCACCGTGGAGAGAGTGGCTCCACGCTGCGCATCGACAAAGGTGTCGTTGATATAGGCGCGGGTTTCAAAGGAGAGTGTGTCTGCCAGTGC
>LGOV01071052.1_pt1 | contig 10112 bp, 7 predicted proteins | sample 469881 | NCBI WGS metagenome assembly LGOV01 (sample SAMN03857199, study PRJNA290197) | marine sediment metagenome | biome: marine cold seep biome; feature: cold seep; material: marine sediment; isolation source: sample #5579, elevator 3A push core 41 containing 12 cm of sediment... ...
TTTTCTACCATACAAGTATCTTTTTTTTCAGTTGAACATGACCCGTTTGAAGGGCATGAATTACAATTATCTGACATGTTTTTTCCTCCTTAATGGCTATTGCCAAAAATGATAATATCACTANNCCTACAATAACTTTACGCTAGCCCGTTACATTGCTTCCTTGTCAATGACTTTTTTTGGTATTTTATTCTTGTTTATCAGGTTTTTATTTGCGGCTGAAAGCATAAGTTTGATTCTGTTTATCTGGTTAACTTCACTGGCTCCTGGATCAAAGTCTATTGGAGCAATGTTCGACTCGGGATAAGATTTCTTGAGTTCCTGAATCATGCCCTTGCCTGTAATATGGTTTGGTAGACAAGCAAATGGCTGCAAACATACTATGTTGGTTACATCGTTTTCAATAAGCTCTACCATTTCAGCTGTTAGGAACCAACCCTCTCCCATTTGGTTGCCTAGTGACAGATGCTTTTCAGCTCCATTTGCGAGCTCTGTTATAGGAACCTGTGGAGTAAATCTTTTGCTATTTTTAAGTTCTCTTTTCATCACATGTCTGTAGGATTCTATAAATTTGATGGCAAGAACGCTTAGAAATGCTTTTTTCCAGTCTCTTTTTATATAGTCCCTGTGCTTGATTATTGAGTTGTATGATGAGTAGAGAAAGAAATCCAAAAGATCCGGAACTACTGCTTCTGCTCCTTCATCTTCCAAAAGGCCTACTATGTCGTTGTTTGCTGTTGGATGGAATTTAACAAGTATCTCTCCTACTATTCCAATTTTTGGTTTTACGATGGTGTCGTCAAGCTCAAGATTGTCGAAATCTCTTATTATACCTATAATCGTATCATTGAACCTTCTTATGCCCCCAGCTTTGATTGATTTGTGGCATTCCTCAACCCAGTGTTCATAAAGCTTGTTTGCAGAACCTTTGATTTTTTCATAAGGTCTTGTTTTGTATAGAACTTTCATGAAAAGGTCGCCGTAGACTATTCCCTTTATAAGATTATTGATAAATCTAGGTGTGATTTTAAACCCAGGATGATTGTCGAGTCCCGCAGAGAATGAAATAACTGGAACCTGCTCCATGCCGTTGTCCTTCAATGCTTTCCTTGTAAATGCTATATAGTTTGTAGCTCTGCATCCACCACCTGTCTGTGACATAATTAGAGCAGTCTTGTTTAAATCGTAATTACCTGATTTCAAGGCGTTTAAATACTGTCCTATGGTTATGATGGAAGGATAGCATGCATCGTTGTTTATATATTTTAGACCTTCATCCACTGCGTTTTTATCTACAGAAGGGAGAACCTCCAGGTTTATTCCTGATTTTTGTGCTCCTGTCTTGAAAAACTGAAAATGAATGGGCGACATTTGCGGTGCAAGTATTGTATAATCTTTTTTCATTTTTTTTGTGAAGATGATTTTTTTGTATCTAGGTGGTGATTCCCTCACAAGAATGTTCTTTTCGCGTCTTTCTTTGATTGCGGCAAGAAGTGAACGTATACGTATCCTTACAGCCCCCAGGTTGTTTATTTCATCAATTTTTATGAGTGTGTAGATTTTGTTGTTATCTTCAAGTATTTCATGTACCTGATCCGTTGTAACTGCATCAAGACCGCAACCAAAGGAAGTTAGTTGTATAAGTTCTATGTCGTTTCTCTTGGCAACAAATTCCGCAGCATTATAAAGCCTTGTTTGGTATGCCCACTGGTCAACGACTCTGAGAGGTCGCTTAGCCTTTGAAAGGTGTGATATGCTATCTTCAGACAATACAACGAAACCATATGAATTTATCATTTCTGGTATTCCGTGATTTATTTCAGGATCAATGTGGTAGGGTCTGCCTGCCAGTATTATGCCGAAGGTATCCTTGGCGTTTATATATTCAATTGCATCCTGACCAGCTGCTCTTACATCTGCTTTGTAAGTTAAAAGTTCCTTGTAACCGGCTTCTACTGCTATGCCTATTTCATTTTCAGTAATGCCTTCATCCTTTAATGAGAGGAAAAGTTTTTTTGCAAGAGATTTTTTGTCGTCAAGGTTTACAAAAGGTTTAAAGAACTTTATATCCTTGTGTACAAGGTCCATGTTTGCCTTTATTGTTTCAGGATATGATGTTACAACAGGGCAATTATAGTGGTTGTCGGCTCTTGAATCTTCCTTGATATTATAAGGTACGCATGGATAAAAAATGGTTTTTATTTTCTTGTTTATGAGGTTTGCTATATGGCCATGGGCTATCTTGCCTGGATAACACACTGATTCAGAAGGAATCGTTTCAATTCCCAGTTCGTATATTTTCTTATTGGAGTGGGCTGAAAGAATAACCCTGTATCCAAGATTGGTTAAAAGTGCATGCCAGAATGGATAGTCTTCGTACATGTTCAAAACCCTTGGTATTCCAATTATGCCCCTTTTTGCTTCAGCCAGGGGAAGGGACTTGTAGTCGAAGACCCTTTCGTATTTATACTTATAAAGATTTGGAATTTCTTCAATATTTTTCTTCTTTAGGCTTTTAAGTATTTTTTCCGATCCTTTTTCACATCTGTTTCCTGTTATAAAGGATTTGCCGCTGTTGAACCTGTTTATTGTAAGGAGGCAGTTGTTTCCACATAGACCGCATCTTTCAAGGGATACGTTGCTTGTGAATTCGTCAAGTTCCCTAGGTCCAAGGACAGAGCTCTTGGCTCCTTCTTTGACAGTTTCCCTGCTTATTAGAGCGGCGCCGAAGGCACCCATTATACCTGCTATATCGGGACGTATAACCTCTCTTCCTGTTATTAGCTCGAAAGCTCTTAAAACAGCATCATTGTAGAATGTGCCGCCTTGTACAACTATTTTATCACCCATATCATCCATAGATTTAAGCCTGATTACCTTGTACAGGGCATTTTTGATTACTGAATAGGATATTCCGGCTGAAATATCTCCTACGGTTGCTCCTTCTCTTTGAGCCTGCTTAACTTTGGAATTCATGAAAACTGTACATCTGGTTCCAAGGTCTACTGGATGTTGGGATTCCACAGCCAATTTTGCAAATTCCTTTACAGGGAGGTTCAATGAATTAGCAAAGGTTTCAATGAAGGAACCACATCCAGAAGAACATGCTTCGTTGAGCATTATTGAGTCAATGACTCCGTTTTTAATTTTCAGACTTTTCATGTCCTGGCCACCTATGTCGATTACAAAATCAACATCTTTGAGGAAAAAGTTTGCAGCCTTGTAGTGAGCTACTGTTTCTATTTCACCCATGTCAAGATTAAGGGCAGCCTTTATGAGATGCTCTCCATATCCTGTGACAGTGGATTTTATTATAGTTGCAGAGTCGTTCATTTCTTCGTAGAGGTTTTTTAATGCCTCAATAGTTGAGTTTAGCGGGTTCCCTTCATTGCTGCCGTAAAACGAATACAATAGCTGACCCTGGTCACCTATGAGTGCAAGTTTTGTAGTTGTAGAACCTGCATCAATTCCCAGATATGCATTTCTAGTATAGTTCTTTATATCTTCTTTCTTTACCTTGTGCTTTCTATGCCTTGTCTTGAATTCTTCATAGTCCTTATCTGTTTCAAAAAGGCTGTCGATTTCTTTTTTTCTATTTAACTTGCTGTTGTCTATATGTTCTATTTTTTTCAGATATTTTCCAATGTTTGTTTCATCCGAATCCTCAGCAGATATGGCTGCACCAAGAGCTACAAAATAGTGGGAATTTTCTGGGAAGACAACTTGTTCCGGCTTAAGTTTTAGTGTTTCAATAAATCTTTTTCTAAGTTCAGGCAAAAATGATAGAGGACCTCCAAGGAAAGCTACGTTTCCCTTGATTGGTCTTCCTTGGGCAAGACCGCTGATTGTTTGATTTACAACTGCCTGGAAAATTGAAACTGCAATGTCTTCCTTCCTTGCACCTTCATTTAGAAGGGGTTGGATGTCAGTCTTTGCAAAAACTCCACATCTTGAAGCGATTGGATAAATAACTTCGTGTTCTTTGGCCATATCATTGAGACCCATGGCATCAGTTTTAAGAAGAATTGCCATCTGATCTATGAAGGCTCCCGTACCTCCGGCACAGGTACCGTTCATCCTCTGTTCCAATTGACCAGAGACATATGTGATTTTTGCATCTTCACCACCCAACTCTATTGCTACATCTGTATATGGTATCTTTTGTTCAATTGCTACAGTTGATGCGGCAACTTCCTGAATAAAAGGTATTTCAAGAAATTTTGAAATGTCAACTGCACCGGAGCCTGTAACATTTATTTTCATTCTATTGTTTTTTAGAATTTTTTCTGAATTTTTTATTGTTTCAATAACAGTTTTTCTTACATCTGAATAATGTCTTCTATATTCCTTATAAATGATATTGTATTTGTTGTCTATTATTACAATTTTGACTGTTGTTGACCCTATATCCAATCCTACATTGTACAACTGTTTCATAGCGCCTCCTATTAAATATGTATATATTATTATAACAAAAAGATTTTAAAAAGCAATTTAAGTATTGAAAATTAATGAAAAATTAAGGATGAAAACGTTTAATATTATAGAAGAGATTGAAATGTGGACTGTATCTATAGTATTATAGGGTAGATGATAAAGTGAAAAGTGTTTGACTAATCGGGAATCGCTCAATAATAATAAAAAAAGACAATTTGAAATCATTTATTTTGAATTATTTAATCAGGAGGTATAAATGAAAATCACATATTACGGACATTCGGTTTTTTTACTGGAGGATGAAGGATTTAAGGGAATAATAGATCCCTATATTAATGGAAACGATAATTGCAGTGCAACAGTTGATGAGTTTATAGACATTACCCATATATTCATAACTCACGGTCATGGAGACCATATAGGGGATGCTGTAGAACTTGCTCAAAAAACAGGGGCAATTGTAATTGCAAATTATGAAATTATAAACTATCTTTCCACCAAGGGACTTACAAATCTTCATGCCATGCACATAGGNNGGAGGAAAATATTCTTTCGATTTTGTAAAGGTGAAGATGACAAATGCAGTACACGGGTCGGGAATAATGGAAGGAAATACAATGATTTGCGGTGGGAATCCAGGAGGTTTCATAATTGAAACGAAGTCTAATAAGATTTACCATGCCGGGGATACAGGTCTTACCATGGACATGAAGCTTCTTGAGGATGAAAATATTGATATAGCTATGCTGCCAATAGGTGGAAACTTTACAATGGATGCTGAAGACGCGGTAAGGGCGGTAGAGTTTATAAAACCTAAGATTGCTATACCAATGCACTACAGTGATTCTGGACTTATAAAAACAGACCCTATGGAATTTGAAAACATGGTTGAAGATGCTGTAGTTATAGTAATGGACTCTCAAGAAACCATTGAATTGGACAGATAATATGATGAAAAGAATTGTTTTGATTTTAATACTCATTGTTCTTTTGACATCACAAACAGCCCTTGCATCTGATTTTGGAATGGATGAATTGGTCTCTGTTAGGGGAATCGTGGTAGAAATTGTTACGCATATGACTGCTGATGACCTTGGTGCTCAACCAAGTTCCATGATTCAGGAAAGACAGGTTGTTAAGGTTAGGATTCTTGAAGGGGATTACGAGGGAAAGGAATATCTAGTAGAAAATAACCTTGGAGACAATGAATACTACAATATAAGAGTCAAGGAAGACCAGGAGATTATCCTCGTGGTGGACAAGACTTCTGATATAATGCAGGTTCATATATCAAGCTATGTAAGAGATAAGTACGAAATGTATATAGTAGGTTTATTCCTGGTTCTTCTTGTAGTTATTGGAAGAGCCAAGGGTGTAAAGTCCATAGTGACCCTGGGAATAACGATACTTGTAATACTCAAGTTTATGCTTCCTCTAATCATAAAGGGAACAAGCCCAATTCTAGTTTCAGTAATAGCAAGTGTCATTATTACAATTTTCACACTGTTTGTAGTGTCAGGTATTAATGAAAAAACCATGTCGGCTATATTAGGAACCCTTATAGGAGTGCTCTTGTCTGCAACTATAGCATACATGGTAGGGACAATGGCAAGTCTTACAGGACTTAACTCGGAGGAGTCAGCTATGCTTCTATATTTGCCGGGAGAAGTGGATCTCAATCTTCAAGGGATACTCTTTGCAGGAATAGTAATAGGTACACTGGGAGCTGTAATGGATGTCAGTATGTCCATATCATCATCCATGCACGAAATCAAATCCATAAAACCGGATATTACCATAAAAGAACTCATGGAGTCTGGAATGAATGTTGGAAGAGATATAATGGGAACAATGACAAACACCCTCATACTTGCATATACAGGAGCATCACTTCCTATATTGATGATATTTACAGCCTATAACTCTACAATGACCGACGTCCTCAATCTTGATGTAATAGCTACTGAAATAATAAGGGCAATAACGGGAAGTATTGGAATAGTACTTACGATTCCAATTACGGCAGTAATTGCAGGAATATTCTTGGGCAGGAGGCATAAAAATGACCAGAAAGATATTTAGTATAAAAACAAAGGACAATCTTGTCCTTGCCTGCTGTAAAAACGAAGTTGAAAATCCAAAGGCTGTTTTTATAGTTATTCATGGATTTGCAGAGCATATGGGAAGGTATGACTATCTTGCTAAAAGAATGAACAACGACGGAATATCAACCTACAGGTTCGACAACAGAGGACATGGAAAAAGTCAGGGGAAAAGAGGCCATCTGGAAAACTACATGGATTTTGTTTACGATGCTGACATAGTTGTTGACCTTGCAATCAAGGAGAATCCAGACAAGCCCCTATACATGATGGGTCATAGTATGGGCGGTTTCATCTCATTGCTTTACGGTATTACTTATCCAGACAAGCTTCAGGGACAGGTACTTTCGGGAGCCGCTTCATATTACAATGAAGAAGTCAAAGGTTTGAAAGGACAATTCATGAAACTTGCCAACAGTATAAAGCCTGATTTCTATATAAAGAATGATTTGTCGGCAAATCTCTCCAGAGATCTTGATGTTGTGGACAGGTACAGAAAGGACGAACTTGTCTTTGATAAGGCTACGGCAGGCTTTTATTATCAGTTTCTAGTTAGTGGAACTGACTATTTAATGAAAAATTTATCTAAATATGAATATTCTTGTTTGATTCTACACGGAGGTAGTGATAGAATAATCCCTAAGGAAGCATCGGTTAATTTACATGACAGCATAAGTTCAAAAGACAAGTCCATTAAAATTTTCCCTGACCTTTATCATGAAATATTGAATGAAAAGGAAAGGGATGAGGTTATTGACTATATTTTACAGTGGATAAATGGACGAGTATAATAAAGAATAAATGTTTATTTAAATTGACTGCTGTGCTATACTATTATTAACAATGAAAAGGAGGAAAGTATAGTGTACGCTTTATTTTTAATATTAAATGATGTATATAGACTGGATATGATACACGAACTTTTTTACGAGGAAGAACTGGGCGCAACCACAATTGACAGTCAAGGGATGGGTAAGGTTCTTTTGGATCACAATGTTCATGTACCTATGCTTGCCAGCATGAGAAAGCTTATTGATGGTAGAAAACCATACAATAAACTTGTTTTCAGTATTGTAAAAGAAGAAGCTAAGTTGAAAAGAATTGTAAAGAAAATCAAAAGAGAACTTGACTGTTTCAACGAGCCAGGTGTTGGATGCATGTTTGTACTTCCGGTTCTTGAGTTTTACGGCTCCAAGACTGAATGTACTCTTGATGAAGAGGATATAAAAGATGAAGAAGGACATGCATTTATCTAAACATTAAGATTTATCACTTGATTGAATTGAATCAAAAAAAATAAAACCGGCCAGTGGCCGGTTTTTGTTTATTTCGATTCAAATTTGTTTTACTCGCTTATTAGAACTGTCTGTGTTAGGCCGTCCCATCCAACTGTATAACCGAAGGATTCCATTACCTTTCTTATGGGAAGATAGGTTCTTCCATCTTTTATTAGGGAATTTGTGTCGTTTTGAACTTTTTTCCCATTTACCAAAATATAGGATTCGCCGATTGGTATCTTTACTTTGATATTGTTCAGTTCAGCAATTGCCGTTCTGTTTTCTTCGTCCCATGAAACATTTGCACCGAGGTTTTCAAGAGTTATCCTGAAAGGTACCTGAGTTCTGCTGTTCTCATCAATAAAGGGGAAGCCATAGGAGCTGTCATACTTCACATAGTCGTCTATTGCAAGAATGTTTATTGCAGAAGAAGCAGTATTTGTATCCTTGTCATCTTCAATATTTGGTGTCGTGTTGATGTAGTTGTAGCCCAAAGAGTTTAATAGATTGATGTATACCGTGTTGCCTGAATTTTCAACCAGCTCGTTTAAGAGCAATTCGTAAGTTTCTGAGGTATTGGGTATGTTTTCTTCTTCTATAACATGATCCTTAGAAATTTCTTCATCAGTCAGCATGTAGTATTTGTAGGAAACCTGATTTAACCTGTCGGGTACCGGATCGTCAAAAGTTGTATCGATATGGTACCATGCATTGTCCACCTGGACCATGTTCCAGATATGGGCGCTGCCGGCGCTTCCAATGACAAGTCTCACAGGGATATTCAATTCCTCCATCATTCTATAGAACAATAAAGCATATCCGTGGCATACAGTGGTGTTTCTAAATAAAGCATCATATTGAGTTCTGTAGGTAAGAGTTTGGTCATAAGCCACATTTAGAACTACATAATCGTGTGTCGCTTTGATTTTTTCATGAACCGTCATGTTGTCGGAAATTATGCTGTTTAGTATTTCGTCAATTTTAATATTGGACATGTCTTCCTCTGTCCGGCTGATTAAGTGTGATGCTTCAATATTTATGTCGAGATTTCCTTCGTAGCCTTTGTAGCTCCACTTCCAGTTTCCAATTGTGTATTTGAGGTACTCATCCTTGTAGATTATACCGTTCAATACATTTTCCAGGCCGCTGAGTTTACCTGTATAGTTAATTGAAATATTTGTGTTTCGATTGTAGAGACTGCTCAATATTGTGTTTTCAAGATCATACGTTGTCGAGATAGTATATGTCTCGGAATAAGCAAAAAGAAACGTGCTTGTGATGATCAGCAATATTAGAGTAAATGCAAGAATTTTCTTTTTCATCTTTCACCGCCAATTTAACCTGATGTTAGTATTATAACCAAATATGAGGCTTTTAGTCACTAACTTTATGTTTGAATATCAATTTTTTTTAGATACATTGATTTTGTGCTATAATTAGAGTAAATAAACAGAAAATCAGTATAAATGAGGATGACTATGGATATAAATAAAGATGTTTACTATATTCTTAATAAAATAAATGAAAGCGGATATGAAGCTTACCTTGTAGGCGGTGCTGTGAGAAATCTACTCCTTGGACTTCCAGTTAGGGATTATGACATAACCACCAACGCCCATCCTGCGACCATAATGAATTTATTTGAAAGAACCATACCTACGGGAATAGACTATGGAACCGTAACGGTCATCGTTGAGTCCACATTCTATGAGATAACAACCTACAGAAAGGATTATGAATATGTGGACAGCCGAAGACCTTCTGTGGTTCATTTTTCAACAAACCTTGAAGAGGACCTGACTAGAAGAGATTTCACCATCAATGCAGTGTGCATGGACAAGGAAGGAAATATAGTGGATCCACTTAATGGTGTTGCAGACATAAAAAGAAAGGTCATAAGAGCAATTGGAGAACCTGAGCTGAGATTCAGGGAGGACGCTTTGCGTATGCTGAGAGCCATAAGGTTCATGTCGGAGTTGGGTTTTGAAATAGAGGACAGCACAGTTGATTCCATGAGGATAAATTCGAGCAAAATCAAATATATAAGTCCTGAAAGGATACAGAACGAAATTAACAGGATACTGCTGTCCCAGGTTCCCTCTACTGGATTTTACAAGATGCTCCATACAAATATTCTAGAGCAGCTTTTTCCTGAAATGATACCTTGCGTTGGATTTCAGCAGCACAGCAGCTACCACGACAAGGATGTATTTGATCATACAATGGCAGTCCTTGACAATACGGCGCCAAAGACCAGCATAAGGCTGGCGGCTCTTTTTCATGACATAACAAAGCC
>LGOV01034649.1_pt1 | contig 10099 bp, 12 predicted proteins | sample 469881 | NCBI WGS metagenome assembly LGOV01 (sample SAMN03857199, study PRJNA290197) | marine sediment metagenome | biome: marine cold seep biome; feature: cold seep; material: marine sediment; isolation source: sample #5579, elevator 3A push core 41 containing 12 cm of sediment... ...
AAAACGCCGTAACGCCGTAGAGCGGACTTTTTGCGACGCCATAAACCGTTAGCTGTGGCGGATGCGGGGGTCGGCCAGCGCATAACCCAGATCCGCCAGCAGGTTACCCACCAAGGTCAATACCGCGCCAATCACCAATATCCCCATGATCAGCGGATAATCACGCATCATAACCCCGTCGTAAAAGAGCTTGCCCATGCCAGGGATAGCAAAAATCGTCTCGAAGATCACGCTGCCTCCAATCAGACCCGGCACCGACAGTCCAAGGATGGTAATCACCGGCAGCAGCGCATTGCGTAGAGCATGTTTCCAGATCACCGCCTTTTCCGTCAAACCCTTGGCCCGGGCGGTGAGAATATAATCCTGGCGGATAACCTCCAACATGTTAGCTCGCATGTAGCGGGAAAATCCGGCCAAGCCACCAAAAGCCGAAACGAAAACCGGCAGCACCAGATGGTGCGCCATATCGAGAATTTGTTCGGACCAGCTCAAATATTCGTAGCCTAAAGACTTAAGGCCGACAATGGGAAACAGCCCGTAGCGCACCCCAAGCACATCCATCAACAACAGAGCCAACCAGAAGGAGGGGGTGGCGAAACCGATAAAGACAAAGATAGTGGTCAAACGGTCGAAATGAGAGTTGCGCCGCACCGCCGAAACAATGCCGATGGGGACCGCCACAAGCAGAATCAAGCCGATGGAAAGAACATTGATCAGAATGGTCACCGGCAACCGCTCGGCGATCTTGGCGGTCACAGGCCGTCGATCCTGGGAGAAGGAATCGCCGAAGTCAAAACGCACCAGCCTCCCGAGCCATTTGCCGTACTGAACCATAAGCGGCTGATCGAGATCGTATTGGGCACGTAGCCGCTGCTGCAGCTCAACACTGACCTCGGGGTTGAGTTGCGTCTGCATATCGGTCGGCTCACCGGGGGCCAGATGGATCACCACAAAAGAGATCAGAGTAATCCCCAACAATAGCGGAACCATCATAAAGAGACGCTTTAAAAGATAAAGCAACATATTAACCTTGCCCATTCAAATAGCTGACTTATTACCCCTTTTCCAGGACCACTGTCAGCGCAGATACTTCTGTTTGTCTTCCGGCACATACCAGCGTATAAAATTATATCCAATACCGGACGGAGCTGGCTTGATACCATGAACCCGACTGGCCACCGTCGGCAAAACATCGGGAACATAGAGAAAGGTGTAAGGCTGTTCCTCGGCCAGGATCTGCTGGATGCGGTCATAGATTTTCTTACGGCGTTCCTCCTGAAGAGTCCGGCGCCCCTGCTCCAACAATCGGTCGACCTCTTCATTCTGGTAGCTAATAAAATTCAGCTCGCCAAGCCGGGTTTTGCTCGAATGCCAGACATCATAACCATCGGGATCGATGGGGATGGACCAGCCCATGATGATGGCGTCAAAATTCCTGGGTTCTAGAAATTCCTTGAGAAACGCGGCCCACTCGATAACCCGCAACTTGACCTTTATGCCCACTTCGAGAAACCGTCGCTGAATAATTTCTCCGGACTTAATCCGTTTATCGTTTCCCTGGTTGGTCATGATAGTAAACTCAAACGGCCGGCCGTCCTTTTCGAGGATGCCGTCACCGCTTAGATCGTGCCAGCCCGCTTCGGCAAGCAGGGCCTTCGCGCGCTTTGGGTCGTAGGGGTAGTGAGACACGGCAGTATTGTGGGGCCAGGAGCCGGGTTTGTAAGGGCCTGTAGCAACCTGTCCCAGACCGAGCAGTACGCCGTCGATGAGTTCCTGTTTATCGATGGCGTAGGACATGGCCTGACGCACGCGTTTATCTTGAAAAATAGGGCGGCGAAGATTGTATCCCAGGTAGGAGTAAGAAGAATCAGGATATCGATACTTGTTAAAACGGCGACGAAAGGCCGGGGTATCGGTCTGCATGGCATACTGCAGAGGTGTCAGTTCCATGTAGTCGAGACCGCCAGACTGAAGTTCAAGAAACATGGTGGTAAGATCGGGAATAACACGATAAACAACACGGCGAAGATAGGGGCAGCCTTCATAATAGTCGGAGTTAGCTTCGAGCACGATCCTTTCGCCGCGCCGCCATTCAACAAAACGAAACGGGCCGGTGCCAACGGGATGACTAGCCAGGGGACTTTTGGTGATCTCGGTCCCCTCCAGCAGATGTTTGGGATGAACGGCGAACCCCCAACTGATCAGGGCAGTTGCCAACGGCTTCTCATAGGTGACACGAAAGGTGTAAGGGTCCAGAACCTCTGCCTTGGCCACCTGCCGGTAGCGCTCGGCATAGGCGGTAGGCGTCTTCGGATCGACCAGCAGCTGGTAGGTAAAGAGGACATCTTCTGCGCTAAAGGGGGCGCCGTCATGCCATGTGACATCCCGCCGCAAATGAAAGGTAATAGTCAGATCATCCGCAGAAATTTCCCAGTTTTCAGCAAGATCGCCTTCAATGCGCAAATCTTTATCGTAGCGAACTAGTCCGTTGTAGACCAAGCCATTGATATCGGAAGAAGCCGAATCAGAAGCCAACACCGGCAACAGGGTAGAAGCGTCACCGATAGACCCCCAAATCAAGGTGTCACCGGCCACAGGCGGTCCTGCCTGCCCCTGCCCTGCTAGATCGTCGTCACGCCGGTCGCAACCGCAGGCCAGCCCCAGGCAGCACACAATCAGCAGCATCCCTATCAACCCTAGCCTGTTGTTCGGCAAACTCATGGGAGAGCCTCCGACACCACCCCGGCTGGCGGCTGCAGAGTGAAACGCTCCGTGGCCAGTTCAGGATTCAATTCAATATCGCTGTAGACCAGGGAAAAACTCGCGGCCTGCTCAGGCATGGTCACTGTCATCTTTCGGGGAAATTCCTGCTGATCGCCATCGAAACGGCCGTAGGCCACCTTTAGCAGCGGCTCTTCGCCCTGCATATAGGTTGCGCTTAGCAGCCGCCCGACAGCATCGAAATCGAGCTGTTGCCGCTGCCCATCGACCCCATTCAACAGTAACCGATAGCCTTGTTCGTGGGGAGTCATGACACTGTCACCATGGGCGATAAGGGGCACGTCGTAGAGGGCCAAGCGCACCAATTGTTCCGCTGTCACCGCAGCGCGGGTAAAGCGAGCAATTCGCTGGGGCGTCGCAGCTCCCTGCAAAAATCGCTGTTCCCTCGGCATCGATACGCTCAATTGGCCATCATGGGCGGACAACAACAGCAGTGGTTGACCAAAGGGCCCAAGTACTTCGGCTCGCAGACTGCTCGGTTTGGCCAGCAGCAGTACCTGCCGTGCGGAGGCCGACCCACTAGGGTCTTCGGTACGAATTCTCGCCATCCCGCGCAGGCTGTTAAAAGCGCTGGCATTTGCCTGCAAGCGCTGCAACAATATTCGCTCATTTAATACGAGCTGGGGGGAAATCGGGGCTGGAACGCAACGAACTAAGAGCAACACCAGACCTGCCGTCAGCACCATTCGTTTGAACAGGAAGCAGTTTTTAAAGCTCTTCTCTCCATCATGTCGCTGCAGAGGTAAATCAGTCATGGGGTAACGCCTTCAGTTTGCTTTCAAGTGCTGGGTCATCAGGTTTGATCTGCAGAGCCTTGCGATAAGTCCGGCGAGCCCGTCCATAAAGCTGCAAAGCCCGGTACACATCAGCGAGATGCTCCTGTACCACCGCATCATCCGCCAACAGGGTGGCAGCAGCCTCCAATTCTGGACGGGCCTCTGTAAAACGGCCAAGCTTGAAATAGACCCAGCCAAGGGTATCGAGAATATGGCCGGCATTATTAATGGCTAGAGCACGTTGTGCGAATTCCAGGGCCTCTTCTAGATGAATGCCCTGCTCAGCGAAAGAGTAGGCCAGGTAATTCAAAGCCTCGACGTGTTGCCCATTCAATTCGATAGCCTTACGCATGGCGGCAGCAGCTTCTCCGGCCTGGCCATCGACATCTAACAGCACACCAAGATCATAGTGTAGATCAGCACTTTTTGGCAATTTACTCAAGCCCTGTTGCAATACGCCCCGAGCAGAGTCCAGGTTGCCCTGTTCTTGATAGAGGTTGGAAAAAAAAGCATAGAGTTCAGCCCGCGGCGGAAGATTGGCCAACCGGTCTTTTAGCAGCGCCACAGCCTCATCAAGTCGCCCCATACGATGCAGTAGGTAGGCCATATGGCTGCTGGCGTCAGCATAAGGTTCGGCGTCGGCGTCGATAGCTTGAAAGGCCTGATATGCTTGTTGCCACTTCTGCTGCCGTTCGTAAATGGTGCCGAGATAAAACCGAATTTGAGCCGAGTCCGGCTCCAGGGACAGGGCCTTCGTCAATGAATCTGCGGCCTCGGGCCACTGCTTCTGCTCCATAAGAATGAGACCGCGCAGGCGATAACCCTCGGCACCATCAGGGTGTTGATCTATAACCAAGTCGAGTTCTTTCAGCGCCTCTGAAAAATCACGGTTGGTAACCAGCAAACGCACTACGCGCAGACGAATAGGGATATTGTCGGGTTTCTGACTCAACGCTTCACGCAATACTGCCACCGCCTTGCCAGACTCCCCCTGTCGCTGAAAAAGAGAGGATAACTCGAGATAAACCGATTCGAGGTCGGGACGTCGCTCTAGCAGATCGCGGTAGACCTCCTCGGCTCGGGAAGAAAGGCCAATTTCCCGGTAGACACGGGCCAAAGTCAGTCCGGCCAGCAGCGAGTCAGGATCTTGTTCCAGCAACTGCTTCAGAACGGTGACGGCCTGTTCACTATCACCGCTGCGCGCATAAGCAACACCAAGGCGCAAATAGGCCTCCTGCTGCTCTGCATCAAGCTCAATGGCTTTTTGCAGGTGGGAAATAGCTTCCGCGTCCTTACCCTGCTCAAAATATAGATTCCCCAAGAGCAGATAGGGTTGAGGATCTTCGGGAGCATAAATCAAGGCGTCTTCAGCAGCACGAACAGCCAATTGAACCTCATCCATAGAAAGATAAAGTTCAGCCAAGAACAGATGCAGATAAGGCGATTTAGGGTCGTACTGCAAGGCCTGCTGAAGGGCCTCAACTGCTGCCGAATAATCACCTTCTACCGCTGTAAGCCGAGCCAGACTAAAATAATAGAGAGCTTTGGCCGATGGATCCTCAAGGCTGGAAACGTAACCTTGAGTGTCATTGTTATTCAAGGTTTCGGCGCGCACAGAATAGACCGATGGAGCCAGACAACCGGACAGGCAGGCTAACATCAGGAGAAGAATCGCAAACTTTGCAGCCATGCTGGCTCCTAGGAAGGGACAGAGAAACTGTCACCGGCTGACAACAGACAATTATTGTAATTATTGTAAGTGCGCAGGGGCCTTACTGGGTCCCAAACGGTTAGAACAAGTATCATATCATGCTTAGAGGGTCAATCTTCAAGAGCCGTCAGAAAATCCTTTACAGACCATCCAGGCATGACAATACTTTATGAAAATCCGGCCAGTTAGCGTGAGTTCGATGAACGCAAACACCAGAAGCAAGGCACTGGCGGCAGGCAACCAAAGGCTATATACAGCATCAGGTTTCAGGACCTGCAAACAATTATTGGCAAACGTTTCAAGACAACGTGATATTATGTCACATGAAGGGCGATTCACGCATATAACCTACCCAGAAGATACCATATCCTGTTCGGGGGAGCCTCAAGGAGAATGCAATGCTGACGACAATTGAATCCAGAGATACCGTTACTCTAATCCAAATTAAGGAGGAACGCCTCGACGCACATAACAGTTCGGATTTGAAGGGCCAAATGCTGACACTGTTTGAAGAAGGAAAGAACGATATGGTCGTCGACCTTCAGGGGGTTCGGTTTGTCGATTCGTCCGGACTCGGCGCCCTGGTCTCCGGATTTAAAAATGCCAGCGCCCGCAACGGCAATCTCAAACTTTGTGGCCTGCAGCCGCAGGTAGAATCAATGTTCGAACTGACCCGATTACACAGGGTATTTGAAATTTTTCAGGATCAGGCCCAGGCTTTGAAAAGTTTTCAGGTATAAACGACTTCGGTGTGTGTATGAGTGAAAGTATCTTCCTCGACATCAAGCTCCCCAACGAGACCGGTTATCTGCGCCTGCTCGGAAAAATAGGGGAGTATCTTGCCCAAAGCATTGAATCCTATCCGGGAGATCGGGAAGAGCTAGCCTATCACATCAATTTGGTATTGACCGAGGCAATGGCTAACGTCATCCGCCATACCGCAGGTACAAAAACCGGTGAAGGACTGCATGTTACCCTGCGAGTAGAAAATCGCAAACTGACCATTAAAGTATATGACCAGGGACGGGGATTCGAACTCTGCGACATACCCGACCCGCCCCCTTCCTGCCTGGCTGAAGGCGGTCGCGGCATCTTTATCATAAAGACCTTGATGGATCGGGTCTCCTACCGCAAGTACGATGGCGGCCACGTCCTGGAAATGGAAAAGGTTCTCTTCTGAGTCTGTTTTCTTCAAATGGGGACCATCAGGCCAGCAGCGCCAGCAGATCCCGATGGCCATTTATGGCCGGTTGTCCGACAAAGGTATTCTTATAGCCAACAAAGGGAATTCCCGCCTCCCCGGCCGCCTGGCAATCGAGTTCCGAATCGCCGACAAACAGCAGTTCGCGCGGTTGCAGGCCGAGTCGTTCAGCCACCAGCAAAAGCATATCGGGATGGGGCTTAGGCCGTTTCACATCTGCACTGCTAACCACCGTGACAAAAAACTCATCCAGGCCAAAAAAGGTCAGCAGTTCCTTGACTCCATGACCGCGATTGGTGGCCACGGCCAAGGGACATTTACCATGCAGAGTATGCAAAACCTCCAGCAGATCGGGTTCGGGAACCATCAACGGAACAAACTGCTGACAATCGATACCTCTCGCTACGTCCAGAGCCTGTTGTGCCTGCGGGGAACTGAGTAGGGTCGAGAAGACCTGTGGTGTGGCTGCGGTATGGCAGACATGCACCTTGTCCGGCTCGTCTTCGTTGACCAGGGGAAAACCGCAGTGCTCAAAAATCGTATTGTAATAAGCAAGGTTAGCTTGGCGGCTCTCAAACAAAACCCCATCGCAATCGAAAACAACCCCCCTGACCCGGGTCATTCACACCTCCTAGCCAGCAGAATCCAACCGAGACCGACCAGGCCGATCAACACCATAGGCAGTGACAGCAACTGTCCCATGGTGGCTGCGCCCCATAAAAAACCGATATGAGCATCGGGCTCTCGAACAAATTCGAGCCCGGAACGAAATAGTCCGTAAAGTAGACAGAAAGAAAAAAACGGCACTCCGGGTGTCAGACGACGGCGATGGAAAAAATAAAGGAGCGCAAAGAGCACGACGCCTTCCAGGCCCGCTTCATAGAGTTGGCTGGGATGGCGCGGTAAGGGACCTGCACCGGGGAAGACCATGCCCCAAGGAACATCAGTCACTCGGCCCCACAATTCACCATTGATAAAGTTGCCAAGACGGCCGAGACCAAGACCGATGGTGGCGGCCGTCACCAACACATCGGCAGTCAGCAGCCAAGGCAACTTTTTACGTAGGCAAAAGAACGAAGCAGAAAGCACCACGCCGCAAAGCCCACCGTGAAAACTCATCCCCCCTTGCCAGACCGCCAGTATCTGCAGCGGATGTTTCAGATAATAGGAAAGATCGTAAAACAAGACATAACCGAGCCGACCACCTAGAATAACTCCGAGCACACAATAAAAGAGAAGATCGGAAACCCCGGCATTGTCCAGGGGCAAGCGCCGCAAGCGGCATAAATGCCGAATCAGGTAGTAAGCAGCAACAAAACCGAGCAGATACATAAGGCCATACCAACGGATGGCGAGAGGCCCGATTTGAAAAATAATTGGATCAATCTGGGGATAGGTCAGCATAAATATTCCTTCAAAGCTATCTAAAATTCCTGGAGTATTTTATCGGCAACAGATTAAGTCGACAGATGAGCAAGCAGGCCGGCCATATCCTCGGGCAGAGGGGCTTCAAACACCAAAGCTTCACGGCTTACCGGGTGTTCAAAGGAAAGACGAAAAGCATGCAGCATCGAGCGATTTATTTCGCAGCCCGAGACCAAAGAAGGGCCACCATAGCGTATATCACCGAGTAAGGGGTGTCCGGCCTCGGAAAAGTGAGCTCGAATCTGATGGGATCGCCCCGTTACCAGTTCCACCTCGACCAGAGTGCAGTCGCTGAATTCTTCCACAACCCGATAACGGGTGATCGCTTCTTTGCCACCCTTTTCTACGGACTTCATCAGGTTAGTGCGATGTTGACGTGCCAGCAGAGAGCGAAACTCTCCTTCTTTGTCGAGTGGACGGCCGGCCACAAGAGTCCGATAGCGCTTATCTACCCGGCGATCAGCAAATATGCGGGTCATTGCCTTATGAGCGCGCTGATGTATGGAAAAGACCGTCACTCCGGAGGTATCACGATCTAGACGCTGCACCATACCGAGACTTATATTTTTCTTGCGGACTGTTGCGCTCTCTATATGACGTCGAACGGCATCGTAGAGGGTCCCCTTAAAGCGGGCATGGGTTGGTTGAAAGTCAACACCCGCCGATTTATCGAGAACCAGCAGGTAGGCATCCTGAAACAGAATATCCTCGACGCTAAGAGAAAAAATGTCGAGGGAGCGGCCATCGAGATAAACCTCGACGGACTGACCTGTTTGCACCGTCTGGGAGCAGCGGCCTATACGGCGCCCTGCTACATGGACACCGCCAAGATCTATAACCTTGCGAACAACTCCCCTGGAAAGGTCCGAGGTTTGACTGGCAACATACTGATCGATACGTAGGCCTGCGCCCTGTGCATCAACGATGAGACGATAGATCTTGGACGACATTCTGGCGAACCTCCCTATACCTGCAACACTGGCTGGTGCGGATAATACCATACCCTCAACAGGCCTGTCTTGGCCTTATTACCCATCATTAAGCAGAAGAAATATCCCTGGCCGGTTGACAGAAAACTGAGCCATGTTAATCTCAAACTAACAAGGGCTTTTGGCCCTGACCTATCTCTGGGGTGACCGGGGATGCTTCTTATAATCGATGACCAACAGCTCTTCTACAAAGCCCTCGGCCTGGGTCATGGTGAGCCAGCCCACCAATAAGTGGGACGCCTAAAGTGACTGTCGAGAGCGGATATTTTTAAACGGTCATGATTGCAAGAGGCTTCCGGCATCCCGGAGAGATCAGTCAGCAGTAGCGAACTTTTTCCCTCGAAAAGATCGCTATAACTGAAAAGGCCCCATCCTGGATAGGACGGGGCCTTTTCATTATGATTTTACGGGTACGAAAGAACGGACACTCCGGCTAACCCCTGAGATATGGGTCACTGATCCAGAATATGCTGCGGCAAAACGAAACAGGTGAAACAGCCTGTAAACACCACTCGATCATCGACCGAAACCTGGCATTCAACCTGACGTTTCTTCCCTTGTTCGGTCACAACCTCAGCCGTGGCGACCATCAATTGCCCGCAACAAACGGGAGCCAGAAACTTTGTTTCAGCCGCGCCAAGAACCACATGGGGGTCGTTTACCGCCAGCATCGCGGCATAATCTGCCAAGCCGAAAGCAAAACCGCCATGGACCAGACCGGCCTCGTCGGCGCACATCTCTGCACGGGTTTCCAGTTGAGCGACGGCACGATTATCGGACAGCTCAACCACCGTACCAACCAAGGTCGGCGAGATAGCTAAATGGGTGTTAGGCTTCATCATGAGTTATTTACTTAAAATCCAGTTGACTCAACGAGCCCTACCCGTTTTCGTTGTCCACTCGTTCCCGTAGTTCCTTGCCAGTTTTGAAGAAAGCAGTCTTTTTGGCTGCGATCTGCACCACCTCACCGCTCTTGGGATTGCGAGCTTCACGAGCGTCCCGAGTACGAACGGTAAAGGACCCAAAACCACGAATCTCTACCCGCTGGCCGTCAACCAGAGCGTTGCGAATTCCGTCAAGCAGCGTATTAACGACCAGTTCCGATTCTTTTTTCCCCAACAGGTTGTTGCTATAGGACAGTTGTTCGATCAATTCACTTTTTGTCATGTCACCCTCCTATTTCCCAGACCAGTGAAACTGCAGGCCAGCATCACCA
>LGOV01015322.1_pt2 | contig 10088 bp, 8 predicted proteins | sample 469881 | NCBI WGS metagenome assembly LGOV01 (sample SAMN03857199, study PRJNA290197) | marine sediment metagenome | biome: marine cold seep biome; feature: cold seep; material: marine sediment; isolation source: sample #5579, elevator 3A push core 41 containing 12 cm of sediment... ...
ACCCGCGCGTCTGAAGAACTTTCGACCCGCCTCGGCTTTCACAAATAGACCCGTTTCAACCGCGCCACTGCAAGAGTTAACGACCAACAGACCGTTCTCCAGGCAAGCAAAACTGCCCCACTGAACCCTCGAGTCTAGGCCACCCCAGAAGAGCTATTGTCTTTCAACCGAAGCAGTCGTCCCGCTTCGGTTGAGAGTCTGGACCTCTTATCGGCTAACCGCCTCGTAAAAACTTACCCTGGCACCTCGGCGAGATCCCATGTCATGACCACTAAACACACACCGCAACTGGAATTACTTATCTCCCAGGCCCGCCAGCATGGAGTGCGTCACGATGACCATCTGCCCTTTCTGCTGACGCCGACCAAGTCCAACGGCTGCGGCGTGCTGCTGGTTCACGGTTTCACCGCCAGCCCCCGCGAGATGGAGCCGCTGGCTCAATTTTTGAGTCAACTGGGATTTACCACCATGGGGGTGCGCCTGCCGGGGCACGGCACCAGCCCGGAGGATCTGGCCATACGACGCCAGGAGGAATGGCAGCATACGGTAGAGGAAGGGTATCTACTACTGCGGCAGCGCACTCGAAAGATCTTCGGCGTCGGCCTCAGCACCGGCGCCCTGCTGCTCGTGGCCTTGGCCGCTCGCCAGCCGCTGGAGGGGCTGATCCTGCTTTCCCCCTTCTTGCGAGTCAAGCACCGACTGGCTCCAGCCGCCGGCCTGCTGCGCTTCGCCAAAAAATATCAAAGTCGACCGGTAGCCCCCGAGCTGGCCACGACCTACTACGACCGCCGACCGTTACATGGCGTACATCAGCTCAACCGACTCTGTCGCCAGGTACGCCGCTTAGCTGGCCAGGTGACCGTTCCGGCCCTGCTCGTCAACGGCACCGGCGACCAGACCGTTCGCGTCGATAGTAGCCTGAAACTGTTTCACCTGCTGCCGAGTCGCCACAAAGTCTTTCATCTCTTCGGCCCAGAGGTCGGCCACGCCCTGACCGCACCGAACAATCCTCGCCGCCAGGAACTCTACAACCTCATTCAACAATTCCTGGCCCTTTGGACGCCCCGGCAGGATCACTCAAACGCTCCATCAGAGACCTGACCTGCTCTTCGGTCTCTTTTGGCGAACCAGAATTGTCGATAACAAAATCGGCACGGGCGATCTTTTCCTCCTGCGGCATCTGGGTGGCGATACGAGCTAAAGCCTGTTGCCGATCGATGCCATCCCGAGTCATCAGCCGCACCAGCTGCACCTCCGCATCGACCTTCACCACTAGAACCTTATCGACCTGCCGGTCAGCGCCGGCCTCAAACAACAGAGGAGCATCGTAGATCACCAGCGGTGCCCCTCCCTGCTCTGCCTCGCGGAGCCTTGTGCGGGCCAAGGCAGCAATTGCCGGATGGGTAATGCCATTCAACACCCTGCGGGACCGATCATCATTAAAGACCATATCGGCCATCAGTTGACGATTAAGGGTCCCATCTTGTTTCAGGACCTGACGGCCAAAGTGCTCAGCAATCTGCCACAAGGCTTTAGCACCCGGACGGACAATCTCCCGGGCCAATACATCCGCACTAACCACCACAGATCCCAACGCTTGAAAAGCCTGTGCCACTGTCGTTTTACCGCTGGCAATGCCGCCGGTTATTCCCAATACCATTAAGCGTGCCTCCCACAACAAATCTGTTCATCACTGGCTATCAAAAATGGGTGAAATCGATCCATAATTGTCGTACAATAGAAAAAGCTTACCTATTAATTGTTGTAGCTTAGCGGTCCCACCTTTCAGCTACTATGACACAAGATACCACAACCATCGGCAGCTACTAAAGCAGCGAAGCCATCATTACAAAGCAACTCCAGCCGGCACCACCCGACCGGTCACCGGAAAGGCTATAACGATCCGCCATGAATGGAACCCGCAGCGGACATAATGAATCGGCCAAACTCGACCGTCTGGGCCAGGCCTCAGCAGCCCTGCTCGGTATCGGCAAGTTATTCAAGGCAGTCCGATTCTATCCACCGGGCCATCCAGCCCTTGAGAGTACCTGCAAAGAAACCCGCAACCTTCTTACCCCTTTGCTGCGGCAGGGCACACTCATTCTGACTATTCGAAAAACGGGTTTCTACTGGCAGGAGGAACCCGTCGGCAACGAAATTCCGGTTTTGAAAGAATTAGCCTTCTATTTCTTCGCCCGATTGGTGCATCGCCTGATGCTTCTCCCCGAGCTAACGACTCGCGACCTCGAAGCCTTCGCCCGCTGTGCCTCCAGCGAACCGGCTGAGATACAACGGGCAGGAGGCCTTCAGGAACTGCTTTTACAACGACACATTACCGGCCTGTTCCTCAATGAAATCGACCTACAAACGGTCCTGGCCCGTCGTGAACAGATCCTCATCGAACAGGGCCTCGATCCGGAAGAACTGGATCACCACCCATTTGAACAATCCACGGATCCCCCACCTTCCATAGATACGGAAACGGTTCTTTCGCCCGAGGCTCTACTGGAAAACCTAACGGCCGCCCAATTCGACCCAGAAGAACTGCTGCGGCAACTGGAAAACGAGAATTCAGATCAACGTTATCGCCTGCTCTGCCAAAAACTGGTCACCATCCTACCAGAGCACTTACACGAACCGGAATTAACTACACCGCGCAAAGCCCTGCTATTGCTGGCCAGACACGGTGCCGAAAGGGCCCGCAGCAACAACCAACGACGCGCTTGCCTGGAGGCCCTCGACCAACTAGGCAGTCCCGAGCTGTTGCAATTCTTCATCAACGCTCTATGTGACAAACACCAGTACAGTGGAGGCCGCAACAATATTGTCGATGCTCTAACCGTGCTGCAGGAAAAATCAGCAGTTGCACTAGTCGGCAGACTGGCCAGCGAAAACAACAGCCAGGTACGAAAGCTACTGTCCGAGGCATTGGTCAAACTCGGAAACTGCGCCGCGCCGGCCCTTGTTGAACGACTAGCTGACAACCGCTGGTATATTGCTCGCAACGCAGTGGCCATTCTCGGCAGAATCGAGAACCGCAAAACAGCCATTCACATCCGCCCCTACCTCGACCATCGCGACTACCGCGTCAGGCGAGAAGCGGTCAGATCCCTCGGCCGCATCGGTGGGCCAGTGGCCCTCAAGGGGCTACAGCAATTGATTGTCAACCGAGACCGAGAGCTATGCCTGCTAGCAATTGTTGCCCTGGGAACAATACAAAACGAAGCAGCAGTCGAGCCGTTACTCAAGCTGTTGAGCGCCTTCGATCCACTATTGAAAAACTTTGACCTCAAGAGAGAGGCAATCAAGTCCTTGGGTGCCATAGGCTCGCCACAAGCCGCCCCGCACCTGATAAAAGTCCTAAAAAGAAAGCGTTTCTGGAAGCGAAATACTTATGACAAGCTGCGCAGCAGTGCTGCCAAGGCGTTGGGAAACATTGCTAGCGAAGATTCATTGCTAGCACTTGAAACCGCAAGCAAAGACTCTTCGCCACTAGTCTCTCATCTCGCAAGAGAAGCTCTCGATAAAATTTCAGCAAGGACCAAAAATGAACCCTGAGTTTTTTCAGCAGATTGTCACAGGCTTTACCAGCGCCTATAAAGGGCTACATCTCTACCCAGCTCAGCACCCCACCATTCGTAGTCAACTGGAAAAGCTGCTGCTGCGCCTGACCTCTCATCTTGAGCAACGGGAAATGCTTAAAGTGGGCCTGCTGGAAGATACGTTGTTCATCGATGACCACCTGTTTGCCATTCAGACCCCAGCCTCCGCAACCCTCACCCAACTACTAAAGCAGTTAAAAATCGAAGCCCTGGAATTTCACCGAGGCTTGACCGAAAAGGAACTGCTTCATTTTCTGCAACTACTAAAGCACACAGACATTGACCCAGAGGATCTGGAGGCAATGTTGGCGGAACGAAATATCGAACATATCCGGCTGGCAGGTGGCAACCCCGATGAAGACCAGGAACCGCGTAAGGTTTACGGCCGAGCCATGACGGTCGTTAATGAGATATTCGAAGACGTGCATCTGGGACGCATCCCCAGTTCGAAAAAAGCCAAGCATGTCGTAAAAGACATGGCTAAGCTCACCTTGTCCGACCCCCATGCTCTGTTTGCCCTGTCGATGCTCAAAAGTTACGACAACTACACCTTTACCCATTCGGTAAATGTCTCGGTGATAGCCCTGGCGGTCGGCCGGGCCTGCGGATTACCTGAAGAGCAACTGCGCATTTTGGGTTTGGGAGGACTGCTGCACGACATCGGTAAATTGAAGATCGACCTGGAGATTATCAACAAACCAGGGCGCCTGACCGAACAGGAGTTTGCTCAAATCATGAACCATCCCCGCCTGGGGGCCGAAATTCTCCACGACACAGAAGGTATTCCGCCAACCGCAGTCGATATCGTGCTGGGTCACCATCTTCGTTACGATCGACAAGGCTACCCGGCTGATGCCCAACTGCAAGGCCCTGTGGAAATGGTGAATATAGCAGCCATCGCAGACACCTATGATGCCATCACCACCCTTCGATCTTACCAAAGACCGGTCTCTCCGCGACAAGCTATCACCAAAATGCGAGAGGTCAGCGGATCCATGCTCCACCCGAAGTACCTTGATGCGTTTATCGCATCCCTCGGTACTTATCCGGTCGGCAGTCTGGTGCGCCTTGCAAACAATGAAATCGGCTTAGTGGTGCGAGTCGGCACCGACAATCCCGATGAAATCGAACTTAAGGTTCTCTTTAGCGCAGACGGCCAACATCTGCCAAAACCGCGCACGCAACAACTGGCCAGCAGCGACAAGCATCTGGTGGTAGCCGAAGTCGACAGCTTTATCAAAGGCATCAATCCGGTTGACTATTTTTGAAAAAAACTGCAAAAGGAAGGTTTTTAACGAGAAAGGGCGGAATCGTCTGTTTCATCGAGATGCAACACGCCAAGGGCTTCGGCGGCAAGAGCTCGCAGGACAGGACGTCCGTCTTTAAGCAGAGCTAGCAAGTCGGTCTCTGCGGCCGGATCGGCAATGGCGGCAAGGGATCGCACAGCACTTTTAACCAATTCCTCATCCGACTCTTGCAAAAGAGCTGTTAAAAAAGGAGTGAGCCGACGGTCAGAAAAGTTGCCAAGAGCTTCGGCGGCATGAACCCTAACAGCGGGGTCAGGATCTTTAAGGTGCCGCACCACATATTTTAACACTTTGACGTTCTTTTTTTTACCCAAGACCTGAAGAGCGGCGCCACGGACATCCGCCTCCTTAGCACTAAGGGCAGCAACCAGCGGCGAAAAGACCTTAGGGCTGGCCACCTGCTCTAGAGCGTAAATAGCTCGAATCTGCTGATCGCGGCTACCGGTTTTCAGCACTTTAGCAATCGCATCTAGGCCTTGTACGATTTCGAGCTTCTCCAACGCTACTGCGGCGGCTTCACGCACACCACTTTCGGCATCGCTCAACGCTTCGACCAGAGCTTCTTTTCTCTTTTTCAGCATCATACACCCACAAAAACCAGCGATTACCAACCGACATAAACGCAGCCTAACAGAAAGCAAAAGACGGTGCAACGGCTTTACGTTCGCAACCACCTTAGGGACCAAAACCCCTAAACCGAGGGACCAACGCAAGGCTTGAATCCAGCAAGAATTCCTGTTATTATGGGTCGCTGAACCCTTAAGGCCTGACCATTGAAGGGGTCAGATCCTGAAGATACCTGCTGGGAGTGCTTACATGTTCGAAGTTCTGCAGAACGACACGCTGGCACCGAATGTTCACCGATTGGTGATTCGTGCCCCGCGTATTGCCAAAGCCCGAAAATCCGGACAATTCGTTATTATCCATCCGGAACAGGGTGGCGAACGCATTCCGCTGACCATCGCCGATGCTGATCCACAAGCTGGCACTATTACTCTGATTGTCCAGGCAGTCGGTCCTTCGACCCTGAAGATCGTCGGCACCCCCGTTGGCGAAAAGTTGCAGGACATCGCCGGACCACTGGGTAAAGAGACCGAAATCGAACGTTGGGGCCGAGTGGCCTGTATCGGCGGCGGGGTCGGTACCGCTGTCCTCTACCCCCTGGCCAAAGCCCTGGCCGATGCCGGCAACGAGGTGACCACCATCATCGGTGGTCGGGCCAAACCGTTTATCATCCTGGCCGACGAACTCGCTGAATTTTCCAGTGAGGTACTAATTACCACCGAAGATGGTAGTCTTGGAAAGCAAGGGTTTGTCACCAATGCTCTGCAAGAACTCATTGATGACCCCGAGCGGTGCCCACAGGCCATTTTTGCCGTGGGTCCGGTTCCAATGATGCGGGCAGTGTGTGAATTATCTCGACCGTACGGTATCAAGACGATCGTCAGTCTCAACCCAATCATGATTGATGGCACCGGCATGTGCGGTGGCTGTCGGGTCAAGATTGACAATGAAACAAAATTTGCCTGTGTCGACGGCCCCGAATTCGATGGCCACCAGGTCGACTTTGCTTTACTTATGGACCGATTGACCATGTACCGGGAACAGGAAGCCAAATTGATCGGTGAGCTGCCGCCGGAACTTCAGAAAAAAATCATCAAGGTAAAGAAATAGCTTTCCGATGAAAAAAAATCTAAGTCATAAAGAGATCATGGCCATCATGCGGGTAAAAATGCCTGAGCAAGATGCTCAGGAACGCAGCCGCAACTTCAAGGAAGTCAACCTGGGCCTGAGCAAAGAACAGGCGATCCGCGAAGCGCAACGGTGCCTGCAGTGCAAAAGCCAACCTTGTGTTGACGGCTGCCCGGTACGCGTGCGCATCCCAGAATTTATCGAGGCTGTGGCCGAAGGCGACTTGCCCGAAGCAGCCCGAATTCTGCTGGCCGACAATACCTTGCCAGCGGTTTGTGGTCGTGTCTGCCCTCAGGAAGACCAGTGTGAAATTCTCTGTGTCCGTGGCGCTAAGAGCGGTCCCGTAGCCATCGGTTATCTGGAGCGGTTTGTCGCCGATTGGGCCATGGAACATCCTGAGGAACTGACTGCCGGAAAGCCACCCCAAGCGAGCGGCAAAAGTGTTGCGGTGGTTGGATCTGGTCCAGCCGGCCTGACTATGGCCGGTGAACTAGCCAGCAGGGGCCATAGCGTGACCATCTTTGAAGCGCTGCACGACACCGGCGGCGTACTGCGCTACGGCATTCCCGAATTCCGCTTACCAAAACGAATCGTTGGCCTCGAAGTGGCTCGCCTGCAGAACCTGGGTGTGACCATCGAATGCAACATCATCGTCGGCAAGACGGTAACCCTAGAGGAACTGAGCGAGGAATTCGATGCGGTCTTTATCGGTAACGGAGCAGGCCTACCGGTAATGCTGGACCTGGATGGAGAAAATCTCAAGGGGGTCTATTCGGCCAACGAATATCTGACCCGGGTCAACCTGATGGGAGCTTGGCGTAACGACGTCCCCACGCCGATCATTCATGGCCGCCAGGTAGCGGTCATCGGCGGCGGTAATACCGCCATGGATGCGGTACGTACTGCCCGCCGCCTCGGTGCCGATCGTGCTATCATTCTCTACCGTCGCAGTGAAGCGGAGATGCCGGCCCGTATCGAAGAGATCAAACACGCCAAGGAAGAAGGCATTGAATTCATCTTGCTTGCCGCTCCTCTGGAAATCCTCGGCGATGAGCAGGGTTGGGTTACCGGTCTGCGTTGCCAGAAGATGGAACTCGGCGAACCCGATGCCTCCGGCCGGCGACGTCCGGTACCTATCCCTGGAACGACCTTTGAGCTGGAGGTCGATGTTGTGGTCAACGCCATCGGTACGCGAGCTAACCCTCTGCTGACCGCCACAGCACCGAACCTGAAACTGTCCAGCAAGGGCAATATCGAAACGGATAATACCGGGGCGACCAATCTGCCCGGAGTTTTTGCCGGCGGCGATATCGTCCGCGGCGGCGCTACGGTGATTCTGGCCATGGGTGACGGCAAAAATGCTGCTGCCACCATCGATGCCTACCTCAAAAAAAGCGACTGATAACCGTCCAAACTCTCAACTCAACAGCCCACACGATCATCGTGTGGGCTGTTTTTGTTTCGGGCTGATATCTGGACCACTTGCTTAAAAAAGAGTATGCTGAATCCATGAACAGCACTCCCCATCAAACCCTGGAACATTTGACCACCATCCTCGACAGCGTCGCTGACGGTGTTTTTACCGTTGATAGTTCGATGCACATCACTTGGTTTAACCGTTCTGCAGAACAAATTACCGGATTCACCCAACAGGAAGCCCTTGGCCGGCCCTGCTGTGAAATTTTCCGTAGCAGCATCTGTTTTTCTGCCTGTCCGGTTCGCGAAGCTCTGGCCAACGGCCGCAGTGTAGAAAGTCGCGAAATCGACATCCTAAATCGAGATAACCAGGAGATTCCCATCTCGGTCAGTGCCTCTGTCCTGCTGGATTCCGATGGCCAACCAATCGGCGGGGTGGAAACCTTTCGCGACCTGTCCCGTCTGCGCGCTTTGCAACAAGAGGTCAGTGACAAATATACCTTTCACGACCTGGTCAGCCGCAATCCGGCCATGCGCAAACTCTTCGATATCATGCCCGATGTGGCCGCCAGCGACGTCACCACCCTGTTGCAAGGGGATAGCGGCACCGGCAAGGAACTCTTTGCCCGTGCCTTGCACGATCTCAGCCCCCGACGGGACAAGCCGCTAGTCACCATCAACTGCGGAGCCCTTCCGGAACAGCTTCTCGAAGCGGAAATTTTTGGGGCCCGTAAAGGAGCCTATACCGGGTCTGTCGAAGATCGCCCCGGTCGTCTTGCCCAAGCCGAAGGCGGCACCCTGTTTCTCGATGAAATCGGCGATCTACCCTTATCTTTACAGGTCAAACTGCTGCGAGTCCTGGAGAACCGTGAATACCAGCCCCTGGGGGCCAAGGGGCCACGTCGAGCCGATGTACGATTTATCGCCGCGACCCATCGCCACCTGGACAAAATGGTCTCGGGCGGGACTTTTCGTCAGGATCTGTACTTTCGCCTCAACGTCGTGCAACTGGCGATCCCGTCACTTAAGGAACGTCCCGAAGACATTCCCCTGCTCCTGGACATGGCTCTCGATCGGTTTAATAAGCAGTACGGTAAAAAGATTCTCGGATTTGATGCTGAAGTTCTCAACCTGCTCCTTGACCATTCCTACCCGGGCAACGTCAGGGAACTACTGAATATCGTCGAAAGAGCCGCGATTCTCTGTCGTTCTGAGCAGATTACTGTCGATCTACTCCCCGCCAGTCTGGCCCTTCATTCGACAGTCAACCGTCGCCCCGTCAACAGTCGACCAGATACCGATCAATTACAGGGGATGCTGGCCCGCCATGCCGGTAACCGCACTGCCCTGGCCAAAGAACTGGGTATCAATCGCACCACCCTTTGGCGCTGGCTTAAAGACGGCGATTTTCGTTGACCCACACCACGTTACACCGAGCAACACCGTTGCACACCCAATACAACACATCCCAGCCGTGTCTTTCCCCCTATTCCTCGGCGTCCTCTCAGACAAAGCGTTGCAAATGCAACAGTCTACCCATTCTTCACTAAATTCGACAAGCCGCGAAAAAACATCTTAACTGTTTGTTTTCACAGACATTTAAAAACCACCTCCGAAACTAACAAGCTGGCACAGCTCTTGGAATACAAGAGTCTATGACAACGGTCCCCAACCATACGCTGCAACGGGTTGCCATTCCTCACTATGGACGGCGGATCATGCCTCGTTTTGGTTTAGCGCGGCAATTTTATCTGCTGACCGTCGACGGCCGTAAGCACCAGGTCGACTCTCCCATTAACTTCCAGTGGGACCCTCGCAAGGAACCATCGGTCGCCCGCTGGCTTAAACAGATGAAGGTCTCCGGCGTAATCTGCGACGGCATCCACCCCCGTTTTCAGACGGCCCTCAAAGCAGAAGGCTTGTGGGTACTGAGTGGTACCTGGGGAGAGATCGGCTATGTAATTGAGCGTTGGCTGAAAGGCCAGTTACCAGCGGCCAACAAAGCAGAAGATACGAATCAGGAAAGCTGTTGTCGACCGACCCGCAATCAGTGCCATGACCGTAATTGCCC
>LGOV01001141.1_pt1 | contig 10069 bp, 9 predicted proteins | sample 469881 | NCBI WGS metagenome assembly LGOV01 (sample SAMN03857199, study PRJNA290197) | marine sediment metagenome | biome: marine cold seep biome; feature: cold seep; material: marine sediment; isolation source: sample #5579, elevator 3A push core 41 containing 12 cm of sediment... ...
TCACTATTTTGAAAAAAACCAGATTTATTAGATTTTGATTTTATTGAATCATGTATCACACTATTATTAATTATTTTAAAAACTTTTCTATTAATTATTTCATGCTTCGAAATATTTAATAATTTAGTAAAATATTTATTAATATAACTAACATAATTTTTATTATCTATAATGCAAATACCATATTTAATAGAATCAACTATATTTTCAATATTATTATCTTCAACATTATTTAATGGTAAACTACGAATAAGCGCCATATTTCCTCCTACATTACACTTTTAATACTCCTTGTTGCAACAATATTTATACCTAGATTCAGAATGTTTTCAATTATTGTATCACCCATTTTAATTGGTGCTTCTACTTCTACTTTGTTAATTATGTCCATAACTTTAAAAATATCCTTTTTAGGAATTGGCTTCGAAGTTTTAACAGGAAGTCTTGTTAGTTTCGCACCATTTATTACTACTGTAGTTGGAACGACACGTGTAGGGTTTGTCATTTCCACAACAGCATATTTTTCACCACGCAAACATTTATTCCCACTAACTTTAAAAACTCCATCTGTCTCGGTAATTTCAAGATGACATCCTAAAGGGCAAACTATGCAAGTTAATTTTTCTTTTCTCATTATTTACCTACCTCCACAATTTCAATTGTTAAATCTATAATATCGTCACTTTTAAATAACTCTGTTTTTATAGTCATTTGTTCCATTTCTCCAGGTGCTAAATGACTTTTTTTAATTTCTTTTAATACTTTTCCATCACCCTTAATAACAAATTTTACATTATTATAAACATTTCTCACTCTCATATATAATGAAACTTCTTCATCTAAATGATCTTTTCTTAACTTTTGAGGTACAATATACGAAATTCCATTTAAAGGCTTAATATCTATTATCTTACTCTTAACGTCTTTTTTATCATTTTTTACATACTCTGAAGCAAACTTACCTGCTTTTCTACTTTCTTCAGTAACATAATCAACTAAATCATGCACATGTAAAACATTTCCACATGCAAATATTCCAGACACTTCAGTTTCCATACTTTCATTTACAACCGCTCCATTTGTAACACCGCTTAAAGTTACCCCTGCTTTTAAAGATAATTCGTTTTCCGGGATTAAACCTACTGAAAATAATATTGTATCGCATTCAATATCAAAATTTGTACCTTCAATAACTTTTAAATTTTCATCTACCTTTGATACAGACACACCTTCAACACGATTACCATTCCTAATTTCAGTAATTGTATGGCCTAACATTAACGGAATATCAAAATCATCTAAACATTGAACAATATTTCTATTTAATCCACCAGAAAAAGGCATTAATTCTATAACAGCTTTCACTTCAGCACCCTCTAAAGTCATTCTTCTTGCCATAATTAATCCGATATCTCCCGAACCAACTATTACTATTTTTTTGCCAACCATATAACCTTCCATATTCACGTATCTTTGAGCTGTTCCAGCTGATAATATACCTGCTGGTCTACTACCCGGTATACTAATTGCTCCTCTTGTTCTTTCTCTACAACCCATCGATAAAATTATTGCTTTAGCATCTATCTTAACAAGTCCATCAACTGGATTAATATACGTAATTGTTTTATCATCAGTAATATCTATAACCATTGAATTTAATTTATATTCTATTTCTAATTCTTCTAATTCATTTACAAATCTTTCAGCATATTCAGGGCCAGTTAATTCTTCTTTAAAAATATGTAATCCAAACCCATTATGAATACATTGTTGTAAAATTCCTCCCAACTCTCCATCTCTTTCTAAGACAAGAATTTTCTTTATTCCATTTTTATTTGCTTCAATAGCAGCAGCTAATCCTGCAGGACCACCACCGATAACTACTATATCATACATTATTTATCCCCCTAAATTTCTTCCTTTGTTCTTCCAATTAATATTTCGGAGCCAATATTTTCTAAAACTACTTCTTGTGAATCGATATTTAATTCTCTAGCTAATATTTCTAAAACCTTAGGTCCACAAAATCCACCCTGACATCTCCCAGCACCTGGTCTACATCTTCTTTTAATGGCATTTACCGTATGTCCACCAGCATTTCTATGAATTGCATCTACAATTTCTGCTTCAGTTATTGATTCACATCTACATACAACATTTCCATACTGTGGATCTTCTTTAATTAATTCATTTTTCTCAATATCACTCAGTTCGTTAAACTTAATTCTTTTTCTTCGAATTGGATCAAAAGACAAGTTTTTTTCAATTTCTCCAAGTGAATTCTCAACTAATTCTACAACATACTCAGCAATAGCTGGCGCAGAAGATAAACCAGGAGATTTAATTCCAGCAACATTAATAAATTTTTTAACTTGATTAGATTCTTCTATTATAAAATCTCCAGTACTTGGTTCTGCTCTTAAACCCGCAAAAGAAGTAATAACATCTTTATACATTACTTTTGAAGTCGTCTTTAAAACTTTTTCACGAATAAAACTTAATCCCTCAAAAGTTGTATCAAGATCATCTTTACTATCAACACCTAACTCTTCAGACGTAGGCCCTAATAAAATGTTTTCATCAACAGTAGGAGTAATTAACACACCTTTTCCTAATTTAGTAGGACATTGAAAAATTACATGATTAACTAAATCCTTAGCTGTTTTATCTAATAAGTAATATTGCCCTTTTCTTGGATGAATATCAAAATCTGAATCTGCTATTAAATTATAAATATCATCTGCATAAACACCAGCTGCATTAATAATTATTTTAGCCTCAACAGTTTCTTTACCATCACTTATTATAAAAGTATCATTTTCTTTTTTTATACTATCAACAGAAAAATTAAGTTTTAATTCTGCACCATTATCCATTGCATTTTCAGCATAAGCAATTGCCAATTCCCAAGTTTCAACAATTCCAGCCGATGGTGCATATAAAGCGCCTACTATCTCATCACTTAAGTTTGGCTCATTTCTTCTTACTTCCTCACCATCTATAATTTGCATATCATTAATTCCCAATTTAATACCATTCTCGTATAACTCTTTAATTGTCTCCATTTCATCATTATCAAAAGCGATAACATATGATCCGATTCTCTTAAAAGGTACATTTAATTCATCACATACTTTAGAATACATTTCGTTTCCTCTTACATTAAATCTACCTTTTAACGAATCAACAGGAGCATCATATCCAGCATGAACAATTGCACTATTAGCTTTTGTAGTCCCTGTAGCCACATCATTATTTTTTTCTAAAATAATAGTATTTAATTCATACCTCGACAACTCTCTAGCTATACTACACCCAATTACTCCCGCTCCAACAATTGCTATATCATACATAATTTCCTCCATCTAAATTAAACTCATTTATTTAACAACTTTTATATACATAAAAAAGAGCTACATAAAATCAAGTCTATCATTCCATAGACTAATTTAGTAGCTCTCTATTCTCACAAATTATTAAATTTTATTAAATACTTTAACTAATTATATCATCTAGGAAAACGCTGTCAAGCATTTTCCTAGATGATCTTTTATTTATACTTACTTTGCCCAACCTTTAGAACGTTCTACTGCTTTTTTCCAACCATCATATTTTTCATTTCTAGCTTCATCAGTCATATCTGCAACGAATTGCTTATCCATCATCCATTTATTACTAATGCTTTCTTTAGAATCCCAGAATCCTACTGCTAATCCAGCTAAATAAGCTGCACCTAATGCAGTTGTTTCAGTAATTTCAGGTCTATCTACAGGAACACCAAGTAAATCAGATTGGAATTGCATTAAGAAATTATTCGCAACTGCTCCACCATCAACTTTTAAAGTTTCAAGTTCAATACCTGAATCATCTTGCATAGCTTCAAGTACGTCTCTTGTTTGATATGCCATTGACTCTAAAGTAGCTCTAATTACATGATTTTTATTAGCACCTCTAGTTAATCCAACTATAGTTCCTCTTGCATACATATCCCAATAAGGAGCTCCTAGACCAGCAAATGCAGGTACTAAATAAACGCCATTTGTATCTTCAACTTTGCTAGCAAAATACTCTGTATCTGCAGCATCAGTAACCATTTCCATTTCATCTCTTAACCATTGTACAGCAGCACCTGCTATAAATATTGAACCTTCTAAAGCATACTCAACTTTTCCATCAAGACCCCATGCTATAGTTGTTAACAATCCATTTTTAGATTCAACCATTTTTTCACCAGTATTCATTAACATAAAGCAACCTGTACCATAAGTGTTTTTTGCCATTCCAGGCTCAAAACAAGTTTGTCCAAATAAAGCAGCTTGTTGATCTCCAGCAATACCTGCAATAGGAATCATAGCCCCACCAAATGTTTTTTCATCTGTATATCCATAAATTTCACTTGAAGGCTTAACTTCCGGTAACATAGACTTAGGAATATTTAAAGCTTCTAACATTTTGTCATCCCATTTTAAATCTTTAATATTGTAAATCATTGTTCTTGACGCATTAGTGTAATCTGTAACATGTTTTTCTCCACGTGTTAAATTCCAGATTAACCAAGTATCAATATTACCGAATAATAATTCTCCATTTTCAGCTTTTTCTCTTGCACCTTCAACATTATCTAAAATCCATTTAATTTTTGTTCCTGAAAAATATGCATCTACTACTAAACCAGTATTTTTTCTAACATATTCTTCATATCCATCTTCTTTTAATTTATCACATATATCAGCAGTTCTTCTACACTGCCAAACAATTGCATTATAAACTGGTTTTCCAGTATTTTTATCCCATACAACTGTAGTTTCTCTTTGATTAGTAATACCAATAGCAGCTATCTCTTCAGGACTAACGCCAGCAGTTTCTAATAATTCACGAGCAACTCCAGATTGAGTTCCCCATATTTCCATAGCATCATGCTCAACCCATCCAGCTTTTGGATATATTTGAGTAAACTCTTTTTGAGTTGTTTTAACAATTTCACCTGCATGATTAAATAATATTGCTCTTGAGCTTGTAGTTCCTTGATCTAATGCCATTATATACTTTTTTTCCATTTTATCCCCCTTATTCTAATATGAATTCTGTTATAAAACTAATCTTACAAACAAGATAGTATAAATCCGCCTAAAACTCCACCTACTACTGAATACATAGCATTTACTAAACCATTTTTAAAATCATCACCAGATAATACTGAAGCAAAGAATAATCCAAATCCTGCAGCCCAAGCCATATCTATCCAAGCTCCACCAGATTGGTGAATAAGTCCAACTCCATGTGTTAAAGTCCAAGTAGTTCCAACAATAAATCCTGCTGCTAACCAACCACCAATTGCTCCTGTTTCATCAACCATTTTTCCCCATGCTAATCTAATTAAGAATGGAAAAATAAATCCGCCTGCAAATGTTGTTATTGCCTGTTGTAAAGTCATACTAATTCCTCCTATTTAGTTTCTGCGTTTAATTGCTCTAATTTATATGCACAATAGCCACCTGCTAATCCACCTAAAATTACTAACCCAAGAGTCGGTAATGAATCAATTCCTACTTGAACTCCATTTTCAAACATACCTCTTGAAGTTCCAGCAACACCTATTCCTAGTGCCATATCTACCCATGCACCATCATTGTTAATAACACCAATAAAGTGATTAACAAACCACATAATACTAATAATTGCAAATCCTGCAAACCATCCACCAGCAATACCATATGCTCCAGCAAACTCTCCCCAAACGCTCATAACAAACATTCCTGCTATAGCAGTACCTAAAATTGTACCAAAATGTTTCATAGACTTCCCCTCCTGTTATAATTCCCAAACTTTACTATTTGTAGAAGAAACTGCAGTTGCTCCAGCTTTTATGGCTTCAATAACATCTTCTTTATCTTTAATTAAACCCCCAGCTATTATTGGCATTCTTAATTCCATGTTTATTTTTCTAGTAGCTTTATGAATAATACCTGGTAAAATCTCTATAGCATCAGGTTCATATTTCTTTGCTGATTTTATAGATCTATCATAGCTTAATGAATCAAGAATAAAGAGTCGTTGAATTGTGAAAATACCCATTTTTTTTGCAGCTGTAATTAAATTTCCTTTAGTAGTAATAATTCCATCCGGTTTAACTTTTTTAATAATATACTCTAATCCATATATATCATTTGAAATACCGTCAATTAAATCTACGTGAATATAAACTATTTTCTTACTTAAATGTAATTCACTAACAATATCTTTAATGCTAGAAATATTTCCATAAAGTAAAAATATTACATTACACTGACTACTAATTACTTCTTGTAAATCTGAATCTTTTTTTACTGCAGCTATTATTGGATTTTCATGCACACCATAAATGAATTTGCTTCCCATATTTCCTCCCACATTTTTAATATTTGCAATTATTGTGCCAAACTTTTAAAAGTGTATTTTACTCACTTTTTTTACTTGAAAACGTTTTACCTTGATATATTTTACCAACTATATTCTCTTCTTATATACTATTGATATATTTTACCAACCGTAATTTTAGTATACCATGATTTCCTTATGAATATTTATTAATTATCTAGCAATCGAATTTATGATATACTTATTAATGAGGTGATATTTATGAATTTAAATAAAATAATTGATAATTATGAAAACAAAATAATTAAAAGTACTCAAGAAATAATAAGAATCAAAAGTATTGAAGAAGATGAAGAAAAAGGAATGCCTTTCGGCGAAGGCGTAAATAATGCTCTTAATTACACTTTAAATTTATGTCAAAATTTAGGATTTAAAATAAAAAATGTTGATAATTATGCAGGTTTTGCTGAAATAGGTAGTGGTAATGAAACTATTGGAATTCTAGTCCATTTAGATGTAGTCCCAGAAGGTGATTTGTCAACTTGGAAATTTCCTCCATACTCAGCTACTATTGAAGATGGAAAAATCTTTGGCCGCGGAGCAATAGATGATAAAGGTCCAGCTATTGCAGCAATTTATGCAATGAAATCACTACTAGACAGTAATGAAAATATTAATAAAAAAATAAGAATTATATTCGGTTTAAATGAAGAAACACATTGGAAAAGCATCAATTATTATTTAGAACACGAAGAAATTCCTGATTTATCTTTTACACCCGATGCAGATTTTCCTGTTATTCATGGTGAAAAAGGAATATTAGTTTTTAATATAAATAAAAATTTTAAAGAAAAAATAAATGATGGCGGAATAGAAATAATAAGCATTAATGGTGGAGATAGACCTAATATGGTTCCAGACTATGCTGAAGTAAAATTAATAGAAAATAAACCTTTTAAACATATATTAGATGCATACAATATTGAAAATGATACTAATATTGAATATGAAGAACATGATAATTATGTAATCTTAAAATCATATGGAGTATTAGCACATGGTGCAACACCTGAAAAAGGTAAAAATGCTATTTCATATTTAATAAATTTTTTAGCTTTAATTGACTTACAAATTAGCGATATTTCAAGTTTTATTAGATTTTTTTCAAATCATATTAGTACTGAGCTTAATGGAGAAGGTATAGGATGTGAACTTGAAGATGAAATTTCTGGAAAACTAACTTTTAATGTTGGTACAATAGAATTAAACGAAACTTCAGTAGCACTTGGTATTAATATTAGATATCCAATAACATTTAATGAAGATGCTGTTTATAATGGTATAGATAATATTTTAAACACTTCGATTTATAATTTTGATAATAAGATAGAAATTGAAAAAATTGAACATATGAATCCAATTTATTTTGAAAAAGATCATAAATTAATAGAAACTCTTATGACGGTTTACAAAAGACATACAACAGATAATTCAGAGCCTCTTACAATTGGTGGTGGGACATATGCAAGAAGTATGAAAAACGCTGTTGCTTTTGGTCCTCTTTTCCCTGGTAGAGAAGGAACAGAGCATCAATCAAACGAATATATATATATAGAAGATTTAATACTTGCTACAAAAATATATGCTGATGCATTACGAGAACTTACAAAATAATAACAACAAATAATCAGGATTATTTATCCTTGCATTAAGTAATTTTTAATGTTAAAATAATAAAAATCAATAAAATTCTTTAAATGAATACGAGATATTCATAAGAAATAGCAGACTAATAGTTTCTTATGTATATTTATATGCATTAGAGACTTTTTTTGTATAACTTTAAATTAGTCCCGTGAGGCTAAAAAGGAGGAAAATATGTCTAGTAACGTAAAAGTACTTAACAAAGAGGGAATTGTTTACCACTTAGGGGATATTAAAAATGTAATTTTAGGACTTCAACATTTAATTGCAATGTTTGGAGCAACAGTATTAGTCCCTATATTAACAGGGTTTGATCCATCAGTTGCTTTATTCTCTGCAGGTGTGGGCACATTGATATTTCACCAAGTAACAGATAAAAAAGTTCCTGTATTTTTAGGATCATCTTTTGCTTTTATTCCATTAATAATTGCTGTAAAAGAAATGTATAATGGAGATTTAGCATATGCTCAAGGTGGAATAGTAGTTGCAGGCTTAATTTATGTATTATTATCATTTATAATAAAAAAAGTGGGAATTAGCAAAATAAACAATTTTTTACCACCTCAAGTAATAGGACCAATGATTATAGTTATTGGCTTAAATCTTATTCCGGTAGCATATGGTATGGCCTCAGTAAATTTCTTCTTAGCTGGTATTACTTTATCAACAGCACTCATTATAAATTTTTTTGCCAAAGGATATACAAAGCAATTAACAATTCTTATAGGTGTTATTGTAGGATATTTAGTAGCTGTAGTTATGGGACTTGTAGATGTTTCAATAATTTCTCAAGCAAGTTGGTTTGAAATTCCAAACTTCACATTACCAAAATTTTCACTCCAAGCTATACTTATAATCGCACCAGTAGTACTAGCAGTATTTATGGAACATATAGGCGATATTACTACTAATGGAGCTGTAGTAGGTAAAAACTTTATTGAAGATCCAGGCTTAAATAAAACACTTTTAGGAGACGGATTAGCAACAATGTTTGCTGGCTTTATTGGTGGCCCAGCAAATACAACTTACGGAGAAAACACAGGTGTTTTAGCAATAACTAAGAATTATAACCCAGCTATTTTAAGAATAGCAGCATTATTTGCTATTACGCTAGCACTAATTTCAAAAGTTGGTTCATCACTTAAAACTATTCCTGTTCCAGTTATGGGTGGAATAAGTCTAATGCTATTTTCAATGATAGCTCTTATTGGAGTTAAAACTATAAAAAACAATAACGTAAAAATGAATATTAAAAACGTCATTGTAATGCTTTCAATCTTAATATTAGGATTTGGTGGAAAGTATATTGAAGCAAAATTTAATATCACTTTAGGTATACCAATCGGTAAAAACATTGTAATTAATGGATTAAGTTTTGCAGCAATAGTTGGAGTAATAATAAATAGAATTTTAAATAAATAAATAAAAAACAACAAAGTCGCATTATTGAAATGCGACTTTGTTGTTTTATCTTATTCAAATATCTTATAAAAACATTTATATTTATCATTTAATTCTAATAACTTTCTCTTAACTTCTAAACAACTTCTTAATGATAAAATCTCATCTATATGTTTAGAGTACTCTTTCTTACTAATATGATTTATTACATATCTAGATCTTAAAACCTCATTTGAATTCATGCTAAATTCATCAAGTCCCATACTTACTAATAAAGGTATAATCGATTCATTTCCTGCTATCTCCCCACAAAGACCTACCCAAATTCCATTTCTATGGGCACTATCTATTGTCATCTTAATTAACTTAAGTACTGCTGGATGATATGGAGTATATAAATAATCTAAATGTTCATTTGTTCTATCAACTGCAACAGTATATTGTATTAAATCATTAGTTCCAATTGAAAAGAAATCAACTTCCTTAGCTAAAAAATCTGCAATAAGAACAGCTGCTGGCACTTCAACCATCATCCCAACTTCAATATCTTTGTTATACTTAATATTCTTTGTATCAAGTTCCTTTTTTACTTCTTCTAAAATATTTT
>LGOV01004547.1_pt2 | contig 10050 bp, 19 predicted proteins | sample 469881 | NCBI WGS metagenome assembly LGOV01 (sample SAMN03857199, study PRJNA290197) | marine sediment metagenome | biome: marine cold seep biome; feature: cold seep; material: marine sediment; isolation source: sample #5579, elevator 3A push core 41 containing 12 cm of sediment... ...
CCACGTCGCCGCCCGATAGCGATGTGCATTTTGGCATTCCAGCCAGAATATCGAATCGCTATCGGTCGGGTATGCGCACAAATCTTTAGAATGTTTCGTTGCGCACCACTGCAACACTATACTTTGTTGCGGATCCTATGCCATTTCTCGTGATCGCTACATTTCGATAAAGAATCGGCAGTAGTCCATACAGCACTTTCATCAGTGATACGTTTGTTACGCTGAATGTCTTCTGCTCACCGGCTTCATCCATGACGTCAAAGTCCCATGCCTTCCGCTTGAATTTATTGATGCACACAACCGGATCATTGGTCATGAACTTTAACACTCTGGTTTCGGTATCCTCGATCTTGATGTACTTACTGCCGCTCTTCAATGCGTCACCCCACACCTCCATATCCCATGTATCCGGGTTGTTTCCCTGCGAGACAACTGATGCGGTTGTGGTGGGTACGTATTTCCCGTTAACGAGCTCTTCCGTTGTGGTATCCGGAGCGGCTCGCTGTTCCGTGAATTTCCGGGTTTCGTCTGCCGGGTCTTCGATTTCCACACCTATGTCTATGGGGCGGTATTGGAACGCTGGTGGTACATTGCCGGTGATGCCAGCTTCCCTGTTGATTCGGTCAACCGTGTTCAGTGCGTGCTGGACAGTCTCTTCTGTTGTGTTGTTTGCCATAATGTTCTATCTCCTGTTCATTTACGCCCGTTAGCCTCGACTGACGGACTTAATAAATGAATGGGGTGGTTAGACCCCGTTTAAATATCTGCCATTTCTGGACGTAGTTCGTAGAATTTACGGACTTGTTCGATACTTGTTTTTGCCATATTGTTCATCTCCTTTTCATTTACGCCCGTTAGCCTTGACTAACCGACTTAATAAATGAATGGGGGGTTAACCCCATCAAGCATACGCAATGTCGCACGTTTCGGAGCATGCCACAAATGCAGCGGCGACGTACTCTTCTTCGATCTGTGCAAACTCGGCGATTCGGACGTATTCAATGACAATGTCGTTGATTGGCTTCATTAGGTCGTGTCCGGTGATATTAATGATTTTTCCACGTATCACCCGATGGGTTGCGTTAAATGCTTTGCGCACTATCTGGCTGATTGCCACCGGGTTCTCTTCGGTTGCGAGCTCCGCAACTGCCGCATCCACCTTCATTGCAACTATAGTCCGGTATTCGTCCTCATTTCTGAGTACATAGTCAAATTCGTCTGCGTTCTCTCTGTTAAGCTTCACTTCTTCGCTCAGTATGTTATATGCTGTTTCTGCGTCCATTGTGTCCACCTCATTGTTCGATTATACTGTTAAACCATGCCCATAGGTTCACCGTGTGCACATGTGCCGTGTGACGGTCATATTCCTCCGGGTCGATGTGGTTTAGAAATGTGTTCGCTCTCTCTGTATCATGTCTCTGCGCATACCCTACTTCCGCCCGACCGGTGTAAAGCGCCGACCCGGTAGCTACTTTGCTGATCGTTCTGAACTTGTTACCGGTTGCGTTTTCTACCGTTGTTTTCCAATTCTTGATGGTCTGCGTGGCTCTTGGTGTTTTGTAACCCCATGAGCGCAGACGTCCGAGTACCGTTCTCGGTGCGTACCCTTTGCCGAACATCCGTAGCGCTAAAAGCTTCCATGGTTGGCGCTGTTTCGTTGGTTCAAATGAATGCAACAGTCCGTGAGGATCAGCCACAAGATGGGCGTTATTGATCGCTGTTCGTGTCTTCTCGGTCATGTCGTCATTTGCATCAACGGTGACCTGCTTAAAGTACATGTTCGCTTTATATGCGTTCTGCATTATAATCGTCTCCTTTTCGGCTTTAAAGCCATCATCAGTGCTGGCAATACCAGCAGAAGGAAATAAGAAAGGGGTGCGGTGGTATCCACCGCTTTAGCCACTGAATATCTCGTGTTCCCATGAAATAATATGCATGTCTCCATTATATGGCGATTCCAGCGCAAACGTTGATATGTCGGTAACCTTCCGGGTGAATGTCTCCTTTGTATCGGTGTTTGTTACTGTGACCTCATCGATTTCATCCCTGCATTGATCGAATGCCATTTTCTCACTCACGCTCAATTTCCGTACCGTGTTCGGTTTCAACCCCGCCCTTTCCTTGGTAAAGTACCTTGGAATGGATTTGAAACCGACGCCGTACCCATTCTCTGACACGTAGAAATACATGATTCAGTACCCTGCGTCGATGATATGTGCGCTCATTACGTAGTCGGGCGTCTGTTCACCGTCGTATTGTGCGGTTCTGCGCATGTATGCAAGCATCTGATTCGCATCCCGTGTCACCATTGTTCCGTATGTCATTATACATCATCTCCGAATATCTCTTTGTCGTACTGCTGGATTGCCGCTACTGCGTCCTGTTTCCTGCGCTCTGCAACGAGCGCCTCCATGACCTTTGTACCCGGCACATCCATGAGCCGGTAATGGTTCTTTGCCATCCGCTGTTTCTCAAGTATTGATGACATGATTCACACCTCATTGTATACATGTATGTCGGTGGTATACCAGCCTTCTCGTTCGGTCGGTACTGGTGCTTGTTGTGCGATTGCGTCCCTTGCTACGATCTCGAGCTCTTCAATGTAGCATTCAAATTGTGACACGGTGATGTTCTGTTGTGCTATAACTTCGTTGAGTGCGGCGACTTCCGCCCTCAGGTCTGCTATCTCGATTGCTGCGTCTACGATGTCGTTCGGTGTCTGTTCATCGAGCGATAGTATGCGCCCGCTTCTGTGTGTTCCAAAGTGTTCAGTTGCCATAATGTTTCATCTCCTGTTATATAGATTCATTTACGCCGGTGTGCCGAAACACAACCAGCTTAATAAATGAAAGGGGTGTTAGACCCCTGTGCTTACCTCTTGCGCTGTGTCCCACGTTCTGCGTCTTGCTTAAAAACCGTAAATGTCAAGCGAACCCGGAACTTACCTAACTTGATTTCCGGGAACATACCGAATACACGAGTGAATGCTGCGATTTCCATGATTTTCACCTCTTTTTAGTCAAATACCTTGCTTTCATCGGAACATCGTACCCGATGCCGTTTATGTCATGGTTCCACGGTGATGTTTCACATACCGGGTAACCATACCCACGATCGACCAATGGGCGGGCGTATGATGGGCATCCCGGATCAGCACACGTGTTCCGCATTGTGGGTCGGTACCCCAATGTGTCCCTGTCGCCATCGTTGACTATCGTTTCCATTTCTGCGATCTTCGCCGCTTCTGCATGTTCGATTACTTCCGCACATTGTGTTTCGAGGTCTGCCATTGAGTTCATGATATGTTCATCTCCTTTTCGGCTTTAAAGCCATCATCAGTGCTGGCATCACCAGCAGAAGGAAATATAAAGGGTTTCGCATTGGTATCATCAATGCACGGTCGGCTCTTTTGTTTTAACGAGCGCACCGGGCGAACATCGGAAAGGGGAACCGTACCCCATGAGCAGGGGCGTACCGGGTCAATGCCAATCTTCATAACTTTGCGCCCCGTTTCCGAGGCACAATATGTAATGGGCGTTCATAGTATATAAACCCCACGTCGCCGCTTGCTATCGATTGTCAAAATGATGAATTGTGCATTGTCGCCAAACGCTGTCGGGCGACGGTGCGCACGTTTCCCACTGGCGCACGCAGAATGTGGGTTGCGCACGTCACATTTAGATTGTGCGCATCAATAGTTCATGCTGTCGCATTACGTCGCTGATCGTGAGACCACGTGTCCTTTCTATCGCTTTTCTGTCTGCGTATATTCTGTCAATTGCCGGGTTCTCATTAATGTAATATGGTTTCATGATGGTTGTCTCCATGTGTGCGCACAATGCAGAGCGCATGAATTTAAGCGTGTGCGCACGTACTCGAATTCCGTTCGGTTGCGTCGCTATCTGAGAAAATGCATGTTCCAGAATCAATTTAAAATCAATCCCAGATAAAAGAGAGTGGGGGTATCAACCCCTAAAAGAATTTCAGTATGTCGAGTGATTCAGCCTTTGCGATGTTCATTGCGTCTCTGCGCTTGCGATCTGGCATGCCGGTAGCTTTCTGCGCCTTCCGCTTCTTTGCCACGCTCACGCTCATCACACCGGATACTTGCTCCAGTGAACCGAACCCGATCGGCATCTGTATGTCTCTGATCGCTTCCAGACTACCGGTGTCTTGACCGTATCCTCTGCGCCCCTTGATCTGTGCGTCTATCTCCTGCAATTCCGTGAGTCTCCGGATTTTCTCTGTGCGCTCAGGAGTGTATGACTGTTCGATCTGTTGACCGAGGGAAAACTTTGTGTTCGCTGCCGGTCTTGGTGCTTCCGTTGGGAATTGGCGTATTGGTTGTCTCTTTGTGGTCTTCTTGCTCTTCTTTGCGGTCTTCTTCGTCTTTGTTGGTGTCTTTGTTCTTGCTGCCATAATGTTCATCTCCTTTATTCAAATCCGAGTAATGCTCGTGCATACTGCTCTGCTTTCGTCACATGCCTTACCTTCTTTGCTCGCTTCGATCGGAACGTGATCATTTCCCCAGCTACTGAGGTATCACGTATCGGTACCATCGTATTGATTCCGTACATGTGTCTCCTTTTCGGCTTTAAAGCCATCATCAGTGCTGGCATCACCAGCAGAAGGAAATATAAAGGGTTTCGCATTGGTATCATCAATGCACGGTCGGCTCTTTTGTTTTAACGAGCGCACCGGGCGAACATCGGAAAGGGGAACCGTACCCCATGAGCAGGGGCGTACCGGGTCAATGCCAATCTTCATAACTTTGCGCCCCGTTTCCGAGGCACAATATGTAATAGGCGTTCATAGTATATAAACCCTCCGGTGTCGCTTGCTATCGTTTCGTATTTTTCGATGGTGCGCACGTTTTGAAATCGCTACCAGTGGCGTGTGCGCACACTATCGCCCTGCAAACATCATGAGCCCAACGAAGAGCGCAAGCACCATAAGGGCGTAAGGCAGGTATCCGAGCACGTCAAACGTTATCACGGTTGTGTTGACCATCGCATCTTGAGTCCGTGCAAGTTCATCACCCGGCAGTACATTGCCAGCGTCTAACTGTGTTTGCATCACATTGATTCCGATCATTGCGATTGCGAACAGCATGATAGCGCCGAGCACCAGACCGATTATTGCTTTTGTCATGTTTATATGTCTCCTTTGTTCTTTTACGCCGGTGTGCCGAAACACAACCAGCTTAATAAAAGAATGGGGTGTTTAAACCCCTATTTCGGTAGTTTGTCGATTATTATTATCCCAACATACAGCGCAGTGATGAGCATGATTATTACGGGAAGGATTACGATTATTATCCTCGGGTCGAGACCGGCGCCCGAACCCAATAGCATTACGATGGCGAGTATACCACCGGCGATTATAACGATCGGTAAGATGCCCATCATTCCCCATGCATCATCGGTCACGCCGTTTAAATCATCGTATATATGCTCAAATACACCCCATGAATAAACGTCGTTTGTACCGCTGAATTCTGGATTTCCGCCTATGCCGAACGCAACTACCTTTATGTGCGACCATTCACTGTATCCGTTGTCATCGGTGTAATATTCCTGACTCGCCGGTTGTGTCGTCCACGTGTCGCCGTCGGTGGTTACATTGAAGCTTGTTACCATTATTGTAGGTGGATCACTGGTAATCACCCATGTGTGCGTGATCTCGCCGGTTTGTCCGACCGTATGATCAAAAACAAACTGTTCGTTGGTTGCGGAAACGTTCAGCGCACACACAGCAGTTAATAGCACGATTGCTATACAAAACACACTTGATTTCATTTTATCAATCCTTTTACGCCGGTGTGCCGAAACACGACCGACTTAATAAAAGAATGGGGTGTTATCCCCACTGATCATCGAATTCAGACAATTGCCTTTCTTTTTTATCCGCTAACGTAACGTATACGGTTGCTATTATGGATACGATCGCTATAAGAAGCGGGAATATCGCAAATAACATCACAATTTGACTTATCAGAACGTCCGTGACTGTGCTCACCACCACGCCGCCACTGTGGAACACGACGCCATTCGTGGTGACCACGTTCCCACCGAATATAAACGCTATCACGCCGATTGCACCAAGGGGTACGCTTATGACGACGTTTTTATTGTAGATACATGCGATCACCGACATTATGATGCCGAATGCAATGATCAATGCCCACAATGGGAATGGCACCGGTTCCGCTGAATACCCGAGAAACACATTTTCATTGCCGGTACATATTGGTGTTCCACCCATGCCCCTTGCAAGCACGGTTATGTTCGACCACTGCGCATTACCCATGTCGGTATGGTTATAATACCGCTCGGTCTGTATGTGGTTTGCACCGTTCACGGTTACGCTGTAATCAACGACGTGTTGCGTCGGTGGGTCGCCATCAACATACCACGTATGGTTTACCCACCACTTACCTGTTTCGTGATCCATTACCATGTATTCATTAATCGCAGATGCGTTAAACGCACCGAATACAACAGCGATCAGGATCGCCGCACATACTAATTTTCGTTTCATGTTTTACCTCCATAAAATGTACATGAGCGGGGTTATCCCGCTCATCTGCGCACCATAAAGTAATGCCATAGTAAACCACCGATTGCCAGCGCAAGCAGCACCTTCGCCGGCGCATGCGTGTCTACAGGCAACAATGTGAACATCAAAGACCCGAGTATAAGCGAGATCAATGATGGCAGTATTGCGCTCCCTTGGCGGATGTACATCAATGCGTACATTATCCCAATGATAAACGTCCACATCACTGTTTGCCCGACCACTGCGCCCATCACGTCAAGAATCGCACGGAGATAAGACCATAGTGACAAATCCGGGTTGTTAAAGACCGAATCCGTGTATTGTGTGTAGTTTGTCGCCATGATTTACTCCATGTATCTGATGGAAGACTTTGTCCAAAGTTGGTATAGACCAATTGCATATATGATCCATATAACAGACTGGATAAGCGCTGATATTTTCTGAACCGTGCCATAGTCGCTTGATGCCGGGTTCAACCCGGTTGCGAACACGCTCATTATTATATCATATACCCAACCGACTCGAAGTAGCACGGTCATCAGCACACCGAGCGTCCGTTTAACCATGTTGTATGTTTCGATTACGCCACTTGCGTCTTGTTCCGTTGTCGTGTCGCTCGATGCAATGTCAAAATCAGCTTTGCTCATACTAATGTCTTCCATTGGTATAACGGAAGCCGAAAAGTACCCGGAGTCATCCAAGACCCCGAGCACAGCAGAGAAACACGCAATAAATAAAGCGATGTCGTATAATCGCATTTTGTTAACCTCTCATGTGTTCATTCCGTTTCAATAAGTACCCTATGGCAATAACCGTTGCAAAGACCATCATCCCATAATTCAGATATGTTCCAGAAATCCATTCTATCCAAATGAACATCCATCCGAGCATGGTAACGACTAATGCTCCGGTTGGTAGCGATATGCCCGAAAACATGAGCGCTACAAATATCAGGATACACGCTGCCGCTGTCGCATATTGCCAGTCTTCCGAGAAACCGGCGAACGAGACCATGCGATCAACAAACGACCATACCATAAAATGGCTGTGTGCGAGCTCCGGAAAGTCCGGGTGATCGGCTGCAACATGCATAACGTATGTGTTATTATCTTGGTTGTTAACAAATTCCGATAACGTGATATTGTAATCGGTGAAAGTGTTTACCTCATTATACCTAATAATCGTACCTTCCGTGTCATTGATCCAAACACGCAACTGCGTCGTCTTGTGCGTGTAATCGGTGTAAGTCAGGTTCAACCATGCCCCGTATGTGGTCTCATCCGCCTCCCAGTACCACTCAACGTTCCCGGCATATGTTAGCTCTTGGTCTGGACTATACGACGTTCTGCTGGTGTATATCACATAAAAATCATCTCTCGGGTGTATTATATGCGTTTCAATCGTTGTTATGTCCGGGTGCGAGAATTCAACCACGTACGACTCTGTTTCAAACATCACGAACGATACTTTGCCATCTGTGCCAGTTGTGCCGGTTTGATCAATCAAACCATTGATCAGCACAGTTACCGCTACTTCCGAATGCCCAGTCTTCCACATATCGCACACAAGAAACGTCACTTCATGCCTGCTGTAAAATTGACCTGTATCACGTTCCATCTTGATCTCTGCAAAGGTAACATTGCCAACCGTGTAATTCACCGTGAACGGGGACGCTGTCTTATATCGATCCTTTTTGGCAGTGACGTAGTAAGTACCGGTTGTTAACTCGTGTGTCTCGTTAGTGAATATCCAATGCCCGTGTTCATCGGTGTATGCAATGAATGATCTGTCACCATCGTATACGTTTACCTCAACACCGGACACCGGGAACCATTTACCGGTTATCATTTCGGTCGCCGCCCCATGTATCCCGGTGGAATCCCATATCTGCCAGTAAGCCGTCAATGGGTGGTTATCATGGTAGTGCGGGGTGTTCACGTCGCCTGCGCCGTCGTTGTCGTTGTCCCAACCTTCGTAATCGCTCCAACTGTTGCCAGCGATGAACCTACCGCCTATGATGTTGGTTGATTCTGCGAACGGTTTCGTTGCGTTCCATGTCTGTTGAGCATGTCCGGTCTTGCTATGTATATATACGCTCGGGTCGATAATATTGTTATATATACGCATATTGCTCGATGTACCTGCATAATTGAACAATTCATAATCACCAGCCTCGAACCGGTTACCTGTCACGTCCGAATTGTGCCACGTTGCGCTGGCATCAATATTGAACACATACGCATCATTCATACCATCACCGATGCCCGCAAAGGTGCACCCGGCAATATCAGTAGAGTACGATGTTCCACCAACTGCATGAAATGGGGTAGATGACCCATTATGAAAAACAGTGTCATTAAAAACCATATACGACATAGCATAAAGCCGAACACATGTATCCTCTGTAGCGCTACCATGGTTACCAACATTGTTGAACGTTGCGCCATTGACCGTTACTGCTGGTGATGACGACAGCCTGAGACCAACCCCAACGAAATTATTGATAGTTAGGTCGGTGACCGTCGCCGTATTTGTGTCATGTATATATATACCGGTTGCGGTATCACAATCATTAAATGTGATGTCTGTCAAATCCACGCTCGGGCAGTCGTTTACTTCCATACTGTGTTGGTTGTCGTTTATGTCATGAAACGTTACGTTCGATATTTGTGGGTTCGCTGCGTCTTCAACTGACATGAACGGCACGGATGAATCCATGTTTGTAAATATGCACCCGGACACCACGAGACCATTTGCATGGGTCGCTAAACCGTCGAACTCGAAACCGTTATTTACATGATCGAACGTTGTGTTAGTAAGGGTGAAATAATTACCCATTGCTTCCACACCAGCCGTGTTTGTGCCATGTATGTAACAATGGTCGACCGTAACATGTGTAGCGGTGGTTTTGAAATACCCAAAATGTTTCTCATTGCCAGTATCGTAATTCCCCTCGAACCCCTGTATCAATATATTGTTGACGTTTTCAGCACGGAAATACGCATTGTGTATCACTGCGCCCCTATAACTCTGTGTTATAATGTCAATATCATCATCAAACACCTCTATTCTATCTGAGCTCGATGGATTACCGTAATAATCACCATCATACACCGCTATTGTGTCGAATTGGTTGGCAGCCACAAGCGCCTCCCAAATAGTCAAATAATCCTGTCCGCCACTGTCATCGACCGTTATCAGTGCGGCAGACGAAAGACCGGGTGCGAAAAGGCACCCGATCAATACTACCATCAATATTTTTATGTTCATTGTTCTACCTCATGCGTTATTTTCCGGTTATCATCTGCATACCGGTCTTTATCGGATTAACGATGTCTTCAAATTCCGCCCGTTCTTGTGATTTCGCCCGCTTGGCTTGCTTCCGATCCTTTTTCTTCGGTTTCGGTTTTATCCTTGGTTTCAGGCTGGAGACCCACGGACTTACCGGCTTACTTGGCTTACTTGGTTTGCTTGGTTTACTTGGTTTACTTG
>LGOV01040089.1_pt4 | contig 10048 bp, 11 predicted proteins | sample 469881 | NCBI WGS metagenome assembly LGOV01 (sample SAMN03857199, study PRJNA290197) | marine sediment metagenome | biome: marine cold seep biome; feature: cold seep; material: marine sediment; isolation source: sample #5579, elevator 3A push core 41 containing 12 cm of sediment... ...
AGGACTTGAAAATAGAATTAAAAATATGTCATTAAAAACTGAAACTTTAGAGGATTTAATACAAGCTATTAAAACAAAGCGATATACTTATACACGAATTCAACGTATATTATTTAAAATTCTTCTTAATATAAAAAAAGAAGATGTCTATCATTCTCCACGCTATATAAGAGTTTTAGGTTTTAATCAAAAAGGTCAAAAAATAATTAAAGAATTAAATGAAACATGCACTTTACCAATCATTACCAATCTAAAAAATTATAAACCACAAGATGATATAGCAAGAATGATGATTGAAACAGATATTAGAGCAACAAATATTTATCAAATCATGAGAAATAAAAAAACTGGCAATTTAGATTATCTAAAAAAACCAGTAATTATTAAGTAATTATTTCATTTTATCAAGTTCAGAAATGTTTCTATCAAGAATAGTTATTTTTGATTCAAGATCATTTCTGCTTTTTATTAACATTTCTCTAGAATAATCAAAAGAAGAATTTCTCATTTCTCTAGCATTACTATTTGCATCTTCAATAATTTCTTCAGCTTTTCTAGTTGCTATTAAAACAATTTCACTGTTATCAACTAATTTATTATGTTCTTCAGTAAACTTAATATTTAATTCTTTCTTTTTCATGTTTATATCTTCAAACATTATATCTTCTTTATTCTTTGCATTATCAAGAATTGATTGCGCTTCCTTTTCAGCATTTGATAAAATTTCCTCTCTATTCTTAAAAAGGTATTTTACATGTTGATATTCTTCAGGAATTTTAGCAGAAATTTTACTAATAATATCAATCAATTCATTCCTGTTTATCATTATTTTTCCAGTAAGAGGGACAGCTGAAGCATTCTCTAACATATCTTCAATTTCATCTAATAAATCTAATACAACTAATTTTTCTTTATTATCACTCAATTTCTACACCCCTTTTCTTATTCATAGCAATTAAAACAGGATTTGTAACAAATTCTTTTATATCTCCTCCAAGTACAAACACTTCTTTTACTAACGATGAACTTAAATGCGCATATTCCATATCCGTTGTTAAAAAAAATGTTTCTGCTTTTGAATTTAGTTTTCTATTCATAGTAGCCATTTGAAATTCACTTTCAAAATCTGAAACAGCTCTTAAACCCTTTACAATAACATCAATATCATGTTCTACAATATAATCTGTTAATAATCCAGTAAAAGAATCAACTTCTATTTTATGGTTTTCCTTTACAGATTCTTTAACTAATGCAACTCTTTCTTCAATATCAAACATTGGATTTTTACTTCTATTAATTAATATTGCTACAATAACTTTGTCAAAAATTTTAGAAGCTCTATTTACTATATCTAGATGCCCTTTTGTAACTGGATCAAAACTTCCAGGATAAACAGCTACTTTCATATATTCCCCCTAAGTATTACTATTACAGTATTCCCATATTTTTTTTCTTTAATTAGCTCTAATCCTTCAAAGTCAAAATTCAATTTATCTTTTTTATCTTTTTCAATAATAATTAAACCATTCTCAGTAAGAATATTATATTTAATAATATATTCAATAGCTTTAATTTCAAGTTCTTTCTTATATGGCGGATCGAGAAAAATTATATCAAATTTTTCTGTTGTTTGACTTAAAAAATCAAAACTATCTTTAATATACAATTTAATATTAGTCAATCTAGTTTTTTTAATGTTATTAATTATACTAATCTCACATTTTTTATTTTGCTCAATTAATACGACTTCTTTTGCTCCCCTTGATGATGCCTCTATTCCTAAAGCTCCTGAACCAGAAAATAAATCTAATACTTTACTATTTCTTATTTCAAATTGAATACTACTAAAAAGAGATTCTTTTACTCTATCTGTGGTAGGTCTAGTTTCACTTCCCTCTAACGAATCAAGTTTAATACCACTTGCTTTGCCGCTAATTACTCTCATTGCACCACCTCTATATCATATAATACCACAATTAATTAAGTTTGTAACCACATAATATCTCTTTTGATTTATTATTTACAAATTCAATCATCTCAAGGCTTTCTCCACTCTTATATACCATAAGTATATTCCTTATTTCATCCTGTGTTTTTATTAATATATCATTATTTTTAATAATATTTGCAATTTTAAACTCTGCAATTCCTGATTGTTTTATCCCTAATATTTCCCCAGGTCCACGTATTTCCAAATCTTTTTGAGAAATCTTAAAACCATCATTAGTTTCAACCATTATTCTTATACGCTCTTTTGCTATTTTTCCGAATTTATCAGAAAGTAAAAAACAATAACTTTGAAACTCTCCTCTTCCAACTCTACCCCTTAATTGATGTAGTTGTGATAATCCAAATCTTTCTGCATTTTCAATTACCATAATATTAGCATTTGGAACATCAATGCCAACTTCAATAACTGTAGTAGCAATAAGAATATCTATCTCCTTATTTTTAAATTGCATCATTATATCATCTTTTTCATTATTTTTTAACTTCCCATGAATCATTTTTACAGTTAAATCTTTAAAAATTGTATTATCTAACTCTTGAAAATGTTTTTCAACAGATAATAAATCAAGTTTATCTGAATCTTCAACCAAAGGACAAACAAAATATACTTGCCTTCCATCTAAAATATTTTTCCTAATAAAATCATACATATCTTGTTTTTTTGATTTTTTTATAAAATGAGTACTTATTTCTTTTCTACCTTTAGGCATTTCATCAATAACTGAAATATCCAAATCTCCATGTATCACCATAGATAAAGTCCTTGGAATCGGAGTAGCAGACATAACTAATATATCCGGTTTAGTTGTTTTATTTTCTGCTAATTTTTCCCTTTGCCTTACACCAAATCTATGCTGTTCATCAGTTATCACTAACCCTAATTTATTAAACTTCACTTGATCCTGTAATAAAGCATGAGTACCAATAACTATATCAACTTCACCTGAGCTAATTTCCTCATAAATTTCTTCTTTATTTTTTACTGAAGAAGTTAAACATCTAACTTTAATGTCTATATTACTAAAATAGTTCTTAATAGTCTCAAAATGTTGTATAGCTAGTATTTCTGTTGGAACCATAAATGAACCTTGGTAACCATTTAAAACTGCTAAATAGAGCGCTATTAAAGCTACAATCGTCTTTCCTGAACCTACATCACCCTGAATTATTCTATTCATTATTTTTTCATTTTGCATATCTATAATTATTTCATCTAAGACTTTAATTTGAGCATTAGTTAATTCATATGGTAATTTTTCAATAAATTCATATATTTTTTCATCTTTACTAAATTTAATACCATTTTCTTTTTCAAAATTATTTTTTAACAAAATCATACCTAATTGAATATTAAAAAATTCTTCAAATATTAGACGATATTTTGCAATTTTATATGCTTCTTTATTTTTTGGAAAATGAATATTTTCAATTGCATAATTATATGAAGATAATTGATTTCTTTCAAGTATATCTTCGTTAAGTGTTTCATACTCTGATAAATTTATTTCATCTAAACAATTCTCAACTATTTTAACGATTTGCCACTGTTTTAATCCATTTACAAGTGGATAAATTGGCATAATTCTTAAGAATTTTTTTACCTTTTTAGAATTACAATTAATAAATTCAGGATAAACCATTTTATTATTTTCAAACTTTCCAAAAAAATAATATATTTCATTTTTTAATAATCTATCTATCACATACTTTGCATTAAAAAAAACAACTTCAAATTCACTTTCATTGCTATCTTTAACTATTAATGTCAAAATATCTTTTTGTTTATAACTTTTCTGATGACTAATATTAATAATTTTAGCTTTAATTGTAACTTCATCACCATAATTTACATCCTTTACAGTATTAATTTTAGATTTATTAACATATCTAATTGGATAATGATTAAGAAGATCTTTAATAGTATAAATATTTAGTTTATGTAGTAATAATAATTTTTTCTTACCAATTCCCTTTAAATTTTCTACGCAACTATCAATCATTAAAAACATCTCCTTTTCCTCGTAATGAATTAAGAAATCAATGAACATAAGTTCTTAATATATTATACTATTATTTTTCTAAAATTACAATTTTAAAAAGTAAAAACCCTAAGTCTCCTTAGGGTTTTAATTATTCAATTGAAATTAAGTAATAATACAATGGTTGCCCACCATAATAAACTTCTACATCACCAAAAGTTAATAACTCTTCAATCTCTTTAGCAAGTTTATTGGCGTCTTCTTCTTTAACATCCTGTCCAAAATAAATTGTAACAATCTCAGTATCTTCATCAATACTCTTTTTAATAGTCTCTAAAGCAATATCATGTAACTCAGTACCAACAGAAATAATATTACCTTCAGAAACACCTAAAATTTCATTTTCTTTAATTTCAATATCATTAAAAACTGTATCTTTTACAGAATAAGTTATTTCAATCGTTTTAACATTTTCTAATGATTCTTTCATCATATTAATATTATTTTCTACTTCATCATCCCAATCAAACTCAATTAAAGAATTAATTCCTTGTGGAATTGATTTTGTTGGAATAATAAAAACATTTTTATCACTAATTTTTTTAGCTTGTTCAGCAGCTAAGATGATATTGCTATTATTAGGTAAAATAATTATATTATCAGCATTCGTTTGATCAATCTTTTCTAATAAATCTTTTGTAGATGGATTCATAGTTTGTCCACCTTCAATAATTTGAGCTACTCCCAAATCTTTGAATATATCAGAAATACCCGAACCTATAGCTACTGCAATAATTTCATATTTACTTTTCTCTTCTTTTTTTAAAGGCTTAGAATCAACTATTAATTGACTATGTTGTTCACGCATATTTTCAATTTTAATCTTAATTAATTCACCTTCGTTTAAAGCATATTCTAAAGCAATCCCTGGATTGTTAGTATGAATATGTACTTTAACAATATCGTCACTTTCAACAAAGACCATACTATCACCAAGTTTAATGATTTTTTCTTTTAATACTTTTGCATTAATAGAACCTTTTACAATAAATTCTGTACAATATCCAAATTCAATATCTTCTGGTGCAGAGATAACATTTACATTTTTTGTAACTACTGCTATCTCGTCTTCAAGTAACTCTTTTCCCTTAATTGCATGTCTAAAACCTTTAAAAATACATACTAAACCTTTACCACCAGCATCAACTACACCGGCTTGCTTAAGCACTTCAAGCTGTTCAGGTGTTTCATCAAGAACTTTCTCTGCTATATGAATAATATAATCCATTACTTCATCAATAGTTGTATCTTCACGCGTAAATTTAACCGCATATTCACCTGTTTTTCTAATAACTGTTAATATTGTTCCTTCAACAGGTTTCATTACAGCTTCATAAGCAACTTCAGCTGACTTTGTAATTGCATTAACAAAGTCAATAGCATTTAATTCTTCTTTACCTTCACAACCTTTAGCAAAACCTCTAAATATTTGAGATAAAATTACACCTGAATTTCCTCTCGCTCCCATAAGAGAACCTTTTGAAACTTCTTTTGAGAGAGTTTCAATAGAATATTCTTTATTTGAGTCAATACTTTCTACTGCCGATTGCATAGTAAGAGACATATTTGTTCCAGTATCACCATCTGGCACTGGAAATACATTTAAATCATTCACTAATTCAACATTTCTTTTAAGTTCTTGATTACTCTGCTTAAACATTTGTTCCAACAGAATTACATCAATTTTTTTTATGTCCAATAATCTTCACTCCCTGCTATTTAGTTTTTACACCTTCAATATTTAAATTAACTTTCTTAACTTTAAGTCCAGTTTGTTTTTCTACATTAAATTTAACTTGTCCAATAATATTTTCAGCTACAACAGAAATCTTAGTTCCAAATTGAATAATCACATATAAATCAATAATTATACCATCTTCTTCTGTTTCTATTTCAACGCCTTTATTCAAATGCTCATTCTTCAGCAATTTAACTAAACCTGTAGTAGCATTTTTTGAAACCATACCAACTAACCCATAACACTCCATAGCAGATACACCAGCTAGTTTTGCTATAACATTTTTATCAATCAATATATCTCCTAATTTATTAACAATTTTTATTGTCAAATTACTTCCTCCTCAAAATATTTATTATGTCCGTCTTTATTTTATATAATATATTGAATTTTAGCAACTTTTTAATGATTTTTTTTTCATTTTTACAAAACTAATCTTATTAAATCACTATATTTAAAATTATTTTAAAAATACCTTGTCATTTTTGATACTCTTTGATAAAATTAGACTTGTTGAAAAGTTAAGGAGGTGCACAATGACTAAGCAATGTGAAATTTGTGGAAAAGGTCAAATGACAGGAAATCATGTTAGTTTTGCACATAACAAAAATAAAAGAACATGGAAACCTAATCTAAGATCAGTAAAAGCTAATGTAAACGGATCTATAAAAAGAATAAACATTTGTAGCAAATGTTTAAAAGCTGGAAAAGTTGATAGAGTTTACTAAATAAAAAAGTCTACTGAAAAGTAGCCTTTTTTTTATTTAGAAATAAAATTTTAATTTGATCTAATCACTAATGCTTTCCCTTTATCTATTGAAATCAAAACCGGTTCATCTAAAAATTCATTACTTATTCCCTTAGATTCAGTTCTAATAATCATTTCATTATTTAACTCATATTTTGCATTTTTTATCGATAACTCTAAAATTTTATCTGTAATAGGAATAATCGAAAAAAATCTAAATTCTTCTTTCATTAATACTATTTTATTATCCAAAAAATTAATTTCATTATCTTTTTCAATAATTACTCCATTTATTTTATTATCGCTTAACCTTTCCAACATATTTATATTTGAAAGCATATGATCAATTCTGTTTCCTAAAGCACCAAAAATAACTACTTCAAAATATTTTTCATCAATTACATAATTAATAGCAATTTCACCATCAGTATAATCTTTATCTTTTTTATATTTTTTTATCTCTGCATTTTTATATTTTAACGCTTCTGATAATACTGAAGAATCAAAATCTCCTAATATTAAATTAGGAAATAAAGATAATTTTTTTATATGATCAATTCCACCATCAACGGCAATAATAAAATCATTTTTTCTTAATTTAGTTTTAATATAATTATAATCTTTAATAATACCATTTAAAAAAATAGCACATCGTTTACTCTCCATCTAATGCCACCTTTAAACTATCTACATTAGATTTTATTGATTCTTTATTAAAAATTGCTGAACCTGCAACTACAAGATTTGCTCCAGCATCTACTACTTCTTTAATGTTATGAACTTTTATACCACCATCTACCTCAATAATAATATCTAAATTAAGATCCTTATTCACTTTTTTAATATATTCAATCTTATTTATTGCACTAGAAATAAACTTTTGGCCGCCAAATCCAGGGTTTACTGACATAATTAACACTAAATCAAGATCAGGCAATATTTCTTTTAATACATCTATTGGAGTTCCAGGATTTATTGCTACACCTGCTTTTACTCCTTTACCTTTAATCGACTGCACAACGCCATGAATATGATTAGTTGCTTCATAATGAACAGTAATAATATCTGCTCCAGCATCACAAAATGCATCAATATATCTATTAGGATTTTCAATCATTAAATGAACATCTAAAATCATATCTGTTTTTTTTCTAATTGAATTTACAACAACAGGACCTATTGTGATATTTTCAACAAAATGCCCATCCATAACGTCTACATGTAGATATTTAATATTTTCTTTTTCTAAATTTTTAATATCTCTTTCTAAATTTGCAAAATCTGCTGATAATATTGATGGTGATAATTCAACCATTTAGTACCTCCTATTTCGTTCTATTTCATTAAGTATTAATAAATATGACTTATACCTACTTTTAGAAATCAAATTATACTTCACTCTCTTAACAACCTCACATTTTGGCTCATTAATATGCATACAGTTTTTAAACTTACATAATGAACTTACTTTTTTTATTTCTCTAAAATAATCACCAACTTCAGACTTATCTAAAAATGAAATATCTAAATTAGCAAATCCCGGTGTATCAACAACCCATCCACCAGTATTCAAAGCAATCAACTCAGTATGTCTTGTAGTATGTTTTCCTCTTCTAATTTTTTTACTGATTTCACCAATTCTTAACTTTAAATTAGGTTGAATCATATTTAACAATGAAGATTTACCAACGCCTGATGGCCCAGCAAAAACACTTATTTCATCTTTTAAAATTTCTATCAATTCATTTTTGCCTAAATTTTCTTTAGCAGAAGTAACAATTACTTTATAGCCGGCATTTTCATATAACTCTTTATATTCGCTTACTAAATCAAAATCATCAATATCTGATTTATTAAAACAAATTACAGCATTTAATCCAGAATGCTCGACAAATACTAATAATCTATCTAATAAATTCAAATGTGGATCAGGATCTTTTATTGAAAAAACAATAATCGCCTGACTAACATTAGAAACTAGAGGCCTATGAAGTTTTGTTTTTCTAGGAAGTATATTTTTAATCATACCTTTTTTTAATTCTTCATCAATAATCTCAATTTGAACAAAATCTCCAACAATTGGTCTATCATCAGAATACTTAATGCTTCCTCTAATTTCACAAATATAAATACTATTTTTTGTTTTAACTGTATACTGTCCGCCAATACCCTTTAAAATTAATCCTTTTATCATTTATTCCCCTATTCAAATATTCTATTTTGCTGACTAATCAACTTATCTCCATAATAAAACTTTACTGTCACATCGCCCTTCGCTTTAACTGTAACTCTCGCTGTTCCTTCAGACTTATAATGTTCTTTTTCATACACAATTTCAGATTTTCCTTCAATAATTGTTTCAACTTTAACAATATTTTTTTCTTCTACAAAATTTAATGGAATTATAAATACTTTTTCAATTAAAGTGTTTTCTTCATCCGGTTCTTCTTCATTTTCATTTTCATTTTGTGTAATTATTATATCTACACTACTTCCCTCTTCAACTTCTGCTCCTGCAAGAATACTTTGCTTATTGATTTTTCCGTTTTCAAAATTAATATCACTTATATATTCAATCTTACCAATATTTATATCAATCTTATCTAATCTTTCTCTAGCTTCATCTAAAGTTAAATCAATAATACTCGGCAATAAAACTAAATTATTTTCTAAACCTTGGCTTACCACTAAATTAATTTTACTGTTTGCAGTTAGCTCCTTACCCGCAAGTGGATCTTGATCAATTATTGTTCCTTTAGGTAAATCAGAAAATTCATATCTTACTTCACCTAGAACTAAATTTTTATTTTCAAGTTCAATTTTGCCATTTACAAAATCCTCATGAATAACATTTGGAACAATTATCAACTTAGAACCATCTGAAATAACTATTTCAATAGTATATCCTTTTTTAAGTTTTTCCCCTTCTTTGTTCACTTGACTAATAATATATCCACTAGGAATAGTAGTAGAATACTTTCTTTTGGTTGCATCTACTGAAAACCCTAAATCATAAAGTATTTTCGCTCCTTCTTTTGCTTCAAGCCCTTCTACATTTGGAACAATTATTACTTCATTATCTAATTTATTTGCAATGTTATCTATTGAAATTATTGTAAATATTCCTAAAGTTACTAACAATGCAGCAAGTACAATCACGAGTATTGTAAACACACTCAATTGTTTCTTATCTTTTTTCTTTTTTGGTTTATTATATATTTTTTTAGACATTAAATCATCATCCTCTATTATTGGCAAATACCTAGTTTCTAAATTGTCAATTTCTAAGTCATCTATAATTATTTCATCATCTAATCGTCTACTTGCTTTTTCTAAATCTAAGAGCAATTCTCCTGTATCATTATATCTATCTTCAGGATTTTTTCTGATTGATTTTAAAATTATTTTTTCTATTCCTAAAGAAAGATTACTATTAATTCTAGTTGGATTTAATACTTCCCCTTTTATATGTTTAAGAGCAATTGATATTTGAGTATCACCATTAAATGGAAG
>LGOV01006106.1_pt1 | contig 10046 bp, 9 predicted proteins | sample 469881 | NCBI WGS metagenome assembly LGOV01 (sample SAMN03857199, study PRJNA290197) | marine sediment metagenome | biome: marine cold seep biome; feature: cold seep; material: marine sediment; isolation source: sample #5579, elevator 3A push core 41 containing 12 cm of sediment... ...
TGACTGGTGTGGCAGTCGAGGCAACTGACTCCGGCCCGGTAATGACTTGAGGTCTGCCATTCGGGATATTGCTGACGGTGCTGCTTCACGGCACCGGAAGGCCACCAGGCTTTTTTGTTATCGTAACTGGTTACGGTAAACATGCTTGGCACCAGGCGCTTGCCGACGGAATAGCCGACAGGGAAGGGGGCTTTACCGTCGGGCGACTTGCCACGGGTGTGGCATTGGCCGCAGATGTCCGAGGCCAGATGCCAGGGGAGTTTGGCCGGGTTGGTGATGGTGTTGGCTCGGGCCAGTCCCCTTGCTTTGACGTGTTTCTCGCCGGGACCGTGGCAAGCTTCACAGCCGATGCTGAGTTCGGCCCAGGAATAGTCCTGTAGGTTAAAGCCGGTGACGTGGCAGTAAGAGCATTTCTTTTGCCAGTTGGGTCCTTTGACGTCGCTGAAATGGTATGGTGCCCAGAAGTTTTCCGCGATGTTCCACTGGAACTTCTGAACTTCCCAGTCGGCGTTGATATAGCGCTGCTTCCAGAGTACGCCGTGGGTGAGCATGACCCGGTCCTTGCTCAGGTCCCCAAGGTCGCTAACCTGTACCGACGTCCCGCTTGGATCGGTGGCGGTAAAATTGGGAGGCGTCTGCCAGTCGCCAAGGATCACGGGATCCTGTGGTCCCGAGACCTGTTTCATAACCATGGAATGGGGGGTGGTCTGCCAGGTGGCGGCGATCCGGTCGTGGCAGCGGGCGCAGACCGCTGAACCGACGTAGCCTCCCTCCTTGACTTCGATATCGCCCATGTCGTTGGCGCAGCCGGCCAGCAGCAGTGCCAGCCCCATCAGCCCTAAAGCCGTATTGTTGGCCAATTTCATCGTCCTGCCCCCTTTGCCTTACCCGGTTTGAATATTGTGCTTGCGCGGTTGATGTCTGTATTTAGATCTTCGGTTGGGTGCCGAATTGTGTTAGGTCAGGTACGATGTTTTTTGCTGTTTAAAGTTTATAAAAGGGCAAGGAGAAGTCAAAAGAATAGAACATTATATATGCCGTCTCCGCTGACGGTTTACCCCGCGCCGAATACTGCTGTCAGTTTACCTGTAAGGGTGGAAATGGTAGAAAAGAAGTGTGCAGTTATGGTTCATTATTTTAGTCTTGTCCGGGTTGCCCATGCTGCTGACGCCATTCAGGTTTTGCTAATATCCAGCGACGGTTAACTTATGCGCCCCGTGGGTCTGCTCTTGTTCTGAAAGTCTGCTTTTAAAAAAGGTTGGGAATCTTATGGAATGTTCTGTACCCGAAGAAAATTCAGCCTGTCCGCTGCCGGAAGGCAAGCTTATCCTCCGCACCCTGGCTATGCCGGCTGATACCAATGTGAATGGCGATATATTTGGTGGCTGGATTATGGCCCAGATGGACATTGCCGGTGGTATACTTGCCAAGCAGATCACTCGTACCCGCACGGTGACAGTAGCTGTGGAATCGATGAATTTTATTCGTCCGGTACAGGTCGGGGATATCGTCTCCTGTTACGGTTCGGTGGTGCGGGTCGGCAATACCTCTCTTATCCTTGACATTGATGTCTGGGTTGAAGCGGTGTTGCGTGGTGCGGCCGAGGTCTGCCCCAGCTTCACGGTCACCGAAGCCAAGTTTACCTATGTGGCTGTTGACGATAAGGGCGATAAAGTCGTGTTTGAAAAGGGATGAGTAGCCAATCCGGGCTACCCAAAGGCTGAGGCGATGTTTTTCTAAGCCTTGCCTTGCGCTATAGTTCGAGTAGGTTGGTTCTTTTCAGATCAAGGAGTTTCTGTCATGACCCTGGTTCAATCTGTCGATCTGCCCCTCGGCAGCCCTATGCCTGCCTTTTCTCTCAACGATCCTTCCGGTCAGACGTTCAGCAGCAGCACGTTGTTGGCTGGCAAGGGATTGTTGGTGGTCTTTATCTGCAATCATTGCCCCTACGCTAAGGCCCAGTGGCCTCGTCTGATTCGCTTGGCCGAAGAGTTTGTTGGACAGGGTATTAACACGGTGGCCATTAACTCCAATATCCATCCAGACTATCCCGACGATTCTCCGCAGCGAATGACTGAGTTGATTTCTGGTCTGGGTATAGTCTTTCCCTATCTGGTGGATGATACTCAGGAGGTGGCAAGGGCATTCCGCGCGCAGTGCACACCCGATCCTTATCTGTTCGATGGACAGGGACGACTCGTATATCACGGTCGTATCGACGACAATTGGCAGGATGAAGAAGCCGTGTTGCGTCAGGAATTGCGTCAGGCAATGACGGGACTGGTGGCGGGGAATGGGGCGATGGCAGGGCAGCATCCTTCTATGGGTTGCTCAATCAAGTGGCGTTGAAAATGGGTTTTTGAAAGTTTTAAAAATGAAAAGCAGGCTCGAAAATTGAAAAGCCCGGTGCGTATGCGCACCGGGCTTTTATCGTTGGAGTTTTCAGCCGGTCGTCAGACCAATCCCACTTCCTGTGCCAGCCTTTCCCAGGCGGGCAGGCTGCGCTGAATCATCTCCGGTTCGACACAGTAAGCGATGCGGAAGTAGCCCGGAGCGCCAAAGCCCCGTCCAGGTACCACCAGGATATTATGTTTTTGAGCCAGTTGAGCGAAGGCTACGTCATCTTCCATGGGCGATTCGGGGAAGAAGTAGAAGCCTCCCTGCGGTTTGACCATCTTGAAGCCGAGTCCGGTCAGGTGTTGGTAAAGCAGGTCGCGTTTTTCCTGATAGGCATCGATGTCGACGCTCTCTTCCTGCAGGTTGGTTACTAATCGTTGCATCAGCGCCGGGGCATTGACGAAGCCGAGAACCCGGTTGCAGAAGATAGCTCCTTCAATGAATTGTTCGACCCCGTCCATTGAGGGGTTGGCGGCCAGGTAGCCGATCCGTTCGCCGGGCAGGGCTAGATCCTTGGAGTGGGAGGTGACGATCACCGAGTTTTTGATGTGGGAAAAGATGCAAGGCACCCTCTGGCCTTCGTAGGCCAGGCGCGCGTAAGGTTCATCGGAAATAACAAATAGGGTGCGTCCCAATTCTTGTTCTTTGCGAGACAGCATCTCTCCCAAGGCTTGCAGGATCTCGGCGGGGTAGATAACCCCGGTGGGGTTATTGGGGGAATTGATGATGATGGCCCGGGTGTTGGGACCGATGGCGGCCTCGATGGCGGCCACGTCGAGCTGAAAGGTTTTTGAATCGGTCGCCACTGTTTCAGCTGTGCCACCGTGGTTATCGATATAGAACATGTATTCGACGAAGTAGGGGGTAAGGATAATCACCTCTTCGCCGGGGTTAAGAATGGTTTTTAGCACAACGTTGAGACCGCCGCCGGCTCCGCAGGTCATGATGACATGGTCCGCCTCGATCTTTAGTGATGCGTTTTTGGAGATATGGTCGGCCACCGCCTGACGGGTCTCTTGATAGCCAGCATTGCTCATGTAGCGATGCATGCCGGGAATCGGCTGTTGGGCCAGTTTGAGTAGTTCCTGTTGCAGGCTTGCGGGTGGCTCGGTGGAGGGATTGCCGATAGTGAAATCGAAAATGTTCTCGGCGCCGCGCTCGGCACGCAGGCGCGCTCCTTCTTCGAACATTTTGCGGATCCAACTGGCACACTCGATATATTTGGCGATTTTTATGGATATGCTCATGGCCGCTCCTTGTAAGTCCGTAATGGTATGAATTGTGGCAGTTTATCTTCTGGTTTCCGGACGGTCAAGGGGAAAGGCGGCACGATTAGCGTGCCAACGGCGTTGATTTTTGTGTGGGGATTCGCTAAATTGTATAGCTTGAATCCATTAGGAAGGGGTTGTTATGGCAAAGGGAAATCTCAACGAACTGCGGGACCAGATCGACCGGATCGACGATCAAATATTGGAGTTGCTCAACTGTCGGGCCGAGGTGGTTAAGGAAGTAGGTCGCACCAAGGTCAACAGCAGCCAGGAATTTTACGTGCCGGGTCGGGAGCAAGCGATCTTCGAGCGCCTCACAGGTAATACCGGATCCTTTCCGGCCGACGGCGTACGACGGGTCTTTCGCGAGATTATTTCGGCCTCCCTTGCTCTGGAGCAGCCGATGAAGATCGCCTATCTCGGCCCACCGGCAACCTTTACCCATCAGGCGGCCCTCCGCCAGTTCGGCCTCTCTGCCCAGTTGGTGGCGCAAAAGAGCATTCCAGCCGTTTTCGAGGAAGTATGCCGCGGTCGTGCCCCTTACGGGGTGGTGCCGGTGGAAAATTCCACCGAGGGGGTCGTTTCCCATACTCTCGATATGTTCATTCGCTCGGAGCTGAAGATCAATGCCGAGATTCTGCTGGAGATAGAGCATAATCTGATGTCGCTGACCGGACGCTTGGCGGATGTGCGCAAGGTTGTCTCTCACCCCCAGGCCCTGGCTCAGTGCCGTCAGTGGCTGGAAGAGAATCTGCCCGATACGGCCCTGGTCGACGTAGGCAGCACCGCGTTGGCGGCGCAGATGGCCGCCGAGGATGAGAGTGTGGCCGCTATTGCCGGCGAGGTGGCTGCCACCATGTACGGTTTGAAGATGGTTAAAAAGAAGATCGAAGACAACCCCAACAACTTTACCCGGTTTCTGGTCATTGGCCGAAATATACCGGCACCGAGCGCTCAGGATAAGACTTCGGTCATGTTCAGCGTGAAGGATGAGCCGGGTATTCTCTATAGCATGCTCAAGCCTTTTAGTAATCGGGGCATCAACTTGAGCAAGATCGAGAGCCGGCCGATGAAGAAGAAGGCCTGGGAATACGTCTTCTTCCTCGATATAGATGGTCATGTGCAGGACTCCAATGTCTCGGAAGCCATTGAGGAATTACGGAGTTGCTGCCAGGATCTGCGGGTACTTGGCTCATATTCCCGCTCTCGCTGAGGCGGATTTGTTCTCCCCTTGAAAGGGATACCTAATAGAATGCAGGATGTACTGATACCGAAAATGACCGTCATTGGAACCGGGCTCATCGGTGGATCGTTGGCACTGGCTCTTAAGGCTGCCAAAGCCGTGGGCGAAGTGACCGGTGTCGGCCGGGGGCTGGCCAATCTAGAAGAAGCTTTGAAGTTTGGGGTAATCGATCGCTACAGCCAGGATGCCGAGGCGGCAGTGGCCGATGCCGACCTGGTGTTTCTTGCCACTCCGGTAATGTCCTTGCCGGTCATGGCGGCGCGATTGCTGCCGCATATGAAGCCGGGGGCGATTCTTACCGACGGTGGCAGTGTCAAAGAGCACATCGTGGCCGAAATCGAGCCGTTGGTGCCGGCCGGAGTTCATTTTGTCCCCGGTCATCCCATTGCCGGCACTGAAAGGAGCGGGGCGGCCGCGGCTTTTGCCAGCCTCTACCAGGGGCGCCGCTGTATTCTGACCCCTACTGACAAGACCGATGCAGCGGCGTTGGAGTTGGTGCGGCGCATGTGGCAAGCGGCCGGCAGTGAGGTGGTGATCATGGATGTGGTCAAACACGATCGTGTTCTGGCGGCTATCAGTCATTTGCCCCACATGGTGGCCTATGCTCTGGTGAACGCCGTGGCAAGTGACGACCGGTACGGGGAGGATATACTCAAGTATTCAGCCGGTGGGTTCCGGGACTTTACCCGCATTGCTTCTTCCGATCCAGCCATGTGGCGGGACATCGCCTTGACCAATCGTGAGGCCTTACTGGAGATGGTTGGCGGCTTTGAGGCTATGCTTGCCGAGCTCAAGCAGGATATTGCTGACGGTAACGACGACAGTCTTTTTAACTTTTTTCTGCGTTCCAAAGAACGGCGTGACGCCCTTCTTTGATAACGCTTTGGAATTCTATTCATGAAACAGCAGACCATCGCTTCTGCCGGCTCCTTACGCGGCGAAATTACCGTTCCCGGCGATAAGTCCATCTCCCATCGCTCTATCATGCTCGGTTCCTTGGCCAGCGGCACTACTCTGGTACATGGCTTCCTCGAGGGGGAGGATAGTTTAGCCACTCTGCGGGCCTTTCGTACCATGGGAATTACCATTGAGGAACTTGGCGACGGCCAGTTGCGTATTGAGGGTCGTGGCTTGCATGGTCTGCAGGAACCGGTCGACGTCATCGATTGCGGTAACTCCGGCACCACCATGCGGCTGATGCTCGGACTGTTGTCCGGTCAGTCCTTTTTCAGCGTGTTGAGTGGCGATCAGTATCTGCGCCGTCGGCCTATGAAGCGGGTAGTCGGTCCCCTCGGTACCATGGGAGCTCGTATCTGGGGACGTTGCGATGGAGAACGGGCGCCCCTGGCTATTCAAGGCGGACCGTTGCGGGCTGCGGCCTACGATTCGCCGATTGCCAGTGCTCAGGTCAAGTCGGCCCTTATGTTGGCTGGGCTCTACGCTGATGGCGAAACCACGGTGCGAGAGCCCCATCTATCCCGTGATCACAGCGAACGGATGCTCAGTTACTTCGGTGCCGACGTGACACCCTTTGCCGGTGGGGTGACGATCGCCGGAGGTGCTCAGCTGACCGGTCAAGAGGTCTTTGTTCCGGGCGATATCTCTTCGGCGGCCTTTTTCATGGTTGCGGCCTTGATTACTCCCGGTTCCGAACTGCTGATTCGCAATGTCGGTGTCAACCCGACCCGTAGCGGTATCATCGATATTTTGCGCCAGATGGGTGGCTCCATCGAATTACTCGATCCACGGGAGCGTTCCGGTGAGCCGGTGGCCGATTTGCTGGTGCGCAGCAGTACGTTGCACGGCATTGAGATCGGCGGTGCTCTGGTGCCGCGGGCCATTGATGAATTTCCGGTGGTCAGCGTCGCAGCCTGTTTTGCCGAGGGTACAACGGTCATTCGAGATGCCCACGAACTGCGCGTTAAAGAGACCGACCGCATTGCCGCTATGTGCGACGCTCTAAACGCCGTCGGTGGCCAGGTTGAACCCCGCGACGACGGTATGACTATCTGTGGTGTCGATCAGCTTGGTGGCGGTACGATAGCTTCCTGTGGTGATCATCGTATCGCCATGAGCATGGCCGTTGCCGCACTTCGTTCATCGAAACCAATTACTATAAGCGATACCGCCTGTACCGAGACCTCCTTCCCCGGTTTCTGGCAGTTGCTACAAAAGCGGGCTCGCTAAGCCGGCTCAGGGAGAACCTTTTGAAACGCGAATTGATCGTTGCTGTCGATGGGCCGTCCGGCTCAGGTAAAAGCACTCTCAGCCGGTTGTTGGCTGCCGCTCTGAACTATACCAATATCGATACGGGTGCCATGTACCGTTCCGTCGGTCTGGCTGCTTATCGGGCCGGTGTCGATCCGGAGGATGGCCAGGCGCTGGCTGAACTCTGCGAGCGACTGACCATCGAGTTCGTTCGCAGCGGAGCAGAGGAGCGGGTGTTGCTCGATGGTGAAGATGTCAGCGAAGCGATTCGTACGCCGGATATGAGTATGATGGCCTCGCGCGTGTCGGCCTCTTTGGCGGTTCGAGAAGCCATGGGCCGATTGCAGAAGTCCATGGGAGAACAGGGGGGAGTGGTCCTTGAGGGTCGCGATATAGGCACCGTCGTCTTTCCCCAGGCCGAGGTTAAGTTTTTTCTGTTGGCCAGTGCCGCAGAACGGGGTCGACGTCGCTTTGAAGAACTGAGAGCCAAGGGACTTCAAGTCGATTTGCAGCAGACCATTGCTGAAGTCGAAAAACGGGACGCTGCCGATTGTAATCGTCAACACGCCCCGCTGGTACAGGCGGATGATGCTTTGGCTATCGATACGACCGCTATGACCATCGAACAGGTACTGCAGGAGATGCTGCAGATTGTCCATAAGCGACGCCTGCAGAATTGTGAAACACAGGGGCAGGGAGAATAGGACCATGAAGGTCATTTTGGCTAACAGTGCCGGGTTCTGTTTTGGTGTGAAGCGGGCTACCCAGTTGGCCTTCAAGGCGGCAGAGGTGAATTGCCCGATCTGCTCCCTAGGTCCCATTATCCATTCCCCCCAAGTAGTGGCAAAACTTGAGGACAAAGGTGTGAAGGTAGTGGACAGGGTTGAGGATATCAAAGAGGGCACGGTAGTTATTCGTTCCCATGGAATCACTGCCGGCGAACTGGCCGATATTCACGCTCGCAACCTGACCCCCGTCGATGCCACCTGTCCTTTCGTTAAGAAAGCTCAGGACTACGCTACTATGCTTTGCGACGAAGGCTATTCGGTGGTGCTGGTGGGGGAGAAAGATCACCCGGAGGTGCAGGGAATTATATCTTATACTCGCGACTGCGAAGTGGCAGTGGTGGCTGATAGCGAGGAGGCTGAGCTACTGCCTAATATAGCCAAGATCGGTATTGTGGCCCAGACCACTCAGTCCTTTGAAAACCTGCATCAGGTGACAGATGTTTGCCTCAAGAAATCCAAGGAGGTGCGGGTATTTAACACTATCTGTGATGCTACCTCGGTGCGCCAGGAAGAAGCCCGTGAAATCGCCAAGCAGGCCGATTTGATGATTGTTGTTGGCGGGTTCAACAGCGCCAATACAACTCGGTTGGCGCAGATCTGTCGGGAGCTTCAGCCTAGGACCTACCATGTTGAAATTGCGGCTCAGATTGAATTAGGTTGGTTCGCTGATGCAAAGACGGTTGGAATCACTGCCGGTGCATCAACGCCCCGTTGGATTATAGACGAAGTCGTAGAGCGGGTAGGGGCTTTTGAAAATTAAATAAAGGGTTTGTTTTTAAGGGTTTGTTTTTTTCTTGATTCATGTTATCTTCCCCGCCGTGACTCAAAGTCATGCTGTCGTCGGACGACAGGATTATTCCGAGGGGGTACGTTACTAACAATGGTGGAAAGCAAAGAGAAAATCGACAAGAACAAGGAAGTGGATCTGTTTGGCGATGACCTGGGCATGGATGAAGGCGAGCTGAGTTTTAGCGAGCTTTTTGAAAGCAGCATCAAGGAGCTGAACGTCGGTGATGTGGTCGAAGGGACTATTGTCCAGATCAATCCTGACACGGTGGTGGTAGACGTCGGCTATAAGTCCGAAGGTATCATCCCGCTCTCTGAACTGGCCGACGAAAGCGGCGAGGTCAAAGTTGAAGTTGGAGACAAGCTCGATGTTCTGTTCGAGCGTCGCGAGAACGAAAACGGTCTGATCGGTCTGTCCAAGGAAAAAGCCGACCGGCAGAAGATCTGGAACGGCCTTGAAGAGGACGCAGTGGTTGAAGGACGAATTGTCAACCGCATCAAGGGTGGTCTGTCCGTCGATATCGGCGTTACAGCGTTCCTGCCTGGTTCCCAGGTTGATCTGCGACCGGTTCGTAATCTCGACAAACTCCTCGGTGAAAGCTTCGATTTTAAGATAATCAAGCTCAACAAGCGGCGCGGAAATATCGTGCTGTCCCGCCGGGTGCTGCTCGAAGAACAGCGTGAGAGTCACCGCAAGGAAACCCTCGACACTCTGGCCGAAGGCCAGGAAGTCGAAGGTGTGGTCAAGAATCTTACCGATTACGGTGCGTTTATTGACCTGGGCGGTATCGACGGTCTTCTTCACATTACCGATATGTCTTGGGGCCGCGTGGCACATCCTTCCGATGTGCTGGCTGTCGGCGACAAGATCAATGTGAAGGTTCTCAAGTTCGACCAGGAGAAGGAACGCGTCTCCCTCGGCCTTAAGCAGCTGATTCCCGATCCCTGGCTCAACGTTGCCGAAAAATATCCGGTTAGCGCCCGTGTCAGCGGCAAGGTTGTCAGCCTGACCGATTACGGCGCGTTCGTCGAGTTGAATGAAGGGGTGGAAGGTTTGATCCATGTCTCTGAAATGAGCTGGACCAAGCGCATCAAGCATCCCAACAAGCTGCTCAGCGTTGGTGACGAAATCGAAACCGTGGTACTAGCTCTCGATACTCCGAGCCGTCGTATTTCCCTCGGCCTGAAGCAGATCGAGCGCAATCCTTGGGAAGTCATTGGCGAGAAATTCCCCATCGGCACCATCATCGAAGGCCAGGTCAAGAATATTACCGACTTTGGCATCTTTGTCGGTGTTGACGAAGGTATTGACGGTCTGGTGCATATCTCCGACCTGTCCTGGACCAAGCGTATCAA
>LGOV01033298.1_pt1 | contig 10029 bp, 5 predicted proteins | sample 469881 | NCBI WGS metagenome assembly LGOV01 (sample SAMN03857199, study PRJNA290197) | marine sediment metagenome | biome: marine cold seep biome; feature: cold seep; material: marine sediment; isolation source: sample #5579, elevator 3A push core 41 containing 12 cm of sediment... ...
AATAACTTCTGGATTTGAGTTACCATCAGAAACATCACTTACAAAAGCAATTGTTGGATTAGCCGTACAATTATCTGTAGCATCAGTCACTACTGAAATATCTGAAGCTGGAATATCACCAAAACATTGAATGTTTATATCTACAGGATTTGAAGCAGTAGGAACAATGTTGTCTTCCACAATTATTATTGCTGAAGCAGTAGAAACATTATTACTATTATCAGTTACAGAAAGTGTAATAATATTACTTCCAATATCAGCACAAGTAAAGTTTGATTTACTCAAACTAAAACTTGAAATACTGCAATTGTCTGTACTTCCATTATCAATCTGTATTGCTGTGATGCTCGCATTTCCATTTGCATCTAATTGGATAGTTAAATTTTGTGCAATTACAATAGGATAAACATTATCAATAACTTTTACAATAGCTGTATTTGAACTTGAATTTCCACTTGCATCATTTACAGTAAGAGTAACGGTATTGTCACCTAGTTCAGTACATGTAAAAGTATTAGGTGAAACTGACATTGAAGTAATAGAACAGTTGTCAGTACTAAAATCATCAACATCATTTGCATTGATAGTCACAGCACCGTTAGCATCAAGATGGGCTTCAATATTTTTAGTTATTGCTATAGGATTTTCATTATCAATAATTGTAACGGTTGATTGTGCAGTAGCTATATTACCACTGTTATCTATAACTGAAAGAGTAACGGTATTAATTCCTAAGTTACTGCAGTCAAAATTGTTTATATCTAAGCTTAAAGTAAATCCACAATTATCAGAACTTCCATTGTCAATATCGTTAACATTAATTGAAGCTTGTCCATTTGAATCTAGGTTTACAGTAAAATCTTTTGCTACTGCAATTGGAGTTATATTATCTTCAATAGTTACTATAGCTTGAGCCGTTGTTGTATTTCCATTTCCATCGTTTCCAGTTATTGTTACTATTTGTGCTATTCCAACTTGGTTACAATTAAAAGTAGATTTATCTAAACTCAATGAAACACTACAATTATCGCTTGAAGAAGCAACGACATCATTATGTGTAATAGATGCATTACCCGTAGCATCAAGCAGAACTGTAAAGTCTTTAGGAACAATTGTTGGTGAAATATTATCTATTACAGTTACGATAGAAGTTTTTACAGTAGAATTATTACTAGCGTCAGTAGCAGTAATAGTTACTGTTTGAGGCAAAGAAATATCTGAGCAATCAAAAGTTACTTTATCTATACCTATAGAGTAGGTGCAATTATCAGAACTAGAATCAACAACATCATTTTGTGATATAGTTGCATTTCCTGTAGCATCTAAATATACTGTAAAATCCTTAGTAGCTAATATTGGAGCAATATCGTCTATTACAGTTACATTTGCATTTGCAGAATTTGTATTTCCTGCTTCGTCCTCAACAGTAAGAGTAACTGTATTTAACCCTAGGTCTACACAAGTGAAATTATATTTATCGAGAGATTTATTAAAAATAGTACCACTATCATCAGTAGAATTATTATCAATATCATTAGCTGTTATTGTTGCTTCACCATTTGAATCTAAATATATGGTGATATCTTGTGCTACTGCAACAGGTGGAGTTGTATCAGTAGATCCACTACCATTGGCAATTATTTTAACGTTTGCTGTGGCGTTAGCTCTATTTCCAATATTATCTGTTATCTCAAGTGTAACAGTATTATCACCTAAATTACTAGTGTCAAAATTATAAATATCTAAACTGATTATTGCTATACCACAATTATCGGTAGAACCGGCATCTATATCAGCGGCAGTAATTGTAGCATTACCATTTGTATCAAGTTCTTTAACAATATTTCTTGTAACTACGGTAGGTGGTAAATTATCTTCAACCGTAACAGTTGCGGTTGCAGAAATACTATTTCCTTTGGCATCAGTAATTGTAACTGTAACTACATTTGGACCAATATCTGAACACACAAAATGTGATTTATCTATTGTGGAAGTTGAAATGCTACAATTATCAGAAGCAGTATCAATAATATCGTTTACTGTAATATCTACAAAGCCTTGAGCATTTAATTCAACAGTAATGTCTTTTGTAGTTAATACAGGAAGTACATTATCAACTACTGTAACTTTTGCAATTGAAGTGCCTGAATTTCCTGATAGGTCAGTAACCTTAAGCATAACAAAGTTTTCTCCAATATTTGAACAATCCAAAGTATTTGGAATTACTAGCATATTATCAATACTACAATTATCAACAGATCCATTATTTATATCATTAGGACTTATTGTTGCATTACCTGTATTATCAAGATATACTATGATATCTTGTGATACTGCTGTTGGTGGAGTAGTATCAACTACATTTACAATTGCAGTTGCTGAAGATGTATTTCCTGAAGGATCGGTAGCTGTTAATATTACGGTATTGGGATTAGTAGCAATATCAGAACATGAAAAGTTTGTTTTATCTAAAACTAAAGTAGATACTAGTACATTATCAGTTGTTCCATTATCAACCATATTAGGTGTAATAATTGCTTGCCCTGAATCGTCTAAAACAGCCACAATGTTTTTTGTAACTACTACAGGAGCTTCGGTATCAGGTATAGGGTCAGCATCTAATATCTTGACTATTGCAGTTGAATATTGAGAATTTCCAGATGAATCAGTTACTGTTAATACAACTATATTATCTCCTAAGTTAGTATCATCAAAATCAGTTTTACTAACTGCAAAACTCATAGAGCTACAGTTATCATAACTACCTCCATCAAGATCGGAAGCAACTATAGTAGCCAAACCATTTACATCTAGTTTAACTGCAATATTTTTTGTGATAACAATAGGTTTTATAATATCTAAAACAGAAATATCTACAATTGTAGAAGAACTATTATTTGATTGGTCAGTAGCAGTAAGTGTAATTTGATTTGTACCAATATCAGCACATGAAAAAACATTTTGAGATAAAGATAAATCAACAGTAGAACAGTTATCAAATGATCCATTATCTATGTCGAAAGTATTTAAGACAGCATTACCACTTTGATTTANNTAGTTACATTATTTGCTAAAACTGTAGGTGGAGTTTTATCTTCTACTAAAACTATAGCTGTTTTAGTATCTGTATTTCCTGATTTATCTATAACTGTTAAAGTAACAATGTTATTTAAACCTACATGGCTACAGTCGAAAGTAGTTCTATCAATAATATAAGTTTCAATACCACAATTATCAGTAGATGTGTTGTTTATGTCAGACGCTGTAATAATAGCTTCATTATTTGCATCTAATTGTACGGTTATATCAATTGTTTTTGCTTTTGGTTTTACTATATCTCTAACATTAACAATAGCAGTTTTTTCGTTACATAGACCTACTTTATCAATAGCAGAAAGAGTAACAATATTTGATCCTAAATCATCACAAGTAAATCTTGAAATATCTAGAGATAGAGATTGAATACCATCGGCATCATAAGTACCATTATCAATATCAGAAGGTAGAATCATTGCTTTACCTGCCGGATTGAGATAAATATCAATATCCTGAGTTTTCATTGTAGGTTTTGCATTTGTTGATAAATCATTTTTATCAACATAAACCCATTCAGGAGGAGTGCTATTGTCAACATAGTGGGCACCATCGCCTAATAAGTATCCTAATATATTTGTTCCTTCAGTATCACTCTGAGTAAGTATAGTTTTTGAAAATTGATCTATTTGAGTAAGTGTTCGTGCCTCATCCCAAATACGCAATATCCCTATTTTACCACTAAATGGGTATTCGTTAAAAGTAATAGGGGAGTTACTGCCATGTACTGAAGAAACTAAATTATATTGTGTTTCATCATCACATTCACCAACTTGACAACTCACTTCATCATTTACCCATCTACTATCTAAAGGCATAACGGTTTTGGTAGTTTTACCAATCATTATATCCCCTGAATGTGTTCCAATTATGGCACCTTTACCAATTTTAGAGATATAGTTTCCGCCTTCTTCTTTTAAATATGTAGTTAATTTCCCATCTTCTACAGTATTTGTAGCACCATCTAAAACAATTGCTCCGTGGTACCATGTATGTTTTTGTATAGGATATCTAAACCAAGTTCCTGCCCAATGAGATTCATCATATGGAATAGGTGGGCCTGTAGTGTTTCTATTATAAGCACCTAAAATAGCATAGCCATCTTTAATGAAAATATTTATGCCTCTAATTTGTGCACCTTCTTCATATATTACTTGAGGTATAGAACTTGTTACATCATCAACCCAAAACCAAACTTCAACGGTTCTTTTAGTGTAAAAATCACCAATATTTATTCCATTATTGTTTGGGATTTGTAGAAACGAATTAGTGTCTCCAAGAAATATGTCGTAATCGCCACAAGTTGGTTGGGCAATTACTGGCATAATACCAAGCAAACCCAACATGATAATTAGGTAGAGTTTTTTCATAATAAAATGTTTTCAGTTTAGTTATACAAAACTAAGAAACATTAAGCTTTTTTACTGTAAAATACGTAGTACACCAATTAACAAAAAACCTTGTTAAATCAATAAGTAAAGGCTTACTTATGTATGGTTTTGTATATTACAGTATAACATTATTCTGATTTAATTCCTTTAATGTTATTATCGCTAATTAAATAGATTACATACTTAAAACCTTCGCTAACATAGGCGTTGAGCCCTCTTTCACTTTTCCACCAATTAGTTTCGTTATATACTTGATTTGTAGCACCGGCAATTTCTATAACTAATTCATTATCAGAATTATCAAAAATTTTATCAAAAGCATATTTTGCGCGTCGAGTATGAAAGTTGTCTGTAACAATAATTACTTTTTTTAGAGAATGGGTTTTCATGTACTCTAATAAATCGTGGGCTTCATCAAAAGTACTTTTTGCTCCACCATTTTTATTGAATACAATGTTGTAATCTACTTGCTCGTATTTTAATATTCTTTTAAGATTTTCAAAATCTGAAATATAAATATTCTGGTATTCTTTTATAGGTGGTGCTGGTTGGGTAATAAGAATTTCATTTGTATAACCATTTTTTAGAAGGTCTATACTCTTTTTTGCTCTAGTATCTGCACTTCCTCCAAGAATCAATACTGCATCAGCACCTTTATTATAATTATTTACAGTGAAAAAATTAGCATAAGACCTTAATAATAGTGGATGAATACTGAGAATTGTTAATACTATCACTATAATTGATAATAATTTCCAAGAAAAAAGCTGTTTTTTTTGCATTAAATGAAATAATGTTATATTTTCGATAGTGTTAAACAAGAATGACAAAATTAATTGTTTTTTACAATTATCAAAATATAGGTGGTTAGGTTAAACTATGATAAAGCTATGCAGAAATTAAGTATGTATAGCTTTTTTCTTTGCCCTAAATTTAATTATGCTAAAGTTCAAAGTTCAAAACCTATTACCTAAAAAAACAATATTTATTATGTCTTTGTTGAATTAGTCATTTAAGCTTTATATTTTTGTAAAGCTAAATAATATTGAATTGAAAAAGTCAACTCTAACATTTTTGGGTACTGGAACATCTCAAGGAATTCCTGTTCCAGGTTCAAACCATCCCGTAAGTAAATCAAATAACTTAAAAGATAAACGATTAAGAAGTTCGGTACTACTTGAAATTTCAGATACTAATATTGTAATTGATTGTGGACCTGATTTTAGATATCAGATGCTTCGTGAAAACGTACAGCATGTTGATGCTATATTCATAACTCATGAACATAGTGACCATATTGCCGGCATAGATGATATTAGACCTTTTTATTTTAAAATGGAAGGTGATATGCCATTTTTTGCTAAAAGAAATGTATTGCAATCAATAAGAGAGAGATTTCCATATATTTTTCAAGAAAATAAATATCCTGGTGCTCCAGGAATTGAAGATATAGAAATAATTGAAAAAGATTTTATTTTTAATGGGATTAAGTTTGTACCATTATTTTTGGGACACGGTAAATTAGATGTAACTGCGTTTAGAGCTAATAATCTGGTTTATATTACTGATGCAAATTCAATTCCTGAACATGAGTTTTCTAAATTAGAAAATGTTGACACTTTGATAATAAATGCTCTTAGGCATGAGAAGCATCATTCGCATTTTAACCTAGAAGAAGCTTTATATGTTGTAAATAGAATAAAACCTAATAGAACTTACTTTACGCATATTAGCCAATATTTAGGATTTCATGATGAAGTAGAAAAGACATTACCTGAAAATGTTTTTTTAGCTTATGATGGGTTAAAATTAGAATTTTAGGAGGTTATAAATGTTGTATTATACTGATTTGCGAGTAAAAACATTATTTATGTGGTAAGTATAATATACATTTTCATTATAAAAACATCATCTGGGTTAATAGGTTAATTGGTGAAAAGGTTATTATTCACAGTTTTACAGTATAACCTTTTAACCTAATAACCATTTAACCCTTTTATAAAATTGTTGATTTTAAAAGTATTTTTTGTGTTATTGCCACAACATTCGGTGTTGTACCAATATAATCATTTAATCAAGTTTAATATGTAAAGGGGTGGTGTTATTATCATTCACCTCAAATTTAGCTTCAATAAACTTTGCTTTTTCATACTTAATTTCCGAATAATTTGAAATACCAAATGGTTCTTTAGGTCCGAATCTTCCTATATTTAGTTCTAAATCTTCATTTCTGTCTTGATAAATTGAAATAGCGTAAAAGCCTTTTGGTAAATCAGCAAAATCAAATGTTAAAGAGTTGCTATCTGCGTCTTTTTTTTCAACTTTATATGGATGCTTTAAAAATGAATCATCAGAATTGTATAAAGATATCATCACTTGACCTTTGTCAACCTCAATGTCTTTAACTGTAATTTTGATATTGCCTTGTGCAAGAATTAAATTAGATATAAATAAAAGTAAAAGTATATAGTTTGTTGTTCTCATAATAAATAAAAGTTTTGGGGATTAGTACTTTACTAAAGATAATCAATTATAGAACGAAATGAAAGGGTTTTTGTTGTTGATTATAAGATGGTTACAGGTCGTAACATGAATGATCCTAATATTGGAAAGAGCAAATAAGTATAAATAAAAAAGGGGCTAACTTTAAAAAGTCAACCCCCAAATTTTATGTTTTTTTGGTTCTTCTTGATTTGTGTAGATAATCTACTAAATACCGACATTTCGAGCGCTAGTCTAGAAATCTCCCGTTTGACAATCAATAACTTGAGATCTCTCAACTTCGGTACTTATGACAGCTTTTGCGAAGTGGAGGAATCTGTAGTTAATAAGAACAGACCTCTCCACTCTTTACGTCGGTCGAGGTGACGTAAATTATTAACACTTTAATATTTCCACAACATTTGTGGAAGTACTTATCTTCTTTCTAAATGAGCTTATATATTTATAAGGTAGAAAGTTTTTCTTTCAATATTTTTAATACATCTCTAAGTCTGGCAGCTTCAATAAAATCTAATGCTTTTGCAGCTTTCTCCATTTCTTTAGTTTTCATTTTAATACTACTTTTGATATCATTTTTAGAAAAATATTCTAAATCAGATTCTGCTGCAATATTTATATCATTTCCTATAGTATAAGATTTAGATCCAATATCATCGGCTAAAGCACTTTCAATTTTCTTGTTAAGAGGAGTAGGAGTGATGTTATTTTTAGTATTATACTCCATCTGTTTTTCACGTCTGTAATCGGTATCTTCTATCGTTTTTCGCATGCTTTCGGTAATTCTATCAGCATACATTATTGCTAAACCATTAACGTTACGTGCGGCTCTACCAACAGTTTGTGTAAGCGAACGGTGTGACCTTAAAAAACCTTCTTTATCAGCATCTAAAATAGCGACTAATGAAACTTCAGGTAAATCAAGCCCTTCACGAAGTAGGTTAACTCCTACTAATACATCAAAAACGCCTAATCTTAAATCACGCATAATTTCTACACGTTCCAAAGTATCAACATCAGAGTGAATATATCTAGATCTTATTTGCAAACGAGTAAGATATTTTGTTAACTCTTCTGCCATTCTTTTTGTAAGTGTAGTAACTAATACTCTTTCATCTTTTTCTATCCTTTTCTGAATTTCTTCTAACAAATCATCAATTTGATTTAGGCTAGGTCTAACTTCTATTTTAGGATCTAAAAGTCCTGTAGGTCTAATGATTTGCTCAACATATTCTCCTTCACATTTTTCTAATTCATAATCGGCAGGAGTAGCACTTACATATATTACTTGATTTTGAACTTCTTCAAATTCATCAAATTTTAAAGGACGGTTATCCATTGCTGCTGGCAATCTAAAGCCGTATTCAACCAAATTTTCTTTTCTTGCTCTATCGCCACCATACATGGCTTTTACCTGCGAAACAGTAACGTGACTTTCGTCTATTATCATTAAGTAATCATCAGGAAAATAATCTAATAAACAGAAAGGTCGAGATCCTTTTTCTCTATTATCAAGATATCGCGAGTAGTTTTCAATACCTGAGCAATATCCTAACTCTCTTATCATTTCCAAGTCAAATTCGGTTCTTTCTTGTAGCCTTTTTGCTTCAAGATGTTTGCCTGTTTCTTTGAAATAATCAACTTGTTGAACCATGTCGTCCTGAATATTCTCTATCGCACTTTGTAATCTTTCTTTTCCTGTTACAAATAGGTTGGCAGGGTATAATTTTATTTCTTGAAAAGTTTCTAAAACTTCACCTGTATCAGGATCAAATGATTCGATTTCATCAATTTCATCACCCCAAAAATGAAATCTGAATGCATAATCAGCATAGGCAGGGAATACATCAATAGTATCACCTTTAACTCTAAAATTACCTCTCGAAAATTCAGCTTCAGTACGAGAATATAATATTGTTGCTAAATTGTTTAGAAATTTAGTTCTAGGTATTTCTTCTCCAGCTTTAAGGTCTAGAACATTTTTAGCGAATTCTTCAGGATTTCCAATACCATATATACACGATACAGAAGAAACTACAATTATATCACGTCTACCAGAAAGTAAAGCAGACGAAGCACTCAATCGCAATTTTTCAATATCCTCGTTTATAGATAAATCTTTTTCAATGTAAGTACCTGAAACTGGCAGATAGGCTTCCGGTTGGTAGTAGTCGTAATAGGAAACAAAATATTCAACTGAATTATTTGGGAAAAATGATTTGAACTCGCTATATAATTGAGCAGCTAAAGTTTTGTTATGGGCTAGAATTAAAGTTGGTTTTTGAGTTTGTTCAATAACATTAGCAACTGTAAATGTTTTTCCTGATCCAGTAACACCTAGTAATGTTTGGTATGGAGACCCATCGTTTAGACCGTTTACAAGTTGATCAATTGCTTGAGGTTGATCACCAGTTGGCTCAAATTCCGATTCAATTTTTAGCTTCATATTGTATATTTTCTATAAATGCAAAACTAATTAAATATATAGAATTTAGCTATTTCAAGTTTTGTAATGATATTTAATTATGGTTTTACTATTATTTCTGTGATATATAACTTTTATTAATGAAATATTATTTGGATTAAAAGGTTAAATGGTTAAAAGATTAAAAGGTTAGATGGTTAATAGGTTTTTATTACATTTAACCTCATAACCTCATAACCTCACAATCTTTTTATATAGAAGTATTATAAATATGAAATTTATTATAGAGCATCTTTATAAACCCAATGTCCATTTTCTTTTTCGAATGTTGAAGTTTCATGGATGACATTTGACTTCCCGTTCTCTAAGAAAAAAGCTTTAAACTCTACTATTCCTTTATTATTTTCAATATTTCCATCTATTGTATTTAGCACTTCCAATCTTAGCCAAACAACAGACTTTGCCCATTTAACAGTTTCATTTCTCTCTGAATTACTTTCAGGTCGGGTAGTGGAGTGATGGCTTTTATGTAGATATTCTCCATCTGCTAATGTAAAAGCAGTATATCTAGATCGCATTAATTGTTCTGCCGTTTTAACATCATTAATGTTTTTATGGGCA